>Ga0080013_1004416_pt1 | contig 13852 bp, 27 predicted proteins | sample ETNvirenome_6_85_FD_69236 | JGI IMG/M metagenome (GOLD analysis project Ga0080013, IMG submission 69236) | Marine viral communities from the Pacific Ocean - ETNP_6_85 (SPADES assembly) (version 2) | ecosystem: Environmental > Aquatic > Marine > Oceanic | place: Pacific Ocean | collected 2013-06-19
AGTTTTGTCATGTTCGTAGTATGCTTCACAAGTGTAGTTAGAGTTGTCGTTGTTCAATTCCACTTCACCTACCTGTTTGGGCTTTTGCTCACGGCTTCAGCTTGTTGAACACAGTCTCGCCATCAACAGCAATCGCAAGGGCTCCAGAGACGTAGAGGATCCCAATCTCCACAATATGCTCATGGAGGATTTCTCGTCCATCCTCCTGTGGAACGATCACCCTCACTTTGAGGAGGTGGTCAGGCTGGATGAAGGTGAGGGTGCGTCCAGGCTTCTTCACGTCAGCAGGCAAGACCTTGATTGCAGAAACAACAGGCTCATAGCCAGGACAGTGATCTGGCTTGTGGTGCGGTGTTCGTGAGAGGTGCTTCAAAAAGCTATTCACGGATTCTGACTCCGTGGCACCACGACAAGACGTGAGGAGTGGTGAGATGCGAAGGTTAGAGCACTTATGGCAGAGGGTGGTTGGATGGATGGAAGGGGATGATTGTGCGTCAGTCATGAAAGTACAATAACACAATGGATTCTAAGTGTGTCAGGAGGTCGCTCAGAGGGATTGTGATTCGCTGTTGGGTGGGAGGATGAGTGCATGTATGGATGGGTGGGTCAAGGAGCTTGTGGAGCGCATGGGAGGATGTGGACCAAGATGTGAATTGGGCTTGTGAACACGGGGTGGGGATGGGTGTGTTCGGGCTGACCGAATGTTCATGGAAATATACTCGCTCAGATTGGGCGGGTCGTTGAGGCTGTGTGGGCTGTGTGACTGTGTGACTGCTTCGACTGGTCGAGAGTGGTGGGGGATGTGGTGGACCTCTAGGCTGTGTATGGTCTGCACCATACCCGAATGTTCTGCAAAAACTTGCTTGAAGTGTGTGGGGGCTAGACATATGCATGACGCGACGTGTCAATAACAACGATCAACACGTCGTGCACGCATCGAAAAAAATCGACGCGCACACGACGTTTTGTTGTTGACGTTTACGCGTTGTTCGCGATGAACGCGTCGATCGCGTCGTCATCGTTGAACGATTCGATTTCGATCGTGTCATCGTTCGTCATGTCGTCATCGCACATCAACATGTCGCACATCGCATCGATGCGCGCGTCGTGCACGTGACGCGACGTGTCGTCATTCGTGACGCGTCGCACGACGTTCGCGTTGTCGTTGATGTTGACGACGTTGCGACGCGTCATGCGCGCGTTCAACGCGTCGCGCATCATGTTGATCGTCGCGCGCGTGCGCGTTTCAACGTGTGCGATGTCGCGCGACGTGTCGTGCGTGCGCGTCGTCGCGTCGCGTCGCATGTTCGTCGCGTTCGTGTTGTTGCGACGCGCGATGATGTCGTTGCGAATGTGATCGTTTTGATCGTCATCGTTCATGATCGCGTACGCAACGCGATTCGCGTACACGATTCGCGACGTATCACGCAACGTTCGCAAATGACGACGCGTGATTTTTGTCGTTGTTTGCATCGCATTCGCGATCGTTCGCACGTCGATCGCGTTGTTCGCGTTGATCGCGTGCAACGCGACAATGCAATCGAAAATGTTGTCGCGCGTAATGATGATGTGCATGTTCGTTCGTTTCGTTCGTTGCAACGTTTATTCGTTGTCAACGCGTTCATTGTACACGTTGACACGTCGAAAACACGCAGATCGACGTCATTCATTTGCATACAATCGTCGATTTATCATTCGACATTGAATGACAATCATTGACACGATCGCGCACGATCATTGATCGTGCCAATGTGCGATCGCAACATGACGAATTGTGCGTTTGCAACATTTTGCTGCGATCGCACATTTTGCTGCGATCGCACATTTTGCTGCGATCGCACATTTTGCTGCATGTGCACATTTTGTTGCGATCGCACAAATCTCACGCGAGTGGGTTCCACCTGACAGTGGAGGGTGGAGACTGAAGACTGGGGTGGGGTGGGGAGGGGCCGAGGCGGCAGAACGGGGCTGGCTGCTAGACCGAGCTGGCGGCAAGCGGCCGCAAGTCAACGGGGTTCCGAATCTCCTCGGTCTAGTAGGTGCGTAGTCATGCAGCACACGGATCGGATCTGCTAGAGTGAGGAGTGAGGAGTATAGTGTGTTGGTATGCAGATTGCATGGCAGCATGGCGTGGTGTGCCGCACACGGCATAGACACACGGCCACACAAGGACTCCTAGGCCGCCAAGGATGGCATAGACACGACACGGACGCAGTCACGTTGAGGCATGTAGTCACGATGCGTTAGGAGGCCATACGTTGGCTCGTCGGCCTAGTAGTATTATATATAGATCGCGTCCGGGGTTTTGACTTTTTGGTCAATCCCTACACTAGGGGGTCTACCTCCTCGGCCGTGGAGTGATTGTGATCACGCGCACACGCCTCCTCGGCGTGTGCGTGATCTCGTTGTGTCAGGGGTAGCGGGTGACGGGTTCGTCGTTCAACGCATCTCGGAGATCGTAAATAATGTCGAGGAGGGTTTGAACATCGTCGTCGAGGGTCGAGCGGGCGTTGTTGTTTTCTCGATCGATGACATCATCTCCTCGGATGTAATCAACGCACGCATCGATCATCGCGTCGGTGAGGGTGAGGGCGAGGGCGTCGGTGAGGGTGAGTGGGTTTGATTCGTTCGATTCGTTGTTCGTCATGCACACAATATACAACATAACGGGCTCGATGTCAACGGGGGAGAATGCGATTGAGCGCACGATAGACTCCTCGGCCGTGGAGTACGGTGTAGACACGGATCAGCAGGGGTATGCAATAAGTGTGCCGGAGGAGAGTGGCGATTGGCACACGCACGGTGCAGACCCTCTCGGCCGTGGAGAGCGGTGCGGCCCCGGGCGGTGCGGCCGGGCGCCGGAGGGGCCTCCTCGGCCGAGGAGAAATGTGGTGCGGAGTAACTGGCCCTAAACCAGCTTGAAGAAGACTGAAGACTGGGGCCCGCCGCCGGAGGTGGAGTCCGGCGACGGCGCAACAGTCAGCTAGCGAGTGAGAAGGCGTGAGCGAGAGCATTGAGAGGAGTGTCATCAGTCATCACGTTGGACACGAGGTCGATGGTGGCAGTACAGCAAGACTCGTGGTGCTTCAGCTCCCCACTCATCTCGAGCTCGTCATCATAGTCTCGCTTGATGGACACGACGATCTCATCGTCAAGCAGAAAGTCCCACTCCTCCTCTGGCCAGTACCAGGAGTCGATGAATGAGATAGTACGCGGGTATGTCGTATGTGGCGTGTTGTTCATGTTCATAGTATACACGTTCAGGCCACGGATGTCAATGTAGGAGTGGTGTGTATAGATCACGTCGGGGGTTTCGGGTTTTGGGTCGATCCATTCACTAGGGGGACTGCTCGGCCTGGGAGTTAGCATTCCTCTCATCGTGTGGTTAGCACGAGTCGAGTGTGGTTAGCACGAGTCGAGTTTGTTTAGCCGTGGATGATGGTCTTGGCGACGTGCATCGCGGAGCGGTAGAGGCTCTTGGTCGCGAAGCGCATCGAGACGAAGGCGGTTCGGAACTCGTGGACATCGAGTCGCGTCTCGGCCTTGATGTCAGGCAGGTCATCCAGGATAAGGTTGTAGCGGCGGGTGATCGCGTTGAGCATTTCGTTCGTCATGTTTATAGTATACACGAGGGGCTCTCGATTGTCAATGAGGGAGAGTGCGATTGCGGTGCGGGGCGAACTCCTCGGCCTAGTAGCATGAGCGTGTGGCCTCGAACCTGCTGGTGAGGCAGGCGAGGCGTGGTGTCAGTCGTCGAGGAGGATGAGCGTGGAGTCATGCAGGCGCGAGGCGTGAGCACAGGAGTTCACGAGCTCGAGCTGGTCGAGGATGAAGTTGAAGGACCACTCGAGCTCCTGCGCGTGGCGGAGGAATCGAATGACGGTGAGGAGGTTGATTCGCATGATGATCTCCTATGCAATGGCGATGGTGCAGGAGTAGAAGCAGGGGATGAAGTAATCGATGAGGGAGTCAGGGAGTACGTTGTAGTCCGAGAAGAGGTAATCAAGGTGGCTGTACAAAATGCGTTCGTTGATCATGCATACAGTATACAACATCTTAGCTTGGTTGTCAACAGTGGAGATCAGACACAGACACACAGAAAGCTCCTCGGCCAGGGAGTGAGTGAATAGTGACAGGCTCCTCGGCCTAGTAGGCATTATCACCAGCACAGCACGTGGAGACGTGTGTGCGTTAAATCAATCGGGGAGGTTTATCGCGACATTGAGAAGGTCTCGGAGCGTGTCGTCGTCGAGGAGAATGTCGACAAATGTTTCATCTCCACCGCTGTCTTCATGCTCCGCGATGATGTTCATGAATACCAGCGCGTCAGAGTCAACGTCGGAGTACACATCGAAATCATAATTGACACTGGAGGTTTCACACGATGAGAGATCCAGCTTGGCGAACATTCGATGATCGTCAGAGAAGTACCAGTATTCCGAGTCATCGGAGGTTGCGATGGTTTCCATCGTGCGGGCGGTGGCGATCAATGTTGCAATTCGTTTCGTCATGCATACATTATAACAAAGAAGACCTCGATTGTCAATGGGGGAGTATGGTGTTGGCGACACAGCAGACTCCTCGGCCGAGAGGGTAGGTGAGGTCGGTGCGGGAGGGAGAGGGTAGGTGAGGGCTCGGTGGCAAAGGCCCCCTCGGCCGTGGAGACTTTTCCACCGACTGCAACCAGCTCTAAACAAGACTGGTAGAGACTGAAGACTGGCGTGCCTCACACAGACACAAGCAACAGACAGATCCACGGCCTTACGCCCTGACTGGGAACACGTCAGCGAAAGTACCGAGAGGGGAATTGTCGGCCATCACGTTCGAGATTAGATCGATGGTGACCACGAGGTGGTACTCGCTGCGCTTCATGTACTCGTCTCGCCAGCCATCCTGAACGGTGTCGACGATCATCTCACCCTCATTCAAGGGCAGCCACTCGGCTTGGGTGCTGATATCGAAGATCGAGCAGATGCATTCGACAGTGCGCGGGTACGTGACAGGAAGGTTGTTCGTCATCATGTGTATAGTATACGCGATTTAGACTTGTTTGTCAACGGTGGAGGTCTTAGTAGATCGCGCGAGGGGGTTTGCTTTTCTACTCACTTCTCGGCCTAGGGGGCTGTTCTACTCACACACCACACAAAGACGTCAGGTTCGTCAGAGATTATCGATTTTTGAATCGTTCACAGATCTCAAGCAGAGCAGCTACATCATGTTGATCATCATGCGAGCAGAACTCAGAGAACAGTGGAGCTCGGTGCATGAGAAGCCAAAAGAGATCAACCTCCTCACCGACATCACCGGAGTTAAGCTCACCATAAAGAAGGCCCTGGCGAATCTCCTTCTCCAAGATGACAGTGGAATCTTCGAATCGATAGAGAAGCTCCGCGTCCTGAGAATCGATGTAGTGGGTGAGAGTCATGTTGTGATGTTCGTTTGTCATGCATACATAATAGCATAATGAGCCTCTGTTGTCAATTGGGGAGCATGTAATAGATCGTGTCCGGGGTTTTGCCTTTTCTCACACTTTTCGGCCTAGGGGGTTTATCTCACTGGCACATGACGCGGAGGCGTCAGAGGTGCGAGTGGTGTTAGGCAGTTGAGCAAGGCAAGTTGTCAGCAGAACCAAGCGAGGATGATGGTGGGGACGAATGGAGGGAATTTGACGAGGTGGTTGTCAGAGTCGGCGAAGTCGACGAAGAGATCGTTCGCGATGGCACATTCAATATTGGCGATGGCGGTGCAGACATCTCCGTCGGGCGAGACGACACAGCCGTGGTCGTTATCGACATCTTCGTATAGGAAATCTTGGAAGCGAGGGTCGGTGAGAATCTTCTCAGCCTCACATTCAATGGTCAGGAAGAACAGCGCGAGGAGAACGTTGCATCGTTCAATGAGTTCATCGCGGGTGGTTAGCGCGGCGTCTCGGCCGGCAGCCAGCCGTCGGTCAACTCGACGGAGGTGAGGTCGCCCTTCTGCGCGGGGTCGATGGGGGTGTAGTCGGCGTGGTAGCGGCTCAGCTCCGCTTCGGTCATCGGGTCGGCCGTGTTCTCCAGGGCCACGTATGTCCGCTCCCCGCTGGGCAGGTCCTTGTCGGTCCCGCCCAGCGGGCACCAGCTCGCGTGGTCACCGCCCTGGCACACGCCGCAGGTTTTCTCAGTCATCTCTCTCTCCTCCATCCTTGTGCAGCTTGGCGGTCACGCCCAGGGCTTCCAGGGCGGTGACGATGATTCGTTCATTCGTTTTGTTCATGTTCATAATATAACACAAAAGGACTCGGATGTCAATGGGGGAGTTCGGCGTTGACGATACGGCAGACTCCTCGGCCAGGGAGTGGTTGCATGTGACACAGAGCCGCCGAGGCGGTTGCGTCGGAGCATCAGGTATCGAAGCCAGTGAAGTCGACGGTGGCGTAGTCGGGGTGGATTGCAATCATCGCGACACGTTCCTCCTCGGTCACATCATACATCGACCACGGATCATCGTCGAGGTGGGCTCCGAGGAACGATGCGAGGTCCCAGGAGGAGTTACGAAATATGTTGACGTATTCCTCGGCATCGATTTCCTCCGCGGCGATCATCGTTTTGATTGATTCAACGTGCGAGGCAAGGGAGGCAACGTATGGGATGAAAGATTCGAGTTTCGCGGCGGCGTTGGCATAGTGTCCGGAGCACGTCGAGACGAGCGAGGTGTCGGTTGGGTCGGTTTCTCGGAGTTCAATCAAACCAGCCTCCTCCTCTGCGAGATACTCCTCCTGGTACTCGAGGAGGTTTTTCAACACGTCGCGCATCAAATCGTTGTTTTTCATCATGCATACATTATACAACAAAGGGTCTCGATTGTCAATGGGGGAGTTCGGCGTTGGCAATACGGCAGGCTCCTCGGCCAGGGAGTATGGCGACGGCGCATGGTCATGGTGTTGGCAACGGTGCAGGTCTCCTCGGCCTAGTGGGAGACTCTTGCTCCTCCACCTTCCTCCTTAAGAGGGGTGACGGAGACTGAAGACTGGGGCCTAACGGCGGTCAGCCGAAGGAGAAGATTCAGTTGATCGAGAGCAAGAGGAGCTTGTAGTCATCAGTGGTGTCGCCAGCAAAGTACAAGACGACGACGGAGTTTGAGTTTGAGCTCAGCACCACACCAGTCTTCGCGTGTGGAAGTGGCAGTGGAACTCCATTTACTTGATTGCTCGTGAGGTGAGCTGCAACACCTAGTGGCACATCAGCGATTTTGTTTGTGTATGTCAGCCCAGCAGCTGCCGAGTCTGTACATGGTCGGTGAATTGTCATTCCGCGATTAAACAGGCGTTCGTTCATCATGCACATAGTATACACGATCGGGACCAGGATGTCAATTGGAGATGTCAATATAGATCGCGCGAGGGGTTTTGCCTTTTGTCTTACTTCTTGGCCTAGGGGGTTTGCTTTGCAGACACATGACGCGGAGACGTCAGAGGTGCGAGGTGGCGTCAGGCTCCGAACGTGGTGTTGGGCGGGTTGACGTTGCAGCGGTCGATGATGGCGATGATGTCGGCGCGGGTGATGCGACGGAGGTTGGAGCGCAGCTCGGCGACGGTACCCTTCGCGTAGTCACGCCAGCAGAGGTCGTCGTTGAGGCAGCAGGTGTAGAGGAGCACACGACCCTCGGACACGAACGAGGTTCCGAAGTTGACGCAGGCGACGACATCGTTGGGGAGCATGAAGAAGTTGGGGAACTCGACCATCGCTTCCTTCACAGCGATTTGATCAGGGCGGAGGTATTGCGAGTCATCAGCGAGAAGCTCCTCCCACTTGGTTGAAGGTGCAATCGCGAGAGCAGCAAGGACGCGTTCGGTGTTCGTTTCGTTCATGTCAGTAGTATATCACAGGGGACCACGTTTGTCAACAAGGCAGGCGTTCAGAGGGCTTGTCGGCCGTCCAGTTGGACACGATTAAGGACGACATGAGGATGCAACCTCTACACGTTCTGCATTGACATGTGAGCCCATATCGTGTATTGTATTGATGTTGATGAAACGTGATGACGCGTCGAATCAACGAGGTAACGAACATGCTCCTCATCCTCGCCATCTTCGCCTTCTGCTGTGTCGCAACCCCTGCCCTGCTGTCGCTCACCTGATACACCGCCACGCCTCCCTCGAAAGGGGGAGGTGATTGGCACGGTGAGTTGCTACTAGACCAGGGAGTGATTGACGACGCAGAGCATGCTCGGAGCATGATGCGTTGAGGTAGGCTAGGTGTCAACCCTGGAGTCTAGTGGTCAACGCCGTGGTCGGCTGTCTTGGCAAGGACGTGTCGGAGGATGACAACGATCGTCTCCCTGTCCGCCTCGTTCACCTTGTCCCACTCGAAGTAGAATGCATCAACAGCCATGGAGATGAGCTCACCATGAGAGTCGTTGTTGTTGATGTATTTCGCGATCTGCATTACAGGTGTCAGAGCAGCGAGGTTGAGTTCATCGTCGAAGTCACATTCAACGCAATTCTTCGCAGCCTCGGCAATCGTCGTCGTGGTGTCTCCGATTGAAAACCAGTCTGGCTCGGAGGCACATGTCATCAGGCAGTTGATGGCAGTGTCGAGATCGACATTTGAGTGGAGGAAAACAAAAATGCTGCGGATCGTCGTCATGCATGTATTATACAACAGAGAGCTCAGAGATGCAACGGGGGAGAGTCAATCAACCCTCCTCGGCCGTGGTGGTAGCAGTGGCGATGGTGACGGAGGGAGAGGGTCGGTGATGGTCGGCGGTTTAAGCTCCTCGGCCGACGAGACTTCTTGCTCCTCCCAACTCTCCTTCAAGAGGGGTCAAGAAGACTGAAGACTGGGGACCACCAGAGGCTAGCCAAACATCGCAACAAGCAGAGCATCGATGAGGCTACCCTCATACTCCACCATCTGGACAAGCTCAGATTGAAGATCAAGCTCATCGAGCTCACAGAGCATCGAGTACCAGATGAATGCGAGATGGATCATTGTCACGTTATCTGGATGAGACTCCGGGAACTCAACTGTGGTTTCTCGGCCGATTGTTCGATACCAGCATGCAGCAAAATCAAATGCAGCCTCGAGGAGTCTGGAGGTTTCATTGGGTGGAACGAAATTGAGATGGGCGTTCGTGTTCGTCATTATGTAAGTATAATAACACGATAGGCCACGATTGTCAACAGGGGAGTATATGTATAGATCGCGTCAGGGGGTTTGCTTCAGGGTTGGCTTCTCGGCCTAGGGGGTTTGCTCCTCGGCCGACGAGACTTCTTGCTCCTCCCAACTCCCCTTCGAGAGGGGTCAAGAAGACTGAAGACTGGGGCTCACCGAAGGCTAGCCAAAGAGGAAGGTTGAGAGGGCGTTTCCTCTATGTGCATGCTCTGGCTGATCTTTGTAGTACACAGTCTTCAGGATTTCTATCTCCTCAACAATTATCCTCTCAGCCTCATCCACGTCGCCGTCACATTGCTCAACAATCAAAGCAGTAGCAAGCTCAATCCACTTCGCTGAGAGCTCACCATGTCCTTCGTCTCGAACATCGACACCAAGCTTAATATGGTGCATGAAGAAGTCTTCAACTTTGTCGAAGGTTGACTTCAGTGTCGTGTGTGGTCGTTCGTTCATCATGCGTATACATTAACACATTAAGGCTCTGTTGTCAATAAGAGATGCACATGTATAGATCGCGCGAGGGGGTTTGCTTCAGGGTTGGCTTCTCGGCCTAGGGGGTTTGCTCCAAGAGCCGAAGCTCTCACCTCCCAGTGATGTAGTCAATTCCTTCGGAGAAAGACTTGCAGGAGAACACGATCTCCTTGTTCTTGAGAACGTACCAGCGACCCAGCATCTTCTTCATGTTCCACATCACGACTCCTCCACACCTTCCTTATGACGAAGAGCAGCATCAACCTCCTGGCGATGAGGACCTTGATCATATGCTCGACCAATGCGACGATCGGAGGTGTATGCGTACACCAGACGCTTCGCCCAGTCAGACTCTGGATCATGACGCATGATGTCAAACATAAAGCGCTCGGCACGACCTCGTGCTCGATCCATTTGATGGCGACGGAATGCTCGAGAGCGGGACATAGCAACACCTCAATGTAAACAAGGTCATTCGTTCAACGTGTTAGTAGTATAACACAATGTTGCTTGGTTGTCAATTGGGGAGAGGTTAGTAAAACTCGTCGGCCAAGAAGGGAGTAAGTGGTGGGCCCGGGAGGGATTGAACCTCCGACCATCCGGTTATGAGCCGGCTGCTCTAACCCCTGAGCTACAGGCCCTAGTATCTAGTATACCTTGCTTCGGATCGTGATCTCATGGCCACTGTCAGCTTGAGACTTCAGCTGGTCAAACAATTCCTGGCCAGTAGCGTTCAGCTTGCCATCCTTCCTGGTTGGAAACAAGCTGTCGAAGGAGTCAGCTTCAACGATGTCGATGATCTCGTCTTTGTTGCCTGAGGTGTTCCAGGTAATGATTCGGATTCGAGTTGTTTCGTTCGTCATGTCAGTCCAGGATGAGGAGTGAGGTGTTGTAGTACACGTTGCCGTCCCAGTCGTTGTTGAGGAGGATTGAGTTCTTTCCCTCCTTCATCAGCTCGAGGAATGTGAGTGGGTGGATGAAACGCATGAAGGATGCACCGGATCCGATGGCGTGAAACGATACCTCATCCTTGCCACCCCAGCAATCAGGACTTGGCCAGATGAAGTTGAAGCCGTAGTGTGTGTCGGCGGTGATCCCATCGAGCAGCTCTTGGATTGAGTCAACTGGAGGAGCCTTCATGGTGTCATCGAACACAGCACCAAGGTATGCAGCCTCGGCAGACTCATACTCCTTGAAGCTGGCTGGCTCCTCCTCAGTCGGGAATGAAGTAACAACAATGAATCGTTGGGGTCGTTCGTTCGTCATGTCAGTAGTATATCAAACAATCGCTCGGTTGTCAATTACCAAGAGTGTATCAGAACTTGTCGGCCTAGTAGTAGGCAGTACTTGCAGAGCTCTTGGTGAGAGTTGCAGTATTGGCTAGTAGTAGGTTACGAGATGGTTAGCAGGGCAGAGCTTGCAGCTGAAGGTCTCAGATCCAGAATCAGGGCCAACATCTGCGTTGCACTCGAAGTCATGTCCACCAGCTTCATCACAGGCCTTCACAGCTGCGTCATACTCTGCATCACACTCGAGGCAGATCTTGAATGGCTCCGTTCCATGGTCACAGGTAAGCTTCTCAAGCATCTCTTCGTAATAGTCCTTCATCACACCCACCTATCATAGTCCTTAACAGCTTCTTGGATCATTCTACGCCAGACAGAGTTCAGATTGAAACTCCACTCTCTGACGAATTGACACAGGTAGTCGACGTTCGCGTTCTCTACATGAGCAGCCATGGCCCAGACGATGGCTCTCTCTGTCTTGTTGAGGAAGTCGTAGTCCTCGGTAACGTCTGTGAAGACATTCCAAGTACCGAATGGTTTGTTCGTGTTCATTTTCAACCTGGGTTTGATGGCCAGCTGTCGAGCTCGTCAGCAATCTCTCGGAGGATCTGTGAGATCAACACATTCCCTCGGCCTCTGACGTTAACTTGCATGGCACAGCCTTCGACTTGGCTGAGACGATTATCAAAGGGAAGGTAATATTGAGTCAGATTGTGGAGTGTGACGAGAGAAGAGTGCATCAACGCAACCTGCCTGGCCTCTTCCTCTGGCGATCCTAGATCGTGTTCAAGCTGCCTAAAGCAGCCTCCACAGATGTGATCATGTCCTGGAAGCGCAAAGTCCTCCTCGAAGGCGAGATGACACCCACACTTGGTGCATGGAGAGCCAGGATGATGAGCACAAGGATCAACTCCTCTGGTGGTGTGGTGGTAGCCACATGTACATTCGTTGAGGATGCGTAGTTGTTCGTCGTTCATGCATATAGTATATCAAATTAAACCACGGTTGTCAATGGGGGAGTGAATGTGCCTACTCCATGGACTAGTTGGATCCTACTATGAGGCCACGCAACAATGCCTTGTGGTTGTTGCGTGGCCTCAAGCTTATTTGCATAGAGATAGCAGCCTCATCGAGAGCTGCATTGCTATTAGGGCACAGTGTCACCTCCATTGTTCGAGGAATTCTCTTGAACTGGAATGAGATCCAAGAAGTCTTCCAGTTCAACTCGCTCCTCACCATTGATCTTGCCACCATCATGGGCCTCAATGATGAGATCAATCAGCATGTCAATCTTTTCTTCGTTCGTCATGATCATAGTATACATCAGGTGCACTCTATTGTCAATAGTGGAGGGAACCCTGATCTCCCCGGCCGTGGAGTGATCTACACTCGCCAACACCTCTCGGTTAAGAGAGGTGAGGGCGGGTGAGGGCTAGTAGCCCATGCGACGCTCGGCAGCACATTCAGCAGCGTAGTAGGCTTCGTCGTCGGCGAAGTCCTGGGCAGCTCCGATCACCAGCGGAGCATTGGCGTCGGAAGGATCGATGATGGGCACCACCCTCTTGCCTTTACATTCGTAGCACTGGACATCGAAGCAACCATTGAAGTAGTTCTCCTCGAAGTCAGGATCACGATCGAAGTCTTCGTAGGTGAGGCCGTTGCAGTCGATGGAGGGGTTGACGTGAGTACCAGTGCCGCGGCAGGTGGGACATGCTTCGAAGGTGAAGCGCACGAGAAGCACCTCGAAGTCCTCATCGAGCTCCTCATCTTCGATCAGAGAGAGCACGAGGTGCTCGGCGACGACAGCTCGCATCGTCCTCTCGTTGAAGGATTCGTACCAGCGGGAGGCGTTCAAGGCGGCGATGCGGTGGTCCATGGAGTCCTCGTTCGTTGCAACAGGCGTTTATTCACCTTGTCAATATCATACAACAAAAGACCTCAGTTGTCAACGTGAGGATTATCAGAGGGCGTGTAACATGCTCCAAGGGATGTCGATGAGGATTGACATTCGTTTGGATGACGAGGGCGTCACACGCCCTATCAGGCGTGCATGTGTGCATGTGTGGGCATGTGTGCGCGCACGCGTGAGCGGACGGGCGCGCACCACTGAATCGAATGATTCAGTCAATGTGAGCTGGGAGCAACTCCCCACCTCCTCGGCCTCGGTGGTGCCCCTAGTCGGGCTCGGACTCGGCTCTAGCCCGGCTCGGCCTAGTAGTGACAGATGAGGGAGGGGGAGGGAGGGAGCGGGTGAAGCTCCCCGGCCGTGGAGGTGGGGGAGTACTCGGAGGTCTCGGAGCTCCCTCCTTGCTCCTGGCCTTGCTCCTAAGAGAAGCTTTAAAAGACTGGAGAAGACTGAAGACTGGGGACGGCCAGTCACAAGGCTCAAGAAGTTCCAAGCCCTGCATAGCCAAGAGGAGAGTGGGCTATATAGTTGCACCCTATATACAATGAGGGGATCACAATAGGGGTACTAGCTGCTGCTAAGCGGCCCAGGAGTGGTAGGAGAGGGTGTTAGTGGGAGGCTTTTGGAGGGCTTGGGAGGGCCCTCTGATGGAGCCAACGTGGAGGCGGGATGGAGCCCAGCTAGCCGTTGTTTGGTGAGGGGCTTGGAGGGTCTTGGAGGGCCCCTAGCCTCAACCACTCCCTACCACTCTATGATTCTGCTACTATTACTGTTACATTCTATATCTTGTTTCTTCCAGGAGAGTGCTAATATAGATCACGCGAGGGGGTTTGCTTAACTTTGAGAGGATTTGACTAGGGGGTCTTGCTCTAGTGATTTGGTGATGGATGAGGTCTTTTGAAGACTTCGGGTGCGAGGGCTCATGCGTGTACGCGTAGAGGGCTTCAGACCTCCTTGAGGACTTCGTTAGTCTTGGCCCAAGTGGTGAGCGTTGATGTGAGAGTGTTGCGAAGAAGTGTGCAGAGAGGGTCGAG
>Ga0080013_1004417_pt1 | contig 13850 bp, 27 predicted proteins | sample ETNvirenome_6_85_FD_69236 | JGI IMG/M metagenome (GOLD analysis project Ga0080013, IMG submission 69236) | Marine viral communities from the Pacific Ocean - ETNP_6_85 (SPADES assembly) (version 2) | ecosystem: Environmental > Aquatic > Marine > Oceanic | place: Pacific Ocean | collected 2013-06-19
CACTTTTGTCCTCGAAGTCGCAACGACAACCGGAGCCGGACTTGTGGGCATTTACGATGCAACTCATTTCTCTGACGACATTGAAATGAAAAACTTCTCGTTCAAAGAAGTCGCGCCGGGGTGCGTGAACGATGGGAATGGTCTTGCTGCCGACACACACGGTAAAGACAGCACACTTGATTGCTTCCGCGAACATTGGAACGGCACGGGTGGAGATTCAGACACAACCAAGACCGGCAGTTTTTACGCATTAAAAACCTTAAACGGCGCAGCCGACAGGTCGTATTATCTAACGGGGGCAATTGAACAAGACCCAACTTTCCTAAAGCGAATTGCTGGCAGAACCGTGACGCTTGGCGCGTGGGTTAAAACAAGCACGGCAAGCCACGCGAGACTTGGGAACTATGACGGGTCAAGTTATGAACATAGTGCGGCTTATTGCGCTGGTGACGGAAACTGGCATTGGATGGAACTGACGCGAACTTTCCCAGCAGCGGCAACCTACGGAAGGTTCTTTTTCCATATCAATGTGAACAGCGCAACTGCCTACTTCAGCCAACCGATTTTGGCGCTAGGCAGCGCAATCGGCTCGGGGAATTATTCGCGACCGAGCGGGGAGATTGTTTGGTTTGAGAAATACGCCACAATAATCGATAACGCATCTGGCGCATCTGGCGGTGCGGTTGAAGCGGCAGATGATGGCATTTTGAATCTTGAGGCACTTTCCAGCGGGAAGGTTCCGAAAGGTTGTGCTGCCGTCAATTTGACGGGTGAGGTGCAAAACACGGCTGTTACAACAAACGAAGGCATTCGCTGGGGCCGCGATTCAACATACAACTCCGCATTAGAGTTAAATCCGACAGTTAACGCTATGCGAATCAACGGGACTGCGTTAGTGGGTTGCGATTCAAATGGCGACATATATCAAAAAGTTACTGAAACGGGTTCTACTTTGGAAAATTGTTTTCTGAATGTAATCGCTGTTCAACTACGATAGGAGGATTTGAAAATGGAAATTACGAAAACAATTCCAGTTGATGACACGATGCAGCGTGTGTTGGTGACAATCACGCACGGCGATGATTCGTATGGTTACGATGCCAACACGCCGGTTCTGGAAGGCGACGAGTTGCAAGCGCATTGTGATGCCAACGAGTTCAAGTGGCTGAACAACATCTTGTATCAAGTCTACGGGCGCAATATTCAGTTTGGCTCGCTAGAAGATTGGGACGAATGGATTGCCGCCGGTTGCAAGCTGGAGGAAATCACCGAGACAACCGTAACGCCAGCGCAACCCGCAGTTGATGCGGTGATGGGCGAGCGGCAAGTGGTTGTTGAAAGCGAAGTTGACGAGGAGGTTTCCACGACTGAAATCGTTGAGGTGGACGGCAAGTTTGTTGAAAAGACAACGACCGAGACAGTCACCAAGACGGTCAGCACTCCGCAAGTCACGAAGCATAAACTCTACAACGATGCCGGTGAGGAGATAGGCGAACACGAAGTGCCGGTGATGGAGTCGTATGAAATCACGCCAGCCGTTGAAGCGGTGGAGGAAACCAGCGAGACAGTTGTGGTTCGCGCCGAAACAGTTGTGGAAAAAACAATTTGGAAAGACACAGTAGAATGATTGAGGTTAACACAATACCGAAACCAGAGGCGGGGCTGAATGTCTCGAAAGTAGCCATATCGCTCAACAGCGCGGCTGAGTTCAATATGCAGTTCAACGTGGTTGGCTGGGGTAAATACACCGACGCAGAAGGCAACGAGATATGGGGCAACTCGCCGCTCGTCTCGACGCTGCTGCGCGTGGACGGTGATGCTTGGCGCAACTGGACACCCGATGCGGCTGGCAGCGATGCCGACTACATTGCCGGTCTGGCGTTGGCGCAGCTTGGTCTTGAGAAAGACGAGACGGTTGTTGCGGCGGAACCAGAAGCACCGGCTGAATAGAATGTAGATTGTCAGCGTGAACGACGCCCTGGACATGACCAAAGCAACAGGCAGCGGCGTGATTGGCGTCGGCACATGGTACGTTGAGATTTCCCAGATATTGCAGTTGAGCATCAGCACAGCCTGCCTGTGCTACCTGATGGCAAAGATTTTCTTTCTGTTTAAAAACAAAGGCAAATAATATGTTAAAATCAAAGACTCTGTGGAGTGCCATAACGGCGATTATTGGAAGTTTGTCGGCTTATTTTTTAGATGAAATTCAGCTTGGTGAAATGTTACAGATTATTGTAACCAGTGCACTCGCTGTATTCCTGCGGCACGGCATTAAAAAGGCCGAGGATGCAGTAGGTTAATGCTCGGGGCATTAGCAACGGTTGTAGCTGCTGTTCTTGTTTTCTGGCTCAAGCGAAAAGTCAAGGCAGCAGCTGACAAGGCGGCTGCGCTTCAGGAAAAGCTCAACAAGATAAACAAGGCAATAATAGATGGCGATGAGGATTCTGTTAACAGTCGCATTGAGTTGCTTACTAACAGGCTGCAAGACAAGGACTGTCGTGATCCCCGCCGACAAGGAACTGAGGCGGATGGAAAAAAATAAGCCCTACACTTTTCCGTTTGACGGTTGGTTTATTCCTGACGCAAGGATGCTGGAACTCATGGAGCATTTAGAGCGCGATGCCTCGCAGACGAACACAACCGCCAAGGCGTGTCCGTATTCTTAACCTGACTTGGAAGGTTAAGTTTGTTAACAACGACATAGGCGACTCGCTTGGGTGGTGTGATTATGAATCACAGACAATAACCCTATATGCGCAGCAGACAAAGGAAAGTCTCTGTGATACATTTCTCCACGAACTGCTTCACGCCTTGTTCTACGCAATGGCGATTGACCAAAGCACCGACGAGGAAAAGCTAGTGGCATCGACAAGCACCGGCCTGTGCGCCGTTTGGAAACAGAATCCCGAGGCGTTTAAGTGGTGGGCCAGTATGTTATGAAAGGATGGAAAAAGTTTGTTGCATTCGGAGACACCCACGGGGATATGTTTCACGAACCAAGCCTTGAGTCCTTCCTGAAGTTCATAGACCACTACAAGCCCGATGTTCGGATCCATATTGGCGACCTGTTCGACTTCCGCGCATTGCGTCAGGGGATTAGGGCGACAGAGTGCGATGCCTATGATGATCTGCAACGCGACACGCTTCGCGGATACCAGATACTTGAGCGGACCAAGCCCGATGTCCTTATGCTCGGGAACCACGACCACAGGTTGATTCGGGTATCAGAGGAACACTCCAACGGGATCGTGCGAGCTGCTGCACAGGACGGGGTTGCCAAGCTCGAGCAGTTCTGCCGCAAGAACAGGACTCGCATATTCCCGTATCACTATGAGAAGGGAGTCTATGGCCTGACTGATTCCCTCTATTTCGTTCACGGGTTTACATTCAACCAGAGGGCTGTGGCAGAACACGCCCAGCACTACGGGAGCGGCCTCAACTCGAGCGTTGTCATGGGCCACATACATCGGATCGAGAGATCAAGCGGCAAATCCCTCGGGCGAGCCACAGGCTACTCGATTGGCTGTATGTGCAACTATGAGAAAATGACCTATGCCCAGCACCGTCTGGCTACCTCACAATGGGCCCACGGCTTCGCCTACGGCGTTTTTAATGACAAGGCCCATAGAGTATGGCTCGCTGAAAAAACGGGCTCTAAATGGATTTTACCGACCGGCATCGAGGAGTTTTGAAATGAATAACTGGGTCAAGACATTAACAGAAGGCTTGGGTGACGCCGTTCCTGAAGGCTGGGAAACGACAGCACAGGTGGCAGCCCAGCTTGGCATAACAACAGATGCAACGCTTGGGAGACTCAAGCGCCGACTGGCCCGAGGATTGGTTGAGCGTAAATTTCTTATTGTAAGCGGGGTTGGGAGGATTTCGATCTGGCGCGTGATTATCCCAGAGGGGGGGGAAGATAGCCTAGAAAGAAAAAAGGCCCCGTAAGGGGCCCTGAGGGCTCAATATGAGCGTTTTTTATCCTATCAGCTAAACGCTAGGAGGATTACTGCGATAACAAACCCGACTGCGAATCCCCAATGGGCGATCTGGCAGGCGCGATATGATTTTGTATTTTCCATTGTATTGTTGTTTTGGTGTTTAACACCCCAAGGTAAAAAAACTTATTTAGGGCGAATTGAGAAAAATCGAGCTGCCGCCTTCTTGTCCATGCACTCACCGTTGTAATGGTTGTGAATCTGGTTCGGGGAGTTCCCCATGTTGGTGGCCGTCTTTCCGATGTCTCCGTAGAGTGCGAGGTGGAATGTCCCGTATGAGTGGCGAACTGCGTTCTTGGAATATTTAACCCCGTGAAGTCGGCACTTGCGGATAGTTGTCTTTTGCCGGTTATGAAGCTCAGTCTTGCCGGTGTCTTTCCAGAGCTTGATTTCTGCCGCCGTCATGTCTGCGAGTTCCTTTTTGCGCTCAGAAAGCTCAATGGCCCGAACCTCCTTTTTCAGAACGGTTAACCACTCGAGGGCGTTGTCAGGAATATCGATCACGCGCTTGCAGGTCTTGGCGATTTCAGAAGGAACGCGGAGGGTCGCGTGTTCGAGGCTAACCCAGTCCCATGACATTCTCGCAGCTTCAGCGAGTCGCAACCCGCAAAAGAAAACGAGCGTGTAAATGACTGCCATCTGCGGATCGATTCGAGCAACCAAGCCCATAATGGAATCGATAGATTTCGGATCGAAGTATCCGATTGTGCGGCTCGGCTCGTCCCATCTCGGAATTTCAGAGACGGGATTGTGATTTGCCAACTCATGAAGTTTTGCCATCTCGAACAGATTGCAAATAAGTGAGCGCTTGTAGTTCTTTGTCTTCGGGCCCCAGCCCTTTGATTCCCTATTCAAGTATGTCAGGACGTTATTTTTTGAAACAGAATCAATGAGCTTGCCGTTAATATGATTGGCGAAGTCTCGAGCAGTCATTTGGAACTGTTTAATGTATCCCTCACTTTTTCCGGAGGTTTCTTTTTGCCGGCAGATAGCCTCGACAACATCCGAGAGCTGGTTGCTCGCAGATATTTTCTTTGCGTTGGCCTCGTAGAAGTCGAGAACTTCGAACGGGTTCCAGTTCTTGACTTTGCAGATGTCTATGATCCTTGCGGCGTCAGTCAGTTCCTTTTCTGTTAGGGTCTTTGCAAGTGACCCGAACTTATCTTGGTCTGCCCTTAACCGCTCGACGAACTCGCTTGCCTCCTTCTTGGTGTTGCAATATCTCCGCTTTGTTTTTCCGTTTACTCGATATGAAACACGCGCTGCGTAGCAATACCCCGCGTTGATGATCTGCTTTTCCTTGGTTGAATATGTTACTTTCATCTTGTTTATTCCTTTCTGTTTAACTTACTTTGTTTGTTGCCTTTATGTATGCCTTCGGGAGGAGCGTGTATTCAAACTTGGACGGCTCATCCATTGTCCGTATACGCAGCTCCATTTCTTGGCTGATGACCCTCCAGTTAGACTGAACATCAGGATCGCTGAATCTGGGCTCATCCACCTTTTCTATCCAAACCGTCTTATCTGTTCTTCTGATAACTCTGAAAAACTTCTTGCCGGTGATGGATGCGTAAATGCCGCCTGTCTTGAATCTTGGTATTGATTTCATGTTATGCTTTTGGAGGGTTTTCCAATTCTTCGGGAGACAGCTTCTTGTAGCGTTTGTTGGCATCGACTAAACCCCACTTGGCGTTGTAGTCGATTTGCTTGTTAACATCCTCCTTGGCGTTTTCGTATCCAGCGTCATATGCTTTCAATAACATCGCCTCCAGTTCATCGAGCGACAGATTTTGGAAGTCGCTCAAGCTCTCACCTAAACTTGCCCCCATTAAATTGAGGGCTGCTATTTCACCTTTTGTCATTTCTATTTGTTCTCTTGGCATTGTATTTATTCCTTTCAGTTTAGTTTTATTTAATGGAGTCAATCATCATGTTTGTCATCAGGTATGAATTATCCTTCTGACCTGTTTCCCTAGCGTGCTCCCAGCGCTTGGCGTAATGAACTGCTGCGAGTCGATCAGCGAACCGAGGAATCATGCAGTCATTAGTGAATATGCCTTTCAGCAAAAAAACTTCGCGCTGCCGATAAGGGAGCGCTTGTTTACCTGTTACCCATTTTGACCAAATGGCAATTCCGTGATTAAACTCTCTGAAGAGTTCCTCTGTTTTTGTTTTCTTTATCATTTTGTTTCTTGTTAGGTGGTTAACACCTGTGGGTAAAAAAAATCAGTTAGCATACTGAATATCATCTGCGGCCTGCTCGGCCATGTCGTGACTGCCCTTTGAATAAGCTGCCTCCCAAACCGCATCGAGCAGTTCGTTGAGATAAGTCTTGTCAACCTGAATCTGGTTGCAGCGTATTTTCCGATGATCATAATCGCCGCTTGGTAAAACGTTTGCGGGAAGATGCTTTGCCTTTAGACTTCGAATAGTTTTTTCTTGTTCTTTCATTTTAGTATTTTCTAGTTTTTTCTCGATTTTCGCGCTCCTAGCGCTGAGCCTGTTTTCGCAGTTTTCGCATGTTTTAGCCAGTAGAATATGCTAAAAAACGCGAAATAATCATAAATATAACCTGATAAAAAAAAGCCAACTTTTAGCCTTATCCGCCTGTTTACTCTTTATTAATAGGGGCTTTGGAGCAGATCGCCCCAATATACTCCTTATTATGTGCGACGACATGGGCGAGTCTAACAGAGGCTCAATAGCAGGAAATATCGACTTTTCAAGGCGACTAGTCTTTTTTTTCGCAGCGACTTTTTTTCAGGATTTTAGCTTTTTAGGATTTACTTCGCGGCGTTAAACACCTAAAACTACTCCGTTCTGACTAGTCTTTTTTGAGTAGTTAGCTCATTAGAAAATGAAGGAAAAGGAAAAGAACTAATTGGCCCGACACAATAAGCGGGTTTTTTTTATTAGTGGTGTTAAACACCAGATAGGAGAAAAATAAATGAGTAAAAAAACAGAACTAGGAGATAAGCTGGAAGCGTTAAGTCATCAAAGACTTCATAAGGAAAACAGGCGGCTTGATCAGGAGAACCAAGCTATGTCAGCAAAGATACACGCTGCGATGAATATCGTGGCGAAGGCAGACCAGATAATGCTCGATGCAGTTAGCTGGTATGACAACTACACAGGAGTGATTGATCATTGCCCTTGGATCGAGGCGGCGCGAGAACATGTAAAGTTTTACAATGATGAAAGGGAGGTTTCTAGTGAGTAATTACAAGATTGTTCGCTTTTTCCAAAGCAGAACAAAAGACAACTGTATCATCAAAGAAGGACTGACGCTTAAACAGGCAAAGGAACATTGCAGCGATCCAGAAACCAGTTCATCGAGTTGCTCGCAGCAACACTTAATTGATCTGACAAAAGAACACGGGGATTGGTTCGACGGCTACAGAGAGGAAAAATAATATGAGTAAAAGAACTGGACCCATAATTGAGATCATAGGCGGCTCGAAGAAATACCGGGAGGCGCTCAAGAAAAAGATAGCAGAAGAAATCGACCCGAAAGGGATACTTGAGAAACCAAAGAAAAAGAAATGATATGAGCGAAAACCTAAAACATACTGCTGGCCCTTGGAAGCTGGGCTGGCCAAGCGGATCACTCGAAAGCGATTCACTCCGCAAAACCGGAGACGGCGTACCCTATCGGGTTTACCATACAGTAGAAGGAGTTACAAGGAGCGGCAAATATGCCAAGGGCGTTGCCCATATTTACCTTGGTGAATACGAGGAAGATAAGTTGTTCAAAAAGACCAAGCCGATGCTTGAGGAACAACTAGCCAATGCCCTACTTATCGCTGCGGCTCCCCAAATGTATGCGGCGTTAAAAGCATTAGAAAAATTTGAAACAGACATCGCTGGCCCTTGGTCGTTAGCTTGGCCGGGATCGTTGCGCGAAACCATAGACCAAGCAATCGCCAAGGCTGAAACAATACCGGAAGGAGTCAGGATAGCATGAGCAGACCATGCACAAACCTTTTACTCGACAAGGTTGAGCAGCAGCTACTCGACAAGGATCAGGTCATAATGGCTTTCAGCAAATATCTTTCAGAGGATCAGGTCAGGGATATGATGGAAGCAAACGAGATGCTTTCACAGGAGGATGAAATAATCCTTTGGAGAACCCGTAGCACTAAAGAGCATCGGCCGCTTTACTAATATGAAAATGTATTCATTCAAACTAACGCCAAAAGGAAACTGTGACGCTTTATATTTTCCTTTTGATATGTTGCGCTATGACAGGTGTTGGCCAGCAACGCCCAAGGCAGCCAAGTTAATCGAGGACTGTGATTGTCGAACAAAGAAAATGAAACTGATAGACAATAAGACAGTTATTGAAATGAAGGGCCAACAGCAACCTACTTCAGCCAGATGGGAGTCTCAAGGCTGGAGCGTATTTGATTGGCACAGGAGTTAATGGCCGCTTTACTAATATGAAAGCCAAAGAACTAACGATGGAGGAGATTCGAGGCTATATTGAAGCCCACATAAAATTGGTCAACGATGTAACTGCTTCACGCATCTATGAAATAATGACAGGCCATACGGCCATAAAAAAGAAACCAAGCGGAAAGATCAAGATGATTACTTACTTGAACAACTATTAATTTTTTTTATGAGTGACCAAACGAAAACTAGGGAGCTGCTAACAATAAACGAGGCAGCTAAATATATGAACCAATCACACTGGACGATCAGGAAATATTTGCGCCAAGCGAGGATTCCATACATCCAGATAAACAGTCGAGTCATCAGGATCGAGAAGGGAGACATTGATGGCTTTATTGCGGAGAATACTATCCCCGCTAAAAAAATTTGATTCGAGGTGTTTAATACCCGCGAACCAAAGGAGAAAGCAAGAACATGACAAATGAAATAACAACACAAAACCAAGCCGCGCTTGCGATGCAACAGGAAAGCCACGTTGCAGATGTTTGCCGCGATCTGGTTAAGAAAACCGCCGTGAACATACACAATAAAAAGTATGTTCAGGTTGAAGGGTGGCAGTCTATTGCCACAGCGCACGGCTGCATAGCTGGCTCGAACGAACCTCAAAAAGTCGAGGGCGATGAGTCTGGCTACAAGGCCGAGGGATACGTTAGGCACATGGAGACAGGAAAAATCCTGTCAACTGCTTGGGGCTTCGTCGGTGATGATGAGGTTAAATGGGCGAACAGTCCCGTTTATGCAAGGCAGGCAATGGCACAGACTCGGGCAATTAGTCGAGCCTGTCGATCTGCCTTTGCCCATGTGGTCACGCTTATCGATACAAACCTCAAGACCACGCCGGCCGAGGAGGTTCCAGAAGGGGGGTTCGACAATAAGCCGAAGAAGGAACGGCCAAAGTCGATGCCCAAACCTGTCGAGGCAATCGAGACGCCAGAGGGAGAATGGGCTGATGTCGTAATGCACTTCGGTAAAAACCAAGGAAAGCGGCTCGGAGACTTAACGCCGAGGCAGCTCGGTTGGTATGTAGAGAACTGGGCCCCTAATCCAGAATATGAATCGTCAGCAGATGATATAGCTCTCCAGAGGGCGCTTCAGGAATACAAGGGTGCAGTCGAGAATAACAACGCAGAAGTCTCCAAGGAGTTCGCAAAGATCAAGGAGGTTGTAAACGATACGACCGCTTCCGTTGTTGAGGTGGTTACCACAAAGGAGAACGACGATGATGTCCCATTCTAACCATAGGGAAAGGAAGAAATCAAATGCCTGATACATGCGGAATATGCGACACGATACGCCCGACTGGAGGCACAAATCACCTACTCCTAAATGATGGTGAGTTGTGGGTCGAGTTTTGCGGCCCGTGCGGCGAGCGAACAAAACTAAAAAACCACGACACAAATGAAGAACTCTCAATCAGAGAACTCTTTGACCGCGCACAGGCTGATCCGCCTGAAGATCAAAAGGAGGATCAGTTTCGAGACGATGTTGAGGCTGATGCCGACGCACTTGCCAGTGCTGGACGAGGAACAGACGAGGATTATGGAGGGACAGACGAACGCTTATGATATTCTTCGACATAGAAACTGAAAGCCTCACAGCAGAGGAACTTCTCTTGCGCCAGCCGAAATTCGGGGCAAGGGCAAACATTAAAGACCCTGTGAAAATCGAGGCCGATATTGAGGCCAAGAAAAAAGCATGGGTGGAGAAGGCAGCGCTCGATCCGTTTAGTGGTCGGGTTGTTGCTATTGGTTGCGCGCAAGATGAGTCGGAAATTATTTGCGACCACTACAACGGTGAGCCCAAGGGTGAGCGCGATATTATTGATGACTTCTGGGAGTTTTACACTCGGGAGAAAAGCCACGTTTTCTGTGGTTTCAATATTATCAGCTTCGATGTGCCATATCTGGTTCGTCGGTCGTTCGCCCTCGGGATTCGCGTTCCGAAGGAAATAAACGGAGTGTTCAACTTCGCTTCAACTAACGGGAGGCGAATGAGCTCAAGGTTTCTTGACCTGATGGACTTCTGGAGGCTTGGAAACTTCCAAGACCGAATCAGTCTTTCAAACTTCGCAGTTCATTGCGGCTTTCAGCCAAAGGAACAGAGCGGGAAAGACTTCGCGGGGTTATTGCGAACGGATAACAAGGAGGCCATTCGCTATTTGAAAAACGATGTTGCGCTTGTTCGCAGTATTTACAACCGCTGCCTTGGATTATGAGCGAAATACTCGATGTCGATGTATGCCAAGCCCGTCATCAAGGCAACATAGCGAGCATAGATGCGAACCCCGATTCAACTGACAAGCAGCGAGACAGAGAGATGGTTTTAGAAATCATCAGCAAGTCGCAGGGTGTAACATCAAAGGAAATCGCTGAACAAATGGGGCGAAGGTTAAACTGTATCAGCGGCAGGATTTCTGAACTGAAACAGTCTGACCTTATTTCAGTAGGTGGTCGGCGAGGTGGATGTGGAATCAACTTCAAAAAATGAAAAAACCCACACCCCTCGAAATACTAAAAAGGACAGCTAGTTATTTCGGCTTGGAAGATAAGCAGATGACTCAGGCTCGTCGCGGCAAATGGGAAATTGCTTGGCCAAGATCGTTGGCCATGTCGATTGCCTACGAGCAACCGCATACGGGCAAAGAAGTCTCCAAGGTGTTTAACCGTCACCGCACAGCAGTTATTTACGCGCATGAACGCGTGGAGAACTTATGCAGGCTTGACCCCGAATTATCAAAGACTCGGGACAAAGTAAGGATTGCCATTCTGGCATAGTAAAACGGGAGGGGGGTTGGTTTACATGATTCCCAGCCCCTCTCCTTAAACATAGAAAAGAAAAAATGAAAAGAATAATACTTGGAATAGACCCCGGCGCGGGTGGTGGAATTGCCGCAACAGTTGGCAAAGATATTTACACGCGCAAAACTAATGACCTACGCGAATTATGCGATTGGCTAACCGGCCTGCGCTATCACTTCGAGGAACAGAAGCCCATAGCATATATCGAGGAGGTGCCAAAATACGTTGGCCGTAAAATCCCGAGTTCATCAGGCTTTACTCTCGGGAAATCATACGGGGAGCTTTTGGGCGTTTTAACGGCGCTTGAAATCAAAACCTATAGGATCAGGCCTCAAGATTGGCAAAAGGCCCTAGAGGCGGGAAAGCGGAGCGGTAGGAGCGACTCTGAGTGGAAGGGCCACCTAAAGAAACTCGCTCAGGACTTATTCCCGACTGTTAAAGTCACTCTCTGGAACGCAGACGCCCTACTCCTTCTTGAGTTCGGCTTGATAAAGGAGTTTGGCTCATGAAGGGGGCAATTAATTTAGCAACCCCGATAGCCATAATAGTTGATCGGGTGGCATACGAGTATTCTCTGACTGTCGAGGAATTAACAGGCCGTCGCAGGCCTGATCATGTCATGTGGCCGAGGCATCTAGCGATGAATCTCTGCTATGAGGCTGGCCATACTTATCGGACAATTTGCGATTTCTTTGACCGCAAATACAACGCTCTGACCTATGTAAACAAGGAGGTTACAAGGATGTGCGCCGAGATGCCCGACCTGCAGAAGCACCGAATCAGGCTCGCCCGAGAGCTAGGGATCAATGTCTAGCCCTGAGCTAAAAGGATTTGATTGGATAACCCCCCATCAAAGAGCGGCATTATGCCGTTATCTTATGGGCGTTTTCTGCCGCAGACCTTGGAGGGTTCCTGAATACAAAGTAGCACCCCCGCCCCTTGATAGACTCTCCAGAGATGCCGCTCATAGGGCGTGGAATGGATATGAATGGGAAATAAAATGAATAAGTCAGTAGGTTTGAAAATTAAATCGACGGACTTAAAGACACTCCCCGCTGTCTGTGCTATTCATTCAGAAATATGAAATTTGGCGAAGTCTTTGACAATATACTTAAAACCGCGCTCAATAAGCTGTCCCCCTCTGAAACGCTGCTCTGGTTGGTAATTCTCTATCATGCGAGGCGAGCAGACTACAAGCCCGTGGCCATCTCTCGGGATGAGCTCGCCAGCCAGTTAGCGACCAGCACCAAGACTATCCAGAGGGCCATTAAAAAGCTCGAGCAGATCGGAGCCATAGAGGTTGAGCGCCGCCTAAAACTGCCCAGTAAATACAAGATAATCTCCAAGGCGTTTAAGGGGGACATTAAGGGGGACATGACTGCAGATTTAAGGGGGACATCTAGGGGGACATCTAGGGGGACACGACCGCCCAATGTCCCCCCTAGTACTAACCTAGCTAGTACTAGCCTAGCTAATACTAAACTAAACCACACTAACCTAGCTAGGGTCGGACACGCTTCGGGTAATTCTTCAAGAAGTGTTCAAGAACCTTCCCAAATCGAAAACCCGAAAAAACTTTCCATGTGGGTGCTAAAAGGAAGAAAAGAAGCGTGTGAAACGGAGTTGAAGGAAATCAGGGGTCGAGGCAATGAATACGCTATGGGCTTTGAATACGATTCCAAGAACGATCAACTGCGAGCAAGAGAGTTGAAAAAGACAATAAAAGAACTCAATAGAAAGATGCAGAATGCTGACAGTTAGTGGAGCCAGATACCAAGAGACTACTAGCGACTGCAGTAATCGAGCAGGCCGTTCTGGACGCCCGAGCAGCCTTCAGCGCGGGAATAATCAACGACCAATTCCAGATCGTGCGCTCCCACGGCAGTCTCCCAGACCGGATGATGCGCCGGGACATCCAATCGTTGCAGTCATTCTTCAACTGCAATCTCGATTCATTCGTTGAGTATTCTGGCCTGAAACTAAACGCAGACGCTATTCGCTATGGCACTAAAAGAAACATCGGAAAGCCCTTCAAACGAATCTGCCATGAGTCCGCTATCCAAGACTATGAAAGACGATGGAAAGTCAATCCAGTCTCTGAGCGACCGGCTCGACGCAATAGAAGCAAAGATAGAAATGCTCGACCGCGAGGATCGGGCTAGACTTCCAAAGATAATTTACCGCACCAATTACGGCAATCTATGAGATGACTTGGCAACGCTGATACAATGAGTTCTTCTCTCCATAGCTCAGCGTTCCCGATGCGGAGTCGGGGCGGCCTTGCCTTTGCTGCTGGGGTTATTGGGCAACACCATTCCCAAATGCAGGGCAAAACTTTCGGGCAGTCAAGGAATAGAGTTGCGGGAGAACCGCAGACAGGGCGAATCGGGGTTTTATCTTCTTTCCCCCCCCTTGGTGGACGCCTTCTTTGAACACCTTGACTGATCCCGATGAACTGGTGGGAGAAACAACGGCAGCGCCGCCAAGTCTATCTGCGCCGCCAACTGAAGGAACTAATCCAGAAGCTCGAGAATATCAAGAAAACGCTAATAACCGCGGGTCCTTCTACGGAGATGCCTCAACGAAGGGGAGCGCT
>Ga0080013_1004420_pt1 | contig 13842 bp, 19 predicted proteins | sample ETNvirenome_6_85_FD_69236 | JGI IMG/M metagenome (GOLD analysis project Ga0080013, IMG submission 69236) | Marine viral communities from the Pacific Ocean - ETNP_6_85 (SPADES assembly) (version 2) | ecosystem: Environmental > Aquatic > Marine > Oceanic | place: Pacific Ocean | collected 2013-06-19
AGAAAGACGAGACCAGACTTTTATACAAGAATATGTAGGAGAATTAACAGGTGATGAAGGTAGTCAAAGTGGTCAAGATACTACTGGATTACCTAAATATTATTCAATGTTTGGAGGAGCCACAGGAACAAGTTCAACTACTTCTGGAGGAATGTATGTAGCCCCTACACCAGACGCTAATTATCAATATATTATTCATTATAATAAAATTCCACCTAGTTTAGAGACTGATACTTCAGGAACATATGTTAGTTTATATTTCCCTCAAGGGCTTCTATATGCATGTTTGTGTGAGGCATTTACTTTCTTAAAAGGCCCAACTGATATGTTGACATTATACGAACAGAAGTATAAAACTGAACTACAAAAGTTTGCAGCGATGCAAATTGGAAGAAGAAGACGAGACGATTACACGGATGGGACACTAAGAATTCCAATCGAGTCAGCGCCTCAGTAATTAGGAGAAAAAATTATGGCAATAACATCTGCAATTTGTAATAGTTTTAAAACAGAAATTTTAAAGGCTATTCATAACTTTACTGCATCATCAGGAAACACATTTAACTTAGCTCTATATACAAGTAGTGCTACTTTAAATAAATCAACAACAGCTTATAGTTCATCAAACGAAATTACTAACACATCTGGATCTGCTTATTCTGCAAAAGGAAAAGCACTTACAAGTGTAACTCCTGTACTATCTACAGATACAGCAGTTTGTGACTTTGCAGATATTTCTTGGACATCAGCTTCTTTTACAGCTAATGGTTGTTTAATTTTTAATGAGGATGCAACTGGTGATCCATCAGTTTGTGCAATCGCATTTGGTTCAGACAAAACTGTAACAAGCGGAACGTTTACAATTCAATTTCCAACAGCTGACGCTTCGGACGCAATAATTCGTATAGCATAAGGAGGCAATCCTTATGGCCAATTCTTGGAATGAATCAGGCACAACCTGGGGTACTAATCGGTGGGGAACCACTGATCAATTTGCTTTAGGTTGGGGAGCACAAGCTTGGAACGATGGTGAGTGGGGACAACTTAATGATGTCACCTTAACACTTACTGGAGTTTCTTCTACTTCATCAATAGGTTCACCTACAATTACAACAGAAATAAATACCGGTTGGGGACAAGATGGTTGGGGTGTTGAAAACTGGGGCCAATCTGGACAAACAGTTGTAATAGTTTCGGGTGTTGAAGCAACTACAGGTATTGGAGATGATGTAAGTTGGGGTAAACTAACTTGGGGATCTTCAACAACTGGTTGGGGTGGTGAATATTTCTTAGTCCCTGCAGATGTAATGGGTTTAACAGGAGTAAGTGCAACATCATCTGTTGGAAGTCCGACGGCAATATCTGATGCTACATTCACACTAGATGGTCAAAGTGCAACTTCTTCAGTTGGATCTTTAGACCCTGCTGATCAAGTAATGGGTTTAACTGGTTTAAGTTCAACTTCTTCTGTAGGTGCAATTACACCAGCAGATGTAATGGGCTTAACAGGTTTAGAAGCTACAGCATCTGAAGGCACAATAACAATTTCTACAAACCCTATTGTAGATTTAACGGGAGTTTCTATGACTTCTGCAACAGGAACAATAGATCCTCCAGATCAAGCTATGGGATTAACAGGAGTTTCAGCAACTTCTACAGCTGGTACATTCCCTACAGGAACTCCAGCAGATGTTATGGGATTGACAGGAGTTTCAGCAACTGTTAGTCTTTCACCAGTAGGACTTTCAGTAATAGCATGGGAACGTGCAACTGCAGATCAATCAGGAAATTACAGTAAAGCAACTGCTACTCAAAGTGGTAATTGGACCAAAAATACTGCATAATGTTTATTGACAATGAATACAAAACAAATTAAAAAAAGATACTAATTAGGAGTACAAAATTATGGCATCAACATACACACCTCTTGGTGTAGAATTAATGGCAACTGGTGAAAACGCCGGTACATGGGGAACAAAAACTAATACAAATTTACAAATATTTGAACAAATAGCTGGTGGATTTACTACGCAAGCCGTTGGCGATTCTGGAACACCAACAGCTCTTACAGTTTCTGATGGAGCAACTGGAGCTGCAATGTCTCACAGAATGATCGAACTTACAGGAAGTATTTCTGGAGCTAGAGTTGTAACAATTCCTTTAGATACACAAACATTTTATTATTTAAGAAATTCAACATCAGGTGCTCAGACAGTTCAATTTAAATATGTATCTGGATCAGGAGATAGTTTTACTTTTGCATCAGACAATAAAGGGGACGCTGTTGTATTTGCTACAGCAAACGATGGAACTAATCCAGATATTTACACATTACCAGCTGGAGATGTTACTCTTACTGGAACACAAACTTTAACAAACAAAACACTGACTTCTCCTAAAATTGGAACTTCAATTTTAGATACAAATGGCAATGAGTTATTTAAATTAACTGCAACAGGTTCTGCTATTAATGAATTAACTTATGCTAATGCAGCTGCGGGAAATGCACCAGCATTTACTGCTTCTGGAGGAGATACTAATATTAACATTAATTTAGTGCCCAAAGGCACGGGTCAAGTCCAAGCAAATGGTAGCGGATTGGCAACAACTGGAAAAGCTATTGCAATGGCATTAGTTTTCGGTTAAAAGGATTACAGGAGTATAAATTATGGCAGCACCAAATCTAGTAAACGTATCAACGATAACAGCTAAGTCTTATCAAGAGGCTTTAACAACTACACTAACAAATGAAATTATTGCAAACGCATCTTCTTCAGGAAAAGTATTTAAAGTTAACAATATTATTGTAGCTAATATCGATGGATCATCAGCGGTTGACGTTTCAGTTTTCATAACTAAAAGTGGTGGATCACCTATAGCAATCGCGAGTACAGTTTCTGTACCAGCAGATGCAACTTTAATTGTGATCGATAAAAATTCAGCTCTTTATTTAGAAGAAGGCGATAACATTGAAGCTGGAGCGAGTGCTAACTCAGATTCAGTTATAACTATAAATTACGAAGAATTAAGTTAGGAGGTCTAAGCTATGTCAAATGGCGGAATTGTCGGACCTGTTAACAATCCTAAAATAACAACTGGTACTGTTATAACTAACTTTACTGGTGATGGAACTTTTACAGCAAGAACAAATCAAACTGTAGCTGACGTTATGTTAGTTGCCGGAGGCGGTGGCGGCGGAAACGCTGGCGGAAATACAGCTGGATGTGGTGGCGGCGGAGGCGGTGGCTTTCGTATCGTTACTGGTCATCCAATACCTTCTTCGGGAGTCCCTGTCACTGTAGGTGGCGGAGGCGGTGCTGCTACTAAAGGTTCAAACTCTGTATTCGGTGCAGCTTCACCAATCTCTTCAACAGGCGGTGGTTTAGGCGGAGGATATACTTCACCAGCCGCAGGAAACGGAGGATCAGGCGGAGGAGCTCCCCCTGGTACAAGCGTAGGTACAGGAAATGAAGGAAGTTACCCTTCACCAGAAGGAAATAACGGAGGAGCCGTTGGAGGGGCACCATTATACGCCGGAGGCGGTGGCGGAGGCGCTGGCGGTGTTGGCGGACCAGGAAATTCATATCCAGGAAATGCAGGAGCAGCAACTCCATCAGATTTTAATAACCCAGGATCAGCAACAAATTGGTCAGGCGGAGGAAGATCAGGAAGATACCCCGCATCTCCACCAACAGGTGGTGCTGGTACAACTAACGCTGGAGAAGGTGGAAAAGGTGCAAACTGTACTATTCCTCAAGGAGGATCAGGAACTGCTGGAGGATCAGGTTATGTGTCCGTAAAAGAAGGACCAAGTGCTATAGCATCAGGAGTTTGGAGTATGTACGAACTTTATGATAATGTTAAGGGAGGAACTTGGACAAGTTAATATGGCTCATTTTTGTGAAATAAGAACAGATAATAATGAAGTTTTAAGAACGGTTGTAAAAAACAATTCGGATATTAATGCTAACGGTGGAGACTTATCTGCTGAAGCTGAAACTTGGGTGGCTAATAATACACCACCAGACCCTATTATAAAAGAAGAATTAGGTGGGGTTTATCCAGATACATATTGGAAACAAACTTCTTATAACACTAGCGTAGATAAATATTGGAATCAAGATGGCTCAGAGGGTGACCAATCAAAAGCATTTAGAGGAACCTATGCTGGACCAGGACATACTTATGATCCATCAATTGATAAATTCATACCACACAAACCACATGACAATTGGGTTTGGGACGAAACAGTTTGGAGATGGAACCCACCAGTAGCTGTTCCAACAGATGAAAATGGCCCTTATGAATGGGATCAAGAAAACAATCAATGGGTGAGTACAAAAGGAATTTAATATGGCACATTTTGCAGAAATAAGATCAGATGATAATATTGTTATAAGAACAGTTGTTGTATCAGACGCTGACTGTGCTAACAATGGAGGAGAAGATTCAGAAGCATTAGAGCAATGGGTAGCTTCTAGTGTACATGATGATCCTACTATAAAAGCAAAAGCTGGAGGGGTATATCCAAATACTTATTGGAAAAGAACTTCTTATAACACTCAACAAGGTGTTCATAAATTAGGAGGAACCCCGTTTAGAATAAATTATGCCAGTGGTGAAAATTTTAAATATGATTCAAGTTTAAATGGTTTTGTTCTAGCTAACAAACCCCATACTTCTTGGACTTTAAATTCATCTACAGGTTTTTATGACGCTCCTGTAGCGGACCCATCTACTATGGAACATAATGGCGCTCCATTAGATCCTAAAGTTTGGGATGAAGATAACCAAAGATGGACAGCACTGGACAGTTCAACAAATATAAACTATTATTGGAATACTGAAACAAACACATGGAGTAATATATAATGTCTCGAAGTAATGGAGGAATTATAGGAAAAGTAAATCAAACTATTGGTGGTGATGGTGATGGTACATCCTCAACTTTAACTAGCAATGGTAACTTTACAATTCCTGGAACAGTAGGAGCCGTAACACTTGGCATAATCGCTGGCGGAGGCGGTGGCGGAGAAGGTGCCAATGCTGTTAGAGGAGGCAATGGAGCTGGTGGAGCACGTGTCATTGAAAATATTGCAATCTCAGGACCCGCAAGTGCACCTGCAGTTATCGGGGCTGGCGGCGCTGCTGGCGGCGGTAAAAATATGGGTGTTGCTACAACATGTGTTATTGAAGGAACAACTTACAGCGCTTCAGGCGGTGCATCTGTTATGACCGGTTCCGGTGGAACTGATCAAGCAGGTGGATCAGGAAGAGGCGGACCTGCTGGCGGAGTTGCCGGAGGTACAGGAAATTCAGGAGGTTATACACCTCCAGAAGGAAATGATGGCGGAGCAGGAAACCCTGCAACTTATCCTTCACCTAGCGGAAACGCAGGTGGCGGTGGTGGAGCTGGCGCTGTCGGAGCTGATTCTCCAGGACCTGCCGGAGGAGCTGGCGGAGCCGGTGTCGACTGGACACCATACTTTGGACCCGGAGCAGCTACTTATGCTGGCGGTGGCGGCGGAGGCGGAGCTGGAACAGCTTCAGCTGGAGCCGGAGGACCAGGAGGCGGCGGAGGCGGATCACCTGGACCAACAGCTAACCCAGGAGCACCAACAGCAGCACCATCCGGACAGGCTAATACTGGTGGTGGCGGAGGAGGATCCGGTTATAATGGTAATCCTCAAAGTTCACAAGCAGGTGCAGGCGGATCAGGAAGAGCGTGGTTAAAATTAGTACCACCAACTGCTTCAGGTGTTTGGGATTTAAAAACTGCTTTTGTAAAAGAAAAAGAGAGCCAGTGGCCGTAAGAACATCTTTACTTTATTTATAATTGATCTAGATCAATTTTTCTATTTACCTTTACTTTATATTTAAAACATATATAAATTATCCTATAAAGGATACATGAATTTAAAAAATTATTATTGGTATTTTGATAATATCTTACCTAAATTTTTTTGTAACCAAGTAATTAAGTACGGAAATTCCTTAAGAGAAAAACAAGCTTTAACTTTGGGCATGAAAGATAAAGATGTTGAGAATGACGAAAAATTAAAAGATTTAAAAAAAATAAGAGATTCAAATGTTTCATGGATAAGTGAGTCATGGTTATATGATGAATTATTTAGATATATTAATATCGCAAATCGTAACGCAGAATGGAATTATCAGTGGGATTGGGCGGAAGAAGTTCAATTTACAAAATATAGATTAAATCAGTTTTATCATTGGCACAAAGATGCTGCTGCAACTCCTTATGGTCCAGACAAAGGTAATCTAGCAGGCAAGTATAGAAAACTATCTATGATAGTTCAGCTAAGCAATCCCAACGATTATGAAGGAGGAGAAGTTGAATTTAATTTTAATGATAACCCACCCGATGAAAAATCAACACAAGTATTGGCTGAAGAAATGCAGCCACAGGGTTCGATTGTAGTTTTCCCTGGTTTTGTGTGGCATAGAGTTAAACCAGTTACTTCAGGAACTAGGTACAGTTTAGTTATGTGGTGTTGTGGAAAGGCATTTCAATGATACGTATTGAAGATAATTTTTTAGAAAAAGAAGACTTTTTAAAAATTCAAAAGATTTTTTTAAAAGCAAATTTTCCATGGTATTATAATAATGGAATAAGCGCCCAAGATAATAATGAAACAAGCGCTAGCATAGACCACAACCCTCACAACCCTAATGATCCATACTTTCAATTTACCCATCTGTTTTTTGGATCTAACAAAGTCAATTCCGACTTTTATCATTTAATGAAAGTTTTTATCGATAAATTAAATATAAAAGCTTTAGTAAGAATAAAAGCAAACTGTTGTGTAAGAACCAAAGAACATGAAAAACATGGCTTTCATAATGATTCGGATAATAACATTACAGCGCTTTTTTATTGTAACACTAATAATGGATATACTGAATTTAAAAATGGAGAAATTATACAAGCTGTGGCAAATAGAATGGTAATCTTTGATTCAAATTTACAGCATCAAAGTGTTAGTTGCACAGACCAAAAGATAAGAGTCGTGATAAACTTTAATTATTATACTAATGATTGAAACTAAAATAATAGATAACTGGTTAAATAAAGATTTAGTAGAATACTTAGAAAGATATTTTACCTATGAGTTTCCTCATTACTATGGTCATAAATCTAAGGAAGAAGACCCTACTTGTTTTTACAATTCTACATTAAATCCGCAGGATGCTTTAAATAAATATCTTTTTTATAAAGTTAAAAAAACTTTAAACAAAAATCTTGAGTGTGAAAGAATGTATATAAATATCCAGCATTGGGGAATGGATGGTCAGTTTCATAAGGATGAAACCGATATGACCGTTCTTTATATGGTAACTAAATCGTTAGAAAACGCGGGACATTTTCAAATTAAAGACGAAGGTAAGATTGATTTTGTTCAAAATAGATTGATTTCTTTTGATGCAAAAAAACTTCACAGAGGGCTAGCGCCCATTAAACAAGGAGATGTTAGGGTAACACTAGCTTTTAAACTGTATGTTTTATAAAGAATTAAGAATTACAGATTGGGATTATTTAAATAATTTAAAAGAAGATGTTAAAAAAAATATTAAAAAATCATTTACTAATGTCACTAATATACAGGGACACATGACTTTTTATAGACATTATATAGATAATAAATTATTTGAAAAAATAAAAGAAATGACCCCTGAATATGTATGGTATGATGCGTGGGGAAGTCTTTTGAAAAAGGGCCACTATATACGAGAACATGATCATCGTTTAGATAGTCCAGAAAGTAGTAATATACTAACCCACAGTGCGGTTCTTTATTTAACTGATATAAAACCAGGGACTTACTTTAAAAAAAATGATATTACTATTGAACCTGAAGTAGGAAAAATAATAATTTTTAGTGCCCACGAACGTCATGGGGTGGCAACATACGATGGGGACAGAGAAAGAATTACTTTAGCTTTTAATGGAAGAAAAAAAGAAGAATATGAACTTAACTAAAACTAACTGGGAACTAGCACAATCGATAATTGATTTTAGAGGAGCGGCCAGTGCAACACTACCAGATCCTATTTTTGAATGGATGAAACAAGCATGTGCTAATGCTAAAGATGAAGCTAAAAAAACAAACCATACTTTATTAGGACATATTCAAGAAGAATATTCTCTAAAAGAAATCTCTGGCGACTTTTTACATTTTATTCATACACAATGTTTAGGCCATGAAAATATTAAAGATTACCTTAATGCTCCTGAGATGCAGGTTATTTCTGAAAACAGACCTTTTTATGTTGATAAGATGTGGGTTAACTATATGAAGAAACATGAGTTTAATCCTCCGCATCGACACTCTGGTTTATTTTCTTTTGTAGTTTTTGTAAAAATACCCTATGATTTAAAAGAAGAAGAAGCTTATTTTAAAGATGTAAAGATTGAGCCTAGCGCCAATACTCAATTTACATCTAAATTTGCTTTTTTAAATCCGGACTATACTGGATCAATCCGTGTTGATTGTTTACCAGTAGATAAAAGTTTTGAGGGTAAAATTATATTTTTTAAAGCTTCACAAATTCATCAAGTGTTTCCGTTTTATACAAGTGATGGATATAGAATAACGGCGTCAGGTAATATAAGGTTAAAGGTATAATATGAGTTTTAAAGATAAAAAATACACAGTTATTAAAAACGCTATCTCAAAAGAATTAGCAGATTTTGTTTACAACTACTTTTGTAACAAAAGAAAAGTAGCAAGGTATTATTTTGATATTGGTTATTTGTCTCCTTGGAGAACAGACTTTGGAGTATGGACTGATGAACAGGTTCCTGAAACTTATTCACATTATGGGGACCTAGCAATGGAAACTTTATTAGAACGTCTACTTCCATTAATGGAGAAAGAAACTCAACTAAAATTAATCCCAACATATGCTTATGCAAGAATATATAAAAAGGGGGATGTTTTAAAAAGACATAAAGATAGGCCATCTTGTGAAATATCTACTACCTTAAATCTGGGTGGGGATAGTTGGCCAATTTATTTAGAGCCAAATAAAAACGTTGGTATTCCAGGTAAAGATGGATTTACTGCTCAAAGTGAAAACCCTGGCATAAAAGTAGATTTAGAACCAGGTGACATGCTGATCTATCAAGGAATGGTTTTAGAACATTGGCGAGAAAAATTTGAAGGATCTAATTGTGGACAAGTTTTTCTTCATTACAATAATGAAGCTACTCAAGGAAAAAATAATTTATATGATGGGAGACCAATGTTAGGTTTAGTAGAAATATTTAAAAAATGAAAGAGCTAATTTTTTTAGGTGGTTTACCAAGAGCAGGTAATACATTACTTGCATCTTTGTTTATGCAACACCCTAATATTGCGGTAACTGCCCACAGTAATTTAGTTAATATTTTATTTCATCTAAATAATATTAAAAATAATAATTTTCATAAAAATTTTCCTGACAATCAATCTATAGATAACGTGTTAAACAAGATTGTAGAAAAATACTACTCTCATTGGAAAGAAGATACCATAATAGATAGGGCACCATGGGGCACGTTAGGTAATCTTAAATTAATAAAAAAATATATAAAACCAAAAGAAATAAAATTTCTTTTATTGAGAAGACCTTTTAAAGAAGTGTTGGGTTCTTTTTATAGAATGGGTGGAATATATAAAAATATGAACCATGTTATGGCTCCTAATCAAATGATAAGATTTGATTATCAATCTGTGGGAACTGTATTACAAGACCCAGAAATAAAAAAATTAATTATAGAGTATGATGATTTAGTTTCTAAACCACAAGAAGTAATTAATAATATATGTGCTTTTTGCAATAAAGAAAGTTTTACCCTAGACATAAATAAATTACAGCAGTTAGAACTTAATGGGGTTAAATATGAGGATAAATATGTTCAAGCTCCCTTACATATAGTTAAAACAGATAAGATTGAAAAAGATAATCATGATTATGATAATATCTTACCTGAACAAATATATAACAAATATAAATACCTAGACAAGACTTGGGAAAAAACACCTAATTTTAATTTTATTGATAAATTAGACATCTCAGAAACTAAAAAATACGTTGAGTCTTTTTTAAAAGATGAATGGGATAAATACACTTTTAGACAAGATACTTTTGAAGTGCATAATCAAACAAAAACCATACCAATCATATATGATGAAAATTTTGATGAAGCTATTTCTAAAGAAACTCATCATTACTTATCTTTTAAAAATATATTAACGCCAATAGAAAATACATTATTACAAAAACATTCTACAGGCTTTATAGTAAGAGCTATTTTAGTTAAACTACCTGTTAAATGTTCTATTGCCCCTCACCAAGATCACGGAGAATCTTTAGAAAACACATATAGATACCATATTCCAATCGTTACAAACAAAGATGTGGTATTTACAGTTGGTGGAGAATCTAAAAATTTGGAAGAAGGCTATATATGGGAAATAAAAAACTCAGAAAAAGTGCACTCCGTAACGAACAATGGACAAACCGATAGAATTCATTTAATAATAGACTGGAAAAAGTAATATATTTCTAGTAAAACGTTGGTATAATGAGGAATTTATGCTACAAAAGTTAGGTTTTTTACCAGGTTTCAACAAACAAGTTACATCTACCGGAGCTGAATCACAGTGGACAGGTGGAGAAAATGTACGTTTTAGATACGGTACTCCAGAAAAAATAGGTGGTTGGACCCAATTAGGTGACAGTAAATTAACTGGTGCAGCTAGGGGTTTGCATCACATGGTTAATAAAACAGGTATTAAATACTCTCTTATTGGTACAAACAGAATTTTATATGCTTACACAGGGGGAGTATATTACGATATACATCCTTTAGTTAATCCATCTGGCACAGTCCTTACAAATGCTTTTAGCACTGTTAATAATGACCCGGCAGTAACTATTACTTTTTCATCATCACACAATTTTGAAGCAGGTGATATTATTTTATTTGGTGATACAACTACATTTAGTGCTATTACAAATTCTAATTTTGGAGCTTCAGATTTTTGTGATAAAAAATTTATGGTAACAAGTGTTCCAACTGCAACAACATTAACTATTACAATGCCAAGTGTTGAGACCGGAAGTGGAGCAACTACTTCTGGAGGCATAACTTATTATCAATACTACCATGTAGGGCCACCAGATCAGGTTGGAGTATATGGTTGGGGTATTTCTCAGTTTGGTGGTACAACCACAAACCCACAAACTACTACTTTAAATGGTTCATTAAGTGCGAATGCATATGGTACGGGTGGATCAGGAACTACAATTAATGTAGCCAGCACAACAGGATTTCCATCTAGTGGAACAAATTATATTAAAGTAGATAACGAAGAAATTTCTTACACAGGACTTACCTCTACAAGTTTTACTGGAATTACAAGAAACGTTCGCGGAACAACTAATGCAACTCACAGTAATGGTGCAACAGTTACTAATTACAGTGGTCATTCAGGATGGGGTCAAGCAGCTACATCTACCGATAAAGTTGCAGAACCTGGTATGTGGGCTTTAGATAATTTAGGAAGTACCGCTATCGCTTTAATATTTAATGGTGAATGTTTTGAATGGGATGCAGATCTTGCTAATGCTGTAACCACAAGAGCAACTATTATATCAGGTGCACCAACTGCATCTAGGGATATGTTAGTATCTACTCCCGATCGTCACTTAGTATTTTTTGGAACAGAAACAACTATTGGTGACAAAACAACACAAGATGATATGTTTATAAGATTTTCTTCTCAAGAAGATATAAATACTTATGCACCTACAGCAACCAATAGTGCTGGTACACAAAGACTGGCCGCCGGATCACGGATCATGGGAGCTAAACTTGGTAGAAATGCAATTTATATTTGGAGTGATACTTCTTTGTTTACCATGAGATTTGTTGGAACTCCTTTTACATTTGCTTACGAACAGGTTGGTACTAACTGTGGATTAATTGGTAAGAACGCGGCTGTTGAAGTTGATGGTGCTGCTTATTGGATGTCTGATAATGGTTTCTTTAGATTTACAGGTAAACTAGAATCTATGGACTGTTTAGTTGAAGACTATGTTTATGACAATTTAAATACAACATCTAATCAAATGGTTTATGCGGGTATTAATAATTTGTTTGGAGAAGTTACATGGTTTTATCCGGAAGCTAACTCTAATGTTAATACTCAATCGGTTACATATAGTTATCTAGACTCTACAGCTAAAAGACCGATATGGTTTGTAAATGCAAGTAGTTTATTTATTAGAACTACATGGCAAGATTCTGCTGTATTTGGATTACCACATGCCACTCAATACGATGCAGGCACAGATACATCTTTTGATGTAACGGGAAACACTGAAGGAATTACATACTACTATGAACATGAAACAGGTGTTAACCAAATAAAACTTGGTGTTACTACAGCTATTCCAGCTAATATTACTTCTGGTGATTATGATATTACACAAAAAGTTATTCGAGGAGCTGCAACTAATATGGCAGACCTTAGAGGGGATGGTGAAAATATTATGAGAGTTAGTAGAATTATTCCTGATTTTATTTCTCAAGCAGGTAATACTGTTGTACAATTAGATTTAAGAAACTATCCTAGTGACACAGCAGCAAGCTCATCACTTGGACCTTTTACAGTTACATCCAGTACCACAAAAGTAGACACACGAGCTAGAGGTAGAGCTATAGCCCTTACTATATCTAACACAGCTGTTGATACTAGTTGGAAGTTAGGTACTTTTAGATTAGATATACATGCTGGAGGAAGAAGATAATGGCTAAAATAGTACAATCATTAACTAGAGCAAGCGCAGAGTATGAAGAAGATGTAGCACAATCTTTAGTTAGAGATTTAGATGCGGTGTTAGAAAAATTAAACTCAACCTTTCAAGAAGAATTAAAACAGGAGATAGAAGCTAGAAGTTTCTTTTTAGATTAATGGCAGTCGTAAACCAATATAAATTTGTAGGTATAGATAACAGTACTAGTGGTGCTGCATTAACTCCTTTTGGCTCAGGTAATCCTTTAGTTAGTGAAACCTATGTTATTAAATCTATACTTGTTACATCAGCTGGTACACCTAGTGTAACCATTTTAAATAATAGTATTACAGCAATTAAATCAGCAGCTTTAGATGCCAATACAACCAGAGAATTATTAACCCAACCGCTAATAGTAGAAGGTGGTAAAACCTTCACAATACAATCTAGCACTACAGACTCGTTTGATGTAGCTATTAGCTATCTAAATATTAAGAAAGAGGTAACAACATAATGACAGATATACCAACACTAGTACCAGAAAAGATAATAACAACAATTAAGAACAAAAAAACAGGAGAAGTCTATGAGACTGAAGAGGCTTTAAAAGCTGCCAATATACCTGAAGAGGACGTGCAAAGAGATGTAACAGTTATCATGCCGCCACTTGATTTGTTTGCTAAAACGAAGTAAAAGGAGATACTATGGACGAAAAAATTTCAATGAGAGAATCAATCGAAACAGGAGCGCCTGATATTAAATATAACAGGGGTGACATTAGAATGGGTAATCAAGAAAATACTCAAGACAAACAAATAGCGGCAGAAATATGGTCCCAAATGGAACCACAACAAAAGGCTCAATTTGTAAGTTTTGATGCATTCTTTCAAAGTGGAATTTGGAAACAAATTATACAACAGTTGCAACAAGATCAATCAGGAATTAGATCTCAAGCTCCAGAAATGAGTATGAGTGAAAACGTTAACGTGGCAGAGCAGATGCCTGGTGGCGGAATAGCTGATGTTGATGTCAGAG
>Ga0080013_1004421_pt1 | contig 13840 bp, 20 predicted proteins | sample ETNvirenome_6_85_FD_69236 | JGI IMG/M metagenome (GOLD analysis project Ga0080013, IMG submission 69236) | Marine viral communities from the Pacific Ocean - ETNP_6_85 (SPADES assembly) (version 2) | ecosystem: Environmental > Aquatic > Marine > Oceanic | place: Pacific Ocean | collected 2013-06-19
ACATCAACATCTACATATGGATCGTAAACAAATGTATCAACTCCCCAACCATCAAATAACCGACACATAATTTTACCAAGTCTACCATAACCAATCACACCAATAGTCTTACCTTTAATTTGATGACCTACGAATGGTTCATAATCCCAATTACCATCTCTTACAGAATGAAATGACTTCGGTATGTTTCTCAATAAAGACATCATTAAACCAAATGCTAATTCTGATGTGGATGGTAAATCATTTATTAATCTATAATCTTTTTTTAATGACCAAACATCTATTCCCTTTTCTTCACAATAATTCAAATCTATATGATTTAATCCTGTTGAACAAGTGTTAATAACTTTAAGATAACTATCTTCTAAAACTTCTTTATCCAAAATAAAATTTTGTTTATTTGGGTTCGTAAATAAGTATCCTGGACTAAACACATCTAACATTATTTTTAGCGTATCTCTATCTATTTCAGGTTCGTAAATAACCTCACCATAACCTAATAACTTTTCATAAACTCCCTCAAGATGTTTTACAGGAGTGATACATAATATTTTATTTGACATTTGATAATACCTTATTTAATGCGTTCTCAAATGATACTTTTGGACTATAACCAAGTAAATTCTTAGCCTTTTCTAAATTTGGTTTCCTTCTACGAATGTCCTTATATTTTCCATGAGCTTCTTCTTCATTTATAAATATGATATTAGATTTCGAATCGGTTATTTTTTTTATTAATTGTGCGTGTTCTAATACTGTCATTTCTTCATCTGTTCCAAGATTTAAAATATCTCCATTACATACATCAAAATTATCCATAATAGAAACTAACCCATTTACTATATCACTAACATAAGACATACTCCGAGTCTGTTTTCCGTCCCCATGAATTATAATATCCTCTCCTTTTAACGACTTATCAATAAATAAAGGAATATGACCACCACTCCATTCTTTATTTGATCTCTCACTAAAACAACCAAACACTCTTGCTATAGCAACATCTAATTCACCTTGACTATGTAGATTTAATAAAACTTGTTCCTCGAATAATTTAACAAGTGAATACGATTGTCGTTCCACATCAGTTTTACTTATAGACACACTATCTTCCTCATTAAAAGTTTCATGACTTCCATATACATCAGAAGTTGATGTAAATATTAATCTAGCCCCATCTTGTTTACAAAAATCTGAAATTCGTTTTATCATCTTTGAATTGTTTATCATTACATCAGACGAAGTAACTTTATTTTTAAACTCAACTTTAGGGTAGGTTTTCTTATATGATGCCAAATGAAATACATAATGAAATCCACTCAAATCACAATCACAGGATGATTCACACATACAAGTTTTAGATAATCTCCAAAAATCCTCTGTACAGTCTGACTCAATAAATGTAAATTTATCAAACGATAAAGATTCTTTTAAATTATCTAAGTTACCATAAGATAAATTATCTACTCCAACTACTTCACATCCAATAGACAATAACTCATCACATAAATGGCTACCTATTAATCCTGCTGCTCCTGTAACTAATACTTTCATTAATATTCTCCTAAGTCAAATGTTTTTAATGGGCCCGACCTTATATCGTGACTAATAAATTCTTCAATTAATGTTCCCTCATAACTTTGTTTAACATCAGGTATCGTAGATGGTTCATCATAACCCCATCCCCACCTTGATTTCCATGCCTCGTGAGCAGGATAATAGTGTCCAAAATGATATTCATTACCATTCTTAGAGCCCCAACCAGAATTTGCATTTATTCCATATTTTTTCTTCAATTCTTGTTTATTCATCAAATATAACTTTGGCAAAACTACATTATGACAATTAACATATAAAAACTGTATAGATATATCTGGTGCCCACAAATGAAAATGATATTCATCTGTTGGTTTTATAAACTCATTCCATTTATTTACATTAATACCAACTCCTGTCCACGCTGTTATCTCAATACTAAATGGATTTTTCCAATTATCATTATCTTCTAACCATCTATTTCTTGTTGGTTGCATTACTCTCTTTACCCTATCTAATACTGATAAATGAGCAAGTCCTATATTACCAAGTGGTTCCTGACCATTCTCCCATCTTTTAAATGAATCGGCCGTATGTTTACCCATATCAATTCGATTAAAACCCAATGTACCAAACTCATCAAGTTTATCTTCATCAATTAACTTAGATATTCTATCAAAAAAGTTTTCAGTTATGGGATAACAATCATGTTGAAAACAAATTATCCATTTACACTCTGGCCTATTCTCATTTACAAAATCAACTAATGTCTGGGTAGCCATCTGAACTCCTCTTGATTTATTCTCAAGAAAAACTATATCATTATCTTGACAAATCTTCTTACCCTTTTCAATTTCTTCATTAGATGACTTATCATCTACATTTATAAATTCAAATCCTTCGGTATTTATATTATTTAAAGCTTCTCCACTCAACATATCATAATTATTTCGTGAAGAAACATAAATAATTAAATTTTCTTTTGTCATGATTGTCTCGCATTTCTCAGACACATTTGTATATCAAATCTGAAAATATCTTGTTTACTAAGATGCTCTTTAAACATTATATGTGGATTACTGTTTGGTTTATAGAGATCTTTAATACTACAATACCAATCTATAGCCTCGGGACGGCCTATCGCAAACATATCATTTATTCCTTTTGAATCGCCTCCCTCTGGTATTCCAATTTGATTGTCATTCTTAATTTGTTCATATATGTCCATAGTAATTGTCTTTACGAATGTTACTTCCGTTCTTGATCTAATAATTAGATCATACTCAATGAAATTACTTTCCACATATTTATTTTTTATATGATTACACATATAAAGAGAATATAACCAACAAGATAAATTATGTGGTGACCATTCTTGTTTATATTTACGTCCAAATCTTTCCTTAATTTCATCTAATTCTGGTTGAACCACACTTACTCGTTCCAATTTAAATTCTGTTACTGGAAATATTTCATCTATTGTTTTTATAACCCCAACAGATTCAGCCAAATATCCATGTTTTGCTGCCAATGATGAAAATAATGTAGAATGATTTTTATCCATTTTTTGTGATATTGCTCTAATATCAAAATGATTAGAAGAAACCTGTTCTATTTTTGGTGAATTTACCTGGTCGGCATTTATTCCCCACTTATCATCTTTAAAATCATCTTCTGGTATCCAAGTATGTATAAAAAGATCCATATCTATACCATCAATTACCAATCTATCTTTCATATTCATAAATGATTTTTTGGCGTCTCTCATAAGACCAGATACACATAATGCTATTTTCATCTTGATAAATTTAAATAACAAGGTTTATTGTTATATATAAACTCTTGAAATTGTCCCTCTAATATTTTACCATTTTCAGGCCAATATTTTTTTATATTTTTAAACCCACTCAAATGTTTTTTATCATCACTTGCCCAATGTGACCATCCTAACCAATTGTAATCTTTTCCCCTACCACTCGCACACAATTTAACTGGTATTTTTTCATAATCTACATAATTTCTAATAAACTCAAATGGTCTATATAATAAAAAAGGTGTCATAGAATAAAGTATAGGTATTTTACCATCCATGGCCAATCCTATACCTACTCCCATAAGTAATTGTTCTGCTGATCCTACATTGATAAACCTATCTGAATAATCAATTCTAAATTTATCGAAATGATTATATCCCAAATCACCCGTTACAAATATAATATCTTCATTTTTTCCCATTTCATCATATAATAATGGAACAAATGATTTTCTGACACCACTCACGATAATTCCTTTAAACCTTGATTATATTGTTTTTCGTTCATTATCATGTAATGTGCATTTTGGCCTTTGAGAAAGGACAGAACATTTAAATTCGTTTTATGTATTATTATTTTAGGTAAAAAAGATCTTAACCTTTTTTCAAGAACATCAACATTAATTGGATCATAACACGCCCATCCATTTGCATTACAATGAATCTCAATATTTTGTATATTGTTATCAGAAATGAATCTTAAAGCTTCCCATACAGAACCCTCAGAACATTCTCCATCACTAATAGTTACATACACTTTACGATTTGAATTTGCTAATGCCCGACCAACGGCAATAATAATTCCTGAACCAAGACTTCCTGTAGAACAATAAATATGATTTTTCTCATCTCTATTAGGGTGGCCACCGTGTCTTTTTGCCAAATCATCACAATCTACATGGTCATAGTAGATGTCTAAAAAAGTATATAATGCATATGCTGAATGTCCATTTGAAACTATTAGAATATCATCTTCATCTTTCTTTTTGAATATTTCATACAATATATCAACCATTGTGAAACAACTACCAATATGTTCTTCTTGATGATCATATAATAACTTTAATAGTCGTTTTTGAATTATATTTTTATTCATCGAATTTCCCAAAATACTCCTCTATATATTCTTCATCATCAAATGGCTTAGATATAAACCCATCTACTACATATGAAAAAGTAAAATAACTCATTATATTTCTTGGATTTAATTTTTTCAATACACCAGACTGATTTCCTTCGTTGATTGAATTAATATCTATAATTCTAAAATCAGTAATATCTTCGTTAACTAAAATATTATTAGAAGCTTTGTCAGCGAATGTCAAACCAAGGTGTTCGTCAAATAATAAATAGTTTTCTTTTATGGAACTATATAATTTTTTTAGGCGTTTGGTATCCATCAATAAATCATAATATTTTTTTGACCTATTTTTTATAATACTCTTTGAATAAAACATTTTATTTGGTTTAATAATCACTAAAGGATACCAATTAGGATAATATTTTGTCGTTATAAATTCTTCTGTTATGTCTAATACTTCTACTATCTTATTGTCTTCATTAGAATATTCTATAACTAATTCTTTTTTGTTTAATAATGCATTTGATATCTTTTTTGGAATTATCTTAAAGATACCATCTTCTATTTCGTATTTAGCCTTTCTACCTTCGAAGTTTTTCATATGATTCCTTTATTGCCCTATAAAATACATTATATTCTTTTCTCCACATATCCAATCTAATATTTTTAATATGTATATGGATCTGTCCATTTACATTATCTTCTATTACCAAATTATCATAATTAGGATCTTTATCGACATCCCCTATTATCTTCTTAATAATATGTCCCATTCTACCTCTCTCCCGCTTTAAAAATTTTTTGACAAAGTTTTTTAAATTCATCATACGTAAAATGTAATCTAATGTTACATTTACCATCGGGCCCTATTCCAAAATGGATATGTATTGCAAGTTCTTCACCTACATTGTCCTCTATAACTATTTTACTATCCTTTTCAGGAAAATCAATTAGTCCATCATAAAGTTTTCTCGTGACGATTCCCATATTACCCATCAATGATTTTATTAATTAAATTAAACTTACCATCAAATAAATATTCAACAATATTATTAGATTCGGGCAATACCATTTCAATACACCTTATCAATTCACTCTTATCAGAAAGTTCCAATAGTTCATTGATTCTACTAATATGTTTATCTTTCCATTTTCTATTCTTATCCAATGTATCTCTTAAAATCAACAAAGTTATTTCACACTCGACACTTGGAATATAATAAGTAATATCAGTATTCTGTTTTATTCTGTTTTCTAACACATAATCATTAAACTTTTTTGAAACAGTCCAAAAAGTTTTAAAATCATTATACGGACTTTTAAAATATAACGAATTTTGTAAATCTATTCTGAAATAACCTAACCCTTTATCTCCATCTGGTAACCAAGATTCTCTCTCTAATGATGTAAAATATGGATTTAATAACATATCACACCACTCAGCAAAACCATAATTTATATCCCCACAAATTTTATTATTCTTTACTAAATATTTAGATGCCGATTTTAATATATCATCATATGATTCCAACGAACCTAACATATCTATATCTTTATCAGGCATCTTTGGTAATTTACCAAACCCTCTAAAAATCACATAAGGTAAGTTTTTTTCATGAAGTTCATTAATGAAGTCAAAAAATTTTTTAGAATGTTTGTTCATTTTAAAACCCCTTTTAAATATACCTCACTATAAAATCACTACAAATTCCTGTAACTTCTACATCAGGTTTCGTTGTAGGTAAAACTGCTATAGAATTACTTGTTAATTGCTTACCTGGATATGTCCATAAATAACCCTCTGAAGTTAATGTAACATCATCTTCTTGATGCCAAAAACAATGTGTCATTTCGCTATCAATCATTTGATTTAATGCATCAATATTTTTAGCATGACACCATAATCCACTTTTTCTTAAAAAATCTTCCTTTACTAAATATCTTGGTTCATCGTGTCCTAAATAAAACTGATTATCTATCCACCAAACATCTATTTCTACATCAAACCCCTGTGCCAGTGCTTCTTCAATATAGTCAGGAGAATTTTCTCTATCTGACTTACCATTTGTATTACCTCTATGTGATATTAGAATCATTTATATGTCTCTCTAAATCTTCTGGTGTTCCAAGAATTAAATGTTTAGTATTTTTTTCAATACCAATTTTACCACCATCTTTTATAAAATAATTGAATACAGGACAAATGTAAAATTCGTTATTAACTCTATCATTATTATCTATTAGTTGATATGAATACTTTACAAAATCTTTTCCTCTTTTATAATAATATAAACCACCTACTGCATTATTACTAATAACTTCTTTTTCGGCTGCATTTATTACATATCCATTATCATCCAAAGTAACATAACTATGGGCTGGACTGTCTGAATTAAATACTACAACCATTCCATCATATTTTTTATTAATTTCTTTTGAATTAAATTTTGGCTCAAAATAACAATCTGGTGTAAAAATAACAAGTGGATTTTCATTATCTATGTATTCTTCTACTAATAAACAAGTTGATAATGCACCATCTGTGGTATAATCTATTGAAGTGATATGAACATCATTTCCAAATTTTTCTTTTAAAATATCATCTATTTGATACCCATCTATGTGTTCTTGTCTGACAATAAAAAATAAATTACAATCTTTATAATCTACTGATTCAAGTGATTTTACCACTATGTGTTTACCATTAGTTTGAATTAATGGCTTAGGTGTTTCGTATCCACCATCAATGAATCTTTTACCCAAACCAGCTATTGGCAATACAATATTAATCTTCAACAATTCTTTCTCTCAACATTTCGGTAGTATTATTATGTGAAAAAGTAACACACTTTTTAATATCTTCTTCATATAATCTTTTATACAAAAAATTTGAAGCGAAAATGTCTCCTGCACCTAAAATATTCAAATTTTTCAATGGTATTGCTGGTATCTCAAAAGAATCTACTCCATTAGTAGTATAACTACCACCCGGATAATGTAATATTACCCAACCTTTAACTATCTTTGATAATTTATCCACATCTATCCATAAATTTTTCTTAGAAATAAATAAATAATCTATCTTTTTTAATGTATCATCATCAACTGTACCGTCATCAGTAATATCTGCAGATATAAATCCAGTTTTTATATTATCAATAAAAGAAATATCATCTAAACGATTTAAATACATTATATGATGAAAATGTGAAGAATATATTATAGGTTCTCGTGTCTTTAAATTTAATTTTGCACTAACAACCTTTTCTAATTTTAATTTATCTATTAGAATTAACGCATTACCAATTGCTGTTGGTTGTAAATTTATTCTCAAATTAGAATCAATTTTAATTAATGCATTCCAAACATTACCCATACCCCCAACTGATTGATATCTCTTAAAATCTTCAAAAACCAAATCATGAACAAGATGTCCATATAAAGATATATCATAATCAAAATTATTCATCAACACATTTCCTCACTTGAAATTTCTTTTTTATCCAACTTCAAAACATCATTCAATGATGGTTCATTGAAATATTTATTTACTAATATATCATATAATTCAACAACAACACCATCTCCACCTGCTGATTTTAAAACAACTTCACATTCATCTTTAATAATTTTAGGTGAATCTGATGGACAAAATGTATAATCTAACTTCTTGATAATTGTTAAATCAAAATAATCATCTCCAACAAATGCCATATTTTCTATTGGAACACTATACTTCTCTTCAAAAATTTGTAAAAATTGAGATTTGTCTAAACTCAAATTTAAATCACGAGTACAATAAAAATCTATATTTCTTTTTTGTGCCATTTCTTTATTGAAATTATCACCCGATAACATTACTACCTTTATACCAGCAGCAACAAATCTCTTTATTGCAGTAAAATCTTTACATAAATATCTTTTTGACAAAACTTTATGTGATTTATCATAAACTTTTCTACCATCAGTTAAAACTCCATCAACATCTATAATTAAGAGTTTAATCATTTTTAAAATTGTTTTCAAGCTTTTGTCTTGCGTTAATTATATCCTGAATCACTTCTGTACATCCCGCGTATGTTCCGACAGAAAGTTCATACATTGAAAAGACATTTCCCATAATTTCTGTAATTTGTGTAAATAAATTATGTTTATCAACAACCTTTACTTTTATTTGTATATTCTTTTCTTTTTCATCTATTTCTTTTTCTTTTTCTTCAAGTTCTAAAGCCCTGTCCTTTAAATCCTTTTCAATTAATTTGAGTTGATCTTGTTCTTCACTCATAACTTATCTCCTATTAAGTTTTATAATTTCTAATTTTATGAACTAATTCTAATGCAGGTTTTGCATCTTCTAATGTAAATCCTCTATTATTAAGTATTTCTTTATAACTTTTTGTGTGTAAATCTATAAACCCATCTGAAAAATCAATTTCTTCACCATTTACTGTTATGGTACGAAATGCTTTCCATTCCTTGTGAGGTAAATCTCTTTCATCAACACTTAATGTCCAATCCACATTTGCTCTTTCTAATTCTAAATAACCACTTGTATTATGTTTGGTATGATGTGAAACATAATTGTTTTTTATGTCACCAAATATCCATAACAACATATCGAAAAAATGTATTCCTATATTTGTTGCTATTCCACCTGATTTTACTTCATCACCTTTCCAAGAATAATGATACCATTCACCTCGTGGTGTTACATATTTTAATTCTACCTTATTATTCTTTTTCTTACTGACCTTCTCTTTCAAATCAATAATACTCTGATGTAATCTCAATTGTAAAATTGGATATATATTCTTACCTGTTTCGACTTGTAATTCTTCTAATGAACTAATACTATAAGGATTTAACACTAATGGTTTCTCACATATTGCGTGACTTCCATTCTTTAATGCAAATCTAATGTGAGCATCGTGTAGATAATTTGGTGATGCTATAGAAATGTAATCAAGACCTTTTCCCATTCTTCTTAGTCTATCAACCTCTCTATCGAATCTCTCGTACTCACTAAAGTATCTAGCCTTAGGATGATACCTATCTATAACTCCTACTGAATCATTCGGGTCAAGAATGGTAACTAACTCACCACCAACATTTCTGATGGCTTCCATGTGTCTTGGTGCGATATAACCCGAGGCACCTATTAATCCAAACCTAACCATTTAAAATCTCCACTATTCTCTTAGAAGTTTTACCATCTCCGAATAGATTGAAATTATCTATCTCAGGTAATTTACTTAACTTCTCAACACTTTCTAATATATTATCATAATCTGACCGAACACTACATTTTTCTTCTACAAGTTGTGGATATACAACACTCTCCATTATGACCACACTTTTCTTTCCCAACCAATATGCCTCTTTTGGAACACCACCACTATCTGAGACCACACAGTCACAGTGTTTTATGTAAGATAAAACTTCTCCGTAACTTATAGCATCTAAATGTTCAAAATTCAACTTCAGTCCGTATCTTTCCATACAACTTAGTGTTCGTGGATGTACTGGGAAAATAATATCACGTGACAAACTTAACTCATTTAATTGCTCAACTATACTCGTTAATTGTTTCTCTCTTGTATTTTCTTCTCTATGTATCGTAACAAATATATACCCACTTTTATCTATATCTTCAACATCTTGAGATAAAAAATTTTCATACATCAAATCACCAACCACATATACTGTCCCACCAACATGAGATAAATTATCCATATCGGTTTCCGTCACACAGTATAAATAATTAGAAACCTCGTCTACTATTCTTCTAATTTTTTCTTCTGGCATATCTAAATTTTTACACCGAACTCCTGCCTCGACATGATGTAGTCTTTTTCCACCGAAAACTGATGATAGTGCACCCGCCAAAGTGGTTATGGTATCTCCATATACTATTACATCTGTATAATCATTTATAACTGATGATATATCACTAATCATATCCGATATCATCTTTGGATATGGTTTATTATTATTATCAAATTGAAACTTCGATGGTACTATACCAAGTTCAGTAAAGAAATTAGATGACATTGAATCATCATAGTGTTGTCCTGTATGGAGAATATCAAAGTCCAATCGTTGATTCTTAAACTCCATCAACAGGGGGGCAAGTTTTATATATTGTGGTCTTGCTCCTACAATATGTAAATATTTCACTTACAAAATCCTCGCTGGATTTCCAACTACCGTAACCCCACCAGGAACATCTTTTGTTACTACTGATCCTGCTCCAACCACTGAATTCTTACCTATTACTAAATTTGGTAAAATCGTAGAATTGGCTCCTATTGAAGCTCCCGATTTAACTATTGTAGGTATAGAATCTCTCCACTTTCCAAATGATGGTGGATTCTTATCATTAGTAAATACTACGTGAGGTCCCACAAATACATTATCTTCCAATACAACATTTTCAGGTATAAATACACCTGCTGATATATTTGTATTATCACCAACTAACACATCCCTACCTACTTCGGCATATGCCCCTACTTTAACATTCTTACCAAGTTGGGCTGAATCAAATACATTTGCCTTATCACTTATCATATTAACTCTCTTATTCTATCAAGAAAAACTTTTGTTGAATTAAAATCCAGTCCGCCCTCTATATAGTTATTTATAAAATTTATATCCTTTGGATTCTCTACCATCTCATCTATTTTATTTTTAATTTTTTCTTTATCAAATTCGACAAGTCCTTTAAATTCACCAAAATTACCCAACTGACCACTATCCTTAATCAATACAGTTGGAATACCAAGTTGGATTGATTTGTATGCTAATGTTGAAGGTGCAGATAAAACAAACTCACTATTGGCAATCAAACCATCTAAATCTTTTATATCACATACTATCTTATATTTTATTTTCTGATTTTTTAATAAACTATATAAATATTTCTTATTATTTAAAAATCCATTTTTTCCTTCATCTGCTCTACTTTTAAGTTTAAAAATAATAACCAAATTATCAAATTTATTTTGTATGTATGAAAAATCTACTTCTTCAATAAATTTATCATTCACTTTTACACTAAATGGACATGACCTATTACCAAGAAAATTTATAATCACAAGTATATGTTTTTTATCCACACTTTGATAATTTTGTAAGATATCATTTGATGGGACCCCAATTGGAATTGAAATGTTAGAAGTTACATCTGATTTTCCCATTACAAAACACTTATCTAATACCTTTCCATAAACAGATTCAATGAACTCAAAATTATTCCACTTTTCACCTGCACCATGATAACAACCAACCATAATACAATTTTTCTTTTGATATATGTATTTTAAATTTGTTTTTGAAGTATCTCTATTATCATCGGAAATAATTAAATCATAACTACTATAATCTAATAAATTTATATCTTCTGTAATTGTACTAAAATAACTTGAATATTCCTTAAAAAAACTTGTTCTCAAATCATCATTTCCTGGCCATCTATGATTTGATTTCATTTGATAAACCAACAAACAATCTAAATCAAATTCTTCTTTAAGTACAGTTATTGTTGGTAAAATTCTTTCACAAACTCTGTATTGTGATAAAATTAAAAGTATTCTCATATTTCCATTAATTCTAATATATTATTTTTAATAGACTCATAAGAATAATACTGATTTACTTTTTCCCAAGAAAACTCAATGTCTTTATATACAGTATTTATATCTTTTACATAACCATCAAATACTTCTTCTAAATATCCCAAATCAGTACCAACTGTTCTTGGGAATAAATTAAAATTTGCATCATTATTACCACCAATATTAATTGTAGAAAGTGCTGCACATTGACTGGTCTGTAATCCATAATGTAGGGTAGGGTCTAAATTAAAATGAAATAAACAATCTTTCCATGAATTTAAAAAATCAAGATATGCTCTATCTCCTCTATTCTGTATTTTAGTTAATTTTCTAACTATAGGTATTCCGTGTTTTTGAGACATTTTTTCTGAAAATTGATGTGTTAAACCATTTCTATCAGCTGATGGGTGTTGGTATGAAAATATTTTAAATTCTTTATCACCACTATAAAAATTATCACGAAGATAATCTATATTAACTGGATGTGGAATCCAATCAAATTGTTTGCTTGTATATTCTTGGAAGTAATTAATAGTTGCTTCATGATTATATTGTAAAAATACTCTATCCGATTGTTCAAAACAAACTTTTCTTAAACCATCAGTGTTATCATTACCAATACTTTCCTTAATTGTAGACCAAACCAAAGTATTTGGATACCTATTTTTTATAAATTCTGGTGTACAATCAACCCATTTTTCATTTGCTAAAAATATCAAATCAAAATCAACATCTGGCCAATCTTCATAATCACCTATTCTCAAATAATAACTGTCATTATTAAAAACTAATGGATAATTAAATATTCCTATAATAAATTCATTCTTAATTGCATCTGGATGTGAATACTTATCACCATTCAACAAGTAAGCTTTTCCATCCTTTACTTGAAAACTTGGATTTCCTGATTGCGATACTAAAGCAAATTTCATAATATTTTATAATAACCACCAATACCAAATGGAATTTTAGTATTGATTGTTAAATGATTACTCTCTATATTGAATCTTGGTTTAATTACATCAGTTAAAAACTTCATATAAACTTTGTTAAATGTTTTATCTATACCAATCATCATATAAAACATTTGATGCCATTTAGTTGATTGGTCATATTCTCTATCAAAATGTTCATATTGTCTAATTTCATGAAGTTTATGTAACTCTCCTGTATCTAACCAATTACTAACTATACTCTTAAATGGATATTCTTTTATATCATAAGTTGTACGCCTCATAAATAAATTTCTCCTTCTACAAAATTATGAGCAATTGGATATTGTCTTTGTGATTCATAACAATTAGAATATCTTACCATTAAATGATTAGTTCCACATTGATTTGCCACATTAACTTTGGCCATTGATTTAATATATAACTGAATTCTTAAATCTATATGTCTCAAGTCTAAAGCTTTATTTATAAAATCAAATGGTGTTTCTGTAATGGGTCGGTGTACATAATAAAAATAAGGTAGTGGATTGTCATTTAAAACTTTAGACATTACCTTTGTATCTTTATCATAACTTTTTTGATGATGTTTCCCATATTGTGTGCCAAATCTATCTGATACTAATAAGCAACCAAAATTAGGAATTGGTGATGGCCATTCAAATTCACCACCTTTTATATGTTCCAAAATTATTTTATCTCCAAACATTTTTTCATCATCCGACCAATACATTTCTGGCTGTGAATCACTCATTTCTTCTTCTGTGAATTGCCAGAATTCTAACATCTGTTTGATAAGTGGTATATCGGTATTGTCTTTATCGTATATTCGATAGTGGTCATG
>Ga0080013_1004423_pt1 | contig 13837 bp, 23 predicted proteins | sample ETNvirenome_6_85_FD_69236 | JGI IMG/M metagenome (GOLD analysis project Ga0080013, IMG submission 69236) | Marine viral communities from the Pacific Ocean - ETNP_6_85 (SPADES assembly) (version 2) | ecosystem: Environmental > Aquatic > Marine > Oceanic | place: Pacific Ocean | collected 2013-06-19
CTCCTTCATGGAGGGCCGCCAAGGAGATGATTAATGAAACCCATTCCGACGGTGGGAACTACTTTCTCGGAGGTGAGCCATATGATCAGGATTATTATTACGAAGAAGACGGATGCTATCAACACATACAGGATTACGCACCTACCTTCGACGAGAAGATCAAGCAGGTCAAGATCGGTTACGAGTGGTACGACCTACAACAGCTCGTATTGGAACCAACATACTACCTCACAGACGATTACAACATTGGAAGAGTTCTAGCAGGGTATCATCAGGAGGTGGTTCAATAATGGGGAACAGATGGAGTCTAGCCTGTGCCGACAGTCTTAGTGATGATCGACTACGAGATTACATTTGGGAATTGTCATACGCTTTGGCGGAAGCAAAGGACAAATTGAAGGAGAGGGCTTGATTGAAGATCGAGATAGAAGCAGACATAAAACAAGACGCACAAGAACGAACGCCGGAAAGCATAATTCAAGTTAGATGGTGGGATTCTAGCATCAACAGGATTTGGATTGCTAATTTTATTGATGTGGGTTCCTACATCGAGTTCAAATGCGATATTGAGCCTATCAATAAGATATTATCTGCGAAGGTGATAGAATGAACGACAGAACCTTTGACGACTTTGGAAGGTATCGACTCAATGAGATTGATTGGGCTAACTTTTATCATGCCCGACTATCACCACTTAATTCTGATAATCCCGAAGTCGTTTTAAGTTATGTTTGGTTTCATTGGGTGAGAGGGGAGGTGGAGGCATGACTTCACCCGGCAATCAGGAGCTACTAGAGATGATTCAAGCCCTAGAGCAGAAGGTCATCGAGCAACAACGCAAGATACAGATGCTAGAGGGCGACCTCAACGACATCGACAACAGGTCTAACAGGCTCATTGAGAGAGTCGTCACCAAGGAACAGTTCAATACCAGCATGAGAACGTTCGCTATGTTCGGGATCGACGATTACAGGGGACGGCTCTGATGGCTTACAGGAACGGTCAGTACGAGGCTTCAGGCAACGACCTGTGTATGACGCCCCCTAGTCTCATCCGTATTATAGAGAGAGAGTTCGGTGATGTGTACGGTGGGTACTTCGATCCCTGCCCCGCGAATTGGGACGGTGAGGTTGACGGGTTGGAAATAGACTGGCCGTTGGACGTTTTATCCTTCGTCAACCCCCCTTACTCAAATCTAGCTGCTTGGGCGAAGAAATGCAGGGAGCAAGCAGAGCGCGGTTGCACCGTCGTTCTCCTAATCCCACCGAGGACTTGCACCACCTATTTCCACGACTACATCTACGAGAGTGCGGAACTGAGGTTTATCAGGGGTCGTGTCAAGTTTCACGATCCGCAGACGGGCAAAGCCATGAAAACTGCCCCCTTCCCTTCGATGCTCTGTATATGGCGGTCTAATTTATGAGGCTCCACCTATGCGGGAAGTGCGGGGATAGGGTGACGGCTCTTGCGAGCGACTCGCCACCTCGATGCTTCCATTGTTGGCGGAGAAGGAAATAGATGGCTGTCGATTACAACGATCCCGTTGTCATACAGGACGCCAAGGACAAGCTCGCTGAGATGTACTCCAAGGCCGATAGGAAGGGTCGCATCCAGATCGGGCGCGGCTTGGGCTACGACAAGGCAAGGAGGAACCCCGACTCGGCACGGAGGTCAGCGGAGAGGCTGGCGACCTTCAGGATCGGCAAGGGGTCGAAGGTCGATGTGACCAAATACTTCAGGGATTTCGTCACGGAGTTCGGTGATGAGCCTTGGACTGGTGAATTGCCTTTCATTACTTTGGAGCAAGGGGAGTTCTACTACTTGGTGGGTTACGTTGCCTTTCTCCAAGAGGACACTATCAGAGGAACCCTTTCAGCTTTCGACGGGTTCATAACTCCAACATTGAAATCAAGAGGAAACAAATCAGGTCATGCTAAGGGCATCAAACAAGTCAGAGAACTCTTTGAGGAATTCAACAGCGTTGTTGACCTAATTTTCCAAGGGAATTATAGGGGGATTAACGATTACCAAAACATCGTAGCTATTGGAATCAGCGAGAAGGGCGTTGAGGAAGTCGAGAGACTCGCTGAAGCCGGAGTGACTAAAACTAGGGCCGATGTTTTTGGTGTCACACTCATTTCCTCCGCCGTCCGTTTCACAAAGACGAAGCGCAAGAAGGACAGGAAGGCGATTGCTCGTTCCAGAGCTTCGTCTAGGGAGTTCCCCGTAAGGCGACGCAAGGAGATAATCCAGTACATCAACCGATCATACGCCCAAAGGAGCCGTTCGTATGCATAAGACCGGGAAATGCGAGTGTCCGAAGGTGGAGTGGATATGGCACTTCCTCGTTGTCGAGGGCGAGTCAAAGTGTGCCGAATGCGGAACCGTGATCGTCTATGGTTGAACGCTGGCGCATGATGGCGGTGACTCCGGGGAAACCCTCGGTGGAACCCGTTTGGGTGTACGACATAGAAACCAACGGGCTAGACGCGAGGAAATTCAAGCTGGGTTGTGCTATGAACGTCGGAACTGGCGAGAGGTACCACGATTTGAACGCTCGGAGTTTCCGAGAGTTCCTAGAGCAGAAGGCGGAGGAAAGCCCATCTGATTCTATAATCTGCTACGGTCACAACGCCTCCAAGTTCGATCTCCTAGGGCTCTATGACCGGGATGAGCTATACGATTGTGAGAAGGTCAGTTCCGGCACTCGCGTCTTTGAGTTCCGCATTAACGGGGTCAAGTGGAGGGACACTAGACACCTCACGCCAGTCTCCCTAGACGGCGTTGCCAAGTCCGTCGGGATGGCGAAGGGGATAACGCCGCAGGAGTACATCGACGGGACGGTGACGGAGGTGACGGAAGAGGCAATCTCCTACTGCTACCTAGACTGTGAGATTCTAGTGGCCTTCCTGAACCGTCTGAGGCTGCTCTATGCGGAGCTTCTGCGTATGCCGGTGGAGCAGGTCACTCTACCCCTAACGGCGGCGTCTATGGCGTACCGGATATGGTGCGCTCGCTTTTGGCCGGAGGAATGGGTGTGGAGGGACGCTCAGAAGAGGCAGAGGCGCATCGTATCCAACTCCAAGTTCTTCAACGAGTCGTTCCGACTGGCGGAGCATGGCGGCAGGGTTCAGGTCGCCAAAGACCCAATGACGATTCACCGCAACGTAATCAGCTACGACGCGAACGCTCTCTACCCCTCCGTGATGCATTCCGAGAGGTTCCCCGATCCCAAGAGGATGCGTGGCTACTCATGCTCGATGGAAACGCTTCTCTCCCTCCTAGAGAACGAGGAAAAGGTGTGTGCGGCCAACGTCCACATCACCAAGCCGGAGGATTGCATGGGGATGCTACCGGGAACCGACGAGGCCGGACGCAAGGACTGGACGGTTGGCGAGTACCGGGGTTGGATGTGCGAGCCTGAGATACGACTGGCCCTTGAGATAGGCTACGAGATAACGGAGATAACCGAGCTGATAGGCGCGAACGCTATCAACCCGTTCACCGACTTCGTGGAGATGATGTATAACCTGAGATTGGAGATGCGGGAGGATGGCGATCCAGCTCACGCTATGGTCAAGCTCCTGATGAACAGTCTCTACGGACGATTCGGCATCAAGGAGAAGCCCAAGAGGATCGAGGGTTCGGAGGGCATACTGAAGGCTCAGGAGTCAGAACGCTGGCCCCATGACTTCGGGCTCCGTTTCCATGATGGTGCTAGGTGCGAGTACCCGTACCTGCTGGACTACGGGGAGATGACAAGACCCCCATCCTCTCAGTTCTTCGGGTTCTCAGCCTTCATACTGTCATACGGGCGCGAGAGGCTGATGAGGGCTATCATGGCAGCCGGTGACGGTTTTTTGTATTGTGACACGGATTCAGTTCACTTCAACGAGGAATACAGGGAACAGTTTGAGGCTCAAGTCCCGATAGGCGGAGACTTGGGCGAATGGAAGCTGGAAACCCCTGAACCAGTGGCTCAGGCGAAATACTGGGAGCCTAAATGCTATCTTCACTTGGACGAGGACGGAAACAAGATACTCGTCAAGCACAAGGGAGTAATCACCAAGGACGACGACGGTAACTACCTACCGGAAGCCGGAGACTTGACCAAGGTGCAGAAGCATCGCACCATAGTCGGGCTCTACGAGGCTCTCAGGCGAGGTCTTGAGGTCGGTATGCCGATCATAACGGAGAAGAGGTCAGCACGTTTCTTCACGGAACCCTAAATAACGTGTGTCTATTCGGAAACGCGTGGAATACCTGAGCGACGAGATTGTTTCTTCATCGATTCATGAAATCCTGACAGTTGTGCGTCAACCGATTGACGACCTGATGGGCCGTCTAGTCGAGCTGGGTTTCTCCCCCACCGCTCAGGGTTCCGCACTCCTTTACGCCTCATCGTTGTTCGTCGTCAGGTACGTCGGTCACATGGACGAGGGAATCGACCAAGCTACCGCCCTGCGTCTATCCCAAGCCGAGGTCGTCAGTCACCCGGCTATCTCACGTTTCCTCGCTAGACAGGCGGGGGAGACAATTGATAGGAGAGTGAAAGGATGAAGGTATCAGACCTACTGAAGCAACTGCAAGAGCTTGACCCTGACATGGAGCTAACCATAGAGCCGGTTCAATCCTTCGTTATCAGACCAGTAACCAAAGAAGAGGATGAGTGAAATGGGACGCCGAGCCCCTGATCCCCTGTATGCGGAGTGGTGGGGGAAGATATGCCCTAATCAAAGCCCTGATAGTGAACGTCATATCCTACGTTTTCATTATCGCGCTGGTTCTCTTTGGGAGATAGACCGGGTTTGGTGTTGGGATTGCGAGTTTGAGGTGAGAGCATCGGTTCTAGGTTGAAGCGCAACTGCAAGATGTGCAGCAAGAGGTCGAACCTAGCCTTCGACCCCGAGAACCTGCTATGCCCGGACTGTCTCATCGCATGGCGTGACAACGTGATCGACCAGCACCGCAACGGCAAGATGTCCTTCCAACAGGCTTACGAGAGCGTCTTGAAGAGGTGCAGGATGAACGAGGCCGAAGTACAGAACCTCATATTCCCCCCGTTGGGTGACGGGGATTTCCAGAGCGACGACACCGCATTGAAACTCAACTTCAACATGAAGGAGATAGAGAAGCTAGAAAGGAGACAAGAGGAAGAATGAGCGAATACGGGAAACAAGAGAAGGAGGACGGTTCGACCGTCTGGATAGCCAACGACGGACGGGAGTACAAGTCGAAGTCCGGTATGTGGAAGAGGAACAAGAAACTCGATTCGGAGGGCGCAGGGATAACCTCCGATGAGGCGACGAAGGAGGTGGGGCAACCGGAGGTCGACACACGCAAACGTGCAGACCGGGACTCACCGCCTTCCGAGCCGGGGGTCAAATGGGACACTATGGACTTCGGGGATGCCCCGATAACAGAGGTAATACCAGCCCCCCTCAAGAGGATCAAGCCAAGGGGAGCATCGAGCGGCAAGCCCAGCAAGAAGCAGATTGAGGCGGAGCGTCAGATGAACGAGGGAATCCTAGTCACGACGTACAAGACTGGCGACTACCTGATGACACGCTACAAGCGCGGGGTCTTGGACGATCCAGACGCAGAGGCCATCATACACACCGAAGAGGATTACGAGTGGATTTCAGGAGTCTCTCAGGACGCTCTTGAGGCTCAGGGATTGAACCTAGCCGGAGCGATTGGGCCGGGCGGCTTGGCACTGATTGCGAACTCGGTTTGGTTCGCGACCCCCATAATAAGAATCCAGAAGGAGGCCAAGAGGTCGCCGTTCCAAGGGAGGATAGGCGGGTTCATCGGACGAACCATAGAGAGGATACCCTTCATAGGAAAAAGAATTAAGGAGAGGCGGCTTCGGACGGTCGAGCAGGAGCTTACGCAGGAGGATTGAATTCATGGATTACTCAGACTTGAACAGGAAATACAGACAGAACCGAGAAGCGAGAATCGGAGGTCTTGACGCTATTGACAGATTTTACAACGTCACCATCGAACAAGTGAATGACGCTGGGGCTGACGCTGGAATAGAATATCCGAGCGATGACGTATGGACTTACTACTTCGTCGCCCAATGCCTGAGTTCAGCGCGTTCATTGGTGGATGAGGCGGTTGATTACGAAGTTGATGACTACGAGGAAATGATCTCTCAAGAAGCGGATTCGTGCGTGCCACACCAAACTTACGTGCTTTGGGTCATATGGACGGAGTGCGGTCAAGAGGTAGACGCTTGGGAGGACTACGGGATGGATTCAATCGAAGTCGATGAACTTTACAAACTACCACAAACTCAGATTTTCCGTTATGCTGAGAACATAATAAGAGAGTATTTTTACAGTAAGATGAGTTGATTGGATGGGTAACCTGCTGCGTTCATATCTAGGGCTCGACAAGGAGCCCGAACCGGAGCCGAAGCCCGATCCCAGACTAGAGAGGACATCGAAGTTCACTAGGCCCAAGAAGGGGAAGAAGGGCTCTAAGAGATACCAACCGAAGGAGGTTGAAGAGCGTGGGGACTGAGTTCATCAACCAAGCCAGTTTGAGGCGAGTTGAATTATACAAATACGCGCGCGAGATTTATACTGGCGAAGGCGAGTTTTCGTTGAAGAGAGGCTCATATAAGTACGGAGATGCGTTCATTAATATTAGTTGGGACAGCGGTTTCAATTGCTTTGCTTATCTATCCTTAGAACAATTGGAGGTTCTAAGAGATCAGATTGACTTGCTTTTACAAGGTGGTTATGGCCCTCCGATAGAGGGTTGGTTCGGTTACGGAACCGAATCTGATGAGATCACCCCGGAAGAGGCTCTAGTTATTCTTGAGGCTGGCGGTACTGTGTGGCTCAAGGATTACGCTGAGAACCCCGAAGACTATGGGGGGCCGGATTACCCCGTCGAAGACCCTGAAGACATACGTGTAATGATGGAGGATGGATATTTTGAGGGTGATGATCCGGTGGTTATTTTAGCAGAGCCAAGTGGTGCGTAAGGGGCAAATATGCTTGACGACCTCTACCTCCCTGACTACAAGAGATTATCTAGCATGATAATCGGGGCTCCGGGCGGCGGCAAGTCCTTCTTCGTCAAGCACACCCTCACCGAGTTCGTCAAGCGCAACAACGACGAGAACCTGCGTGTCCTGTACTGCTGCCCGAAGCAGGAGATGGACATGGGCGAGGGAACCTACGTCACCATAGACAAGCTAGAGAAGCACTTGTCGAAGAACCGGGTCGCCGTAGTGTATCCCGATCCCATGAACCTAGAGTCTGACGTTGACTACCTGATTGACTTCCTCTTCGACTTGAGGGAGGCCAACCCGGAGTTCAAGTGCGTCTTCGTCTGCGACGATTCGCAGATTTTCCTCAGTTCAAGAAAATCCGCGACTCCTAGCTGGAAGCGCATGGCCTTGACTGGCAGATCGCGCGGGATAAGACTAGTCAGCATTAGCCATACACCAGTCTTCTCAAAGGAGCTAGAGGGCTCCACTTCGTACATCGTCCACTTCAGGACGCTGCTCTCACCGATGCACATCAACGACTTCAAGAACCGCTTCGGGTACGACCCGGAACCCTACGTCGAGTCTCTGAACGAGGTTCCATACTCATCAGTATTTTTTGACGTAACTACTGGTAAGAGCAAGATGATGGAGCCGTTAGAAGTTTAGATGCTTCAACGCACTTCTCCATGAACTGTATTCCTTCAAGATGTATTAAGGCGCATTCTGCCGATAAGGGGAAGGAGAATTTCTTGGGCATACCCATCTCGATCATCCATTGAGGGTATTCCCCCCTCATGAAACAGTCAAGAGTATGCTTTCTCTTCTGAAGCTCCCTCTCAAATATCTCCGTCATCCCTACGCATTCGTCGTTAGTCTTCCCCAACTGGCCGGTGTCCATGCCACCGGCAAGGGAGCCATCGGTTATAGAGTGTATCTATTCTTGATTATCACAGAAGCGGAGTAGGGAAGTGCCACGACGGGGGCATTGGCGATCTCCTCATATCAGTGCAGCTCTTGCACATCCATCCAACGTGCTTGTACGACTTCTTGGAGGTCGGTCTAGTATCGTCAGGTCCGTTACCCAATCTCGCGCACATGGAGATCATGCGTGTACCGCACTTCTCGCAGCGTGGGCGTATCTTACCTGCCATGACACGCGCACACATGGGTGATGTATAATCCTTGGTGTGTCTATCCCATGCATTATACACGATACCCCCTTCCGCCGACTCATGGTTATGAATAATCTATATGCAGGATTCGCTGCGGGAGCCGCTGTGGTAATGATACTCAATATCGCTGACGGGCTCTCGACATACGTATTCTCAGGCGAAACATTGAGCGCAAAGGTGTCCGGTTGGACTGGTTTGGATAAGGTGAACCTCTGATGTCTGGAATCCTACCAAGACCCTCATTCGTGGGCGTACTGGATTACATGGCATTCGCAGCCGGTCTTACTATCGGCGTTTCCCTCTTCAAGCCACTGGCTGACGGGATCGAGAAGGCAATCAGCAGCAAGGGCGGCTCAAACGGGGCGTGATTTAGTTGGCAATTCGTTACACTCTAGTTTCCACTCAGTCCGGCGCGGCTTCGGGCTTCCCCGGTTCACCAGCAGGAGGGGCAGCCCAAACAACAAATTTTGGGTTTAACGTGCCGGGAGGACCGTTAGAATCACTCATCTTCAGGTTCCAAGGCACATTAGCTGCCGCAGGGAACTTAACACAAGACCTTGGTGGGGCAATATCCAGCCTCCGCTGCATAATCAACGGGGAGACAGCGTTCGATCATAGGTCCGGCTATACGACCCCAGCAGCGGCTACTACCTGCTCACAGTTCACCTACTTCATGAACAGCATCGGACACAATCTCAGCACCGGAGTCGCCGCAAGCGACACTGTTATGGATTACTATGTGCGAGTGCCATTGGGCCGACAGCTACCTGCCGGGATCAGCAGGATCGAATACACCCTAGGTGCATCGGCACTAGCAGCTCAGGCAACCACAACGTCCGTAGAGGTGTGGTGCGTCTACAACGACAACTACACCAGCCGAACCCTAGTCCCAGCAGCAACTTCGGTTACTGTTGGCGCAGGTCAGCAGGAGGTTTCTGTGAGGATGCCAGCTAACGAGCCCGGAGTAATCGCGGGCGTGATGGTGCAAAATCAGGATGCGACAGACACGGATATAACATCGCTAAGGGTCATTTCTCAGTCTGATTACTCCGTCGATCAATCCATGTGGCGTTTCTTGAATTCCGACCTTTACAATTCAATTCTATACACCGCAGCCAACTCAGGTGACGCTAACGAGCTTCTTCAGATGAAGCCGGTGCAGATTTGTCCCGGCGGACTTTTCATACCCACATTCGGGCTCTCACGCGCAGACGAATTGAGGTGCCAAATTACCATAGCAGCAGGTGGAGCAGGGAACGTTTTGCTGTTCACACCCGTCTTGGTCGCAAGCGCAGGAGCTCAGGCTTCACCCGGTCAGACTCAGACACAGGCCGTGAGGACTTCGACCAGCAAGGCGATCCTAGACATAAGCGGCGCAGCAAATGCCTGAATGGGGATGAACCCATATGGGCAGGATACTGAGAACGACGCTGACCGAGGATCAGGTCTACGGCATTGACCTTGGGTTCCCAAGGAGCGGCAAGCTCCTGATACGGAACGCAGGGTCTAATGACGTTTGGGTTGCCTATGACCGTGTGGACGCGGCATCGACTACGGCGGTGAACTACTTCACCATAGAGGCCGGTATCACATACGTCTTCGACATGAGCCAAGCAATCGGGTTCATCGCTCAGAACCAGCAGCTATACTTCAACTGTTCCACCGGCGACAACGTGATGGAGTTCTGGATGGGCTACGACTCATGATGGTGATGTGAGTGTCAGGGCCAGTAAGACCACCTCTCAAGGTTAAGGAGAGCGACAATAGCGTAACCGTCCTACCGTGTCAGACAATCAGCTTCAATGCTGCTGACTTCACGGTTGCCAAGAGTGGTAACGAAGCCACGATCACTATTGACTCGACTGGGACGGGTGCTTCGCTCACTGACAGCTATATCGGTTTCGGGAATGCGAGCAACCTAATGACTGGTTCCACGAAACTGAGTTGGATTGACACGGCAGGCTCGGAGTCATTGAGATTAAAGGGCTCTGGAACGTCCAACATGCTCAGAGTGGAGAGTACCGATGCAGGAGCGGATTCAGCACCCGACCTAATCCTCTTTCGCAACTCGGCTTCACCAGCGTCGAACGACACACTCGGTCAGATTGACTTCAATGGCGAGGACTCAGGTGGTTCCGAGGTGACATACTCCCATATCACTTCCTCAATAGCCAATTCCATTTCAACGACCAAGGCTTCTAGGTTTGAGATAAAGAACATGCATGGCGACTCCCTCATTAGCTGGATTAAGTGCTATGGCGAAGGAGGGACAGACCCGCAGACACCAACCGGAGCTTTGGTAATCAACGAGGAAGCATATCGAATCGACTTCAGAGTGAAGGACGAGGACAACGGGATTAACCTCTGCACCTCCGGTTCTCAGAAGAACGTGGGCGTCGGGGCGATAACGACTTCCGGCAAGGCACAGCTTCAGGTAGATGCTGATTGCACCCATTACTACTACGTCGATGCATTCTACACAGCGAATCATGATGTCTCTGTGCAACAGGCTCATGGCGCGGTCTTGCAGATGAAGACCTCTTCGGGTACTGGTAACTTCGCACTCCCTGATGCTGTGGCTGGGATGAATCTCATTTGCATAAACAGTGGTGCAGGGATGAACTTCACAGTCGCTACGGGCGATTCGATAAACGGCACTACGAACGGCTCACTAACCTCCGACATAACGGCGAGCCTCGGTGGAGTGAGACTCATATCATTCGCTGACAACTACTGGGCGGCCTATCCGCTCAACCCCCTAGCAACTTCATGAGGTGATTAGATGAGTAAGAATGAAGATGATTTAGACGTTATACAGATAAGCGAAGAAGAAGTGAAGCTCAACATCGGGGGAACTAGACTTGTCATTAGCGGAATTCTTAGCAGGAGACACGCTCAGATTCTCGCGTTCCTAATTCTAGCTATGCTCGGTTACAACCATGAAATGATTCTCAGTATGATATAGGAGGTTTGAGTATGAGTGAGGCACAGACATTATTCGTCATCGTCATCGCATACCTAGTCATTGTAAACAGGAGTTGATTCGTATGCCGTTCCAGAAGATCAGCGCGAATCGGTTCCGCTCCCCCAGCGGACGCATTCTCACAAAGTCTCAAGTAAAGAGGTACTATGCGAGAGGCAGGAGATGGGACTGATGGCTAAGAAAACGGCGTGGACAAGCTGGAAGAAATACACCGGGCTAAAGAAAGAGGGTCGAGGATGGGAGAAGCAAATTAGCAAATCCGGAAAATCAGTTCGTTGGAGATATAATTTTGATTGGAGGATGAAGTGATGCCAGTCAAGAAGGTCAAATCAGGGTACAAGGTCGTCAGCTACGTGACGGGCAAGACCCTCAAGAGGACGTACAAGAGCAGGAAGGCTGCGGAGAACGCGGCGGCCACTTCCAAGAGAAGGTCGAAGAGGAAGAGGTCAACCCGATCCCGGAGAGCGAGGGGTGGTTACTGATGGCAAAGAGAAGGGTCTTTAAATTACCAAGATACCCGTATTTTACAAAAGGCGGTGCGCTTAGAGCGCAACAAAGGTATGGCGGTAAAAAATTAATCAAGATAGTGAAATTCAAATCCGGCGACCAAGACGCTTATTATGTTAGGTGGAAGAAGTGATGAGGAAGCGACCCGGATTACTCAAGGCCCACATGAGGCCACCACCTGACCTGTCTCCTGAACCAATCAACCCCCCAGCTAGCGCGGAGAAGCCCCCGGTCAACGATGCTGCTCAGGACACCGGAGAGGGGTCAGTCGCAGAGGGGGCAATCGATCCCAGCTTGCTTGCCATAGGACTAGGGGCTCTCCTGCTCTTCTCGTATGGTATGGTGAAGAAGTAGATGGTAACTAGACAATCTAACACTTCATGGAGCCCTTGGCAATACTACAACGGCTTCAAGTACCGTGTGAGATGGGACGGAATAGGCTATTGGTATTGGGAAGTCGTTGACTCAGCCGGTGGATCAGTACCCGGAGGAAGTGGTTCTGTCGCTGGGGATAGATTGGATTTCCAAGTAGCCATCAGCTCCGCGATAGACTTCATAGACAACCACGATGACGACGAGTATTTTGAGGATACCGAGATAGGGGGTGACTGGAAGTCCTTCCTATCCGATAGATGCTATAACCTAGAGACTAGGAACGTGACGCTTGACGCAGGTATAGGTCTGAACCGATACATATGGAGGGTGACTAACATCAACGGGGAGGTAATATACACTCAGACATTCCCACAGGAATACGGAGCAGCCATATCGGACGCGAAGGGCTACCTGTCTTCACTCCCCGATCAAGAGGGATGCGGGGACAACGGTGGAGGCAATGGTGGTGGCGGTGTGGAGCTTAACGGCGATAGCGACGTTCTCAGGATCGCTGGCATATTCGTCGTCGGTGTGGCTAAGGGTACGCTGATAGCTATGATACCAATCGTCGCCATGTCAGCAGCCGTAGGGTTCATGCGAAGGGGTTCAAGGTACGGTGCGGAGGTCGGCAGCTAATGGCGTGGTTCGTACCTCTAGTGGCGCAAGCCGGTGGATGGGTTGTAAGGAAGAGGGTGGCGATTGTCGCTGGCGCGATTGTTGTGACCTACTTGGATGATGCAGGTAAAGTCATTGGAGAGTTCGTGGGTCAGGGAGCAGCAGACGCAGCAGAGAAGGAAATAAGGGATTTGGGCGGCTCCATAATAGAGGACATAGGGAACGCCACCCTAGAAGTGATCGAGGGGGCGGGCGAGGCACTTGTCAAGGGACTGGATAGGACGTTCAACTACATCGGAGACAGATTCATCAGAGGTAGGGAGCCTGACATAGTGGCTGGGTTCACCGTCACGATACTGTCGTTGCTGGCTGCTGTGTATCTCTACAATAGCGTGAAGAACGCTAATGATGCCTTTGAATAGGGGGGTATTCACCCCATCCAACCGATTCTCTGACTGGATGGGGCTTACGTTTGTCCGTCATGTTCGATCTTCTATGACTATGCGTCGGTCAGGACGAAAGGCTCTCCGTAACTATCGGCATCCCTGATGATAGTCACGTTCTCTCTTGGAAGGTCGTCGCCATCCACTAGAGCCGTTATCTGCCTGAACACGATGTTACCGGAAAGCCACGCCTCGACGTTCTTACCGTCTAGGGTAAGATCGCCGACGTAAGTCTCACCGTAATGACCGTTGACCTTCTTCACGTTGTTGATTGTGAAGGGCTTCCCGACTATCTCGTAAGTTGATAGTGTCTCTGAAAGCTCGGTCTGAGCTGCGATCTCTGCTAGGTTAATCTGTTTCTTTGCTATTTTTTCACCTCCTGACCAACTTGTGCGCCAGTCTGTGCGATGTATGCACGGTACTTGAAGATAGTGCATACATTGATGATGCAAGTAATAGATACATTGAAGAGCAGTACGTCGATTTAGGGTTATGAGTAAGAAAATTATTCAACGCTGGGCGGGTGGCGTAGAAGACCCCGCAAACAACATAGACAACATAGACGGAGTACCGATAAAGGATCACGCTGGGGAACCCGTCACACTAGCTCTGATAGATGGTGTGTATTGGCTTCAATCACACGCCACAAACTGTTGCAAGGAAGCTAAACCGGATATGTGCATTTGCCCTAAGTGCATAATTCAACACCACAAAGAACAGGGACTTGACGCTG
>Ga0080013_1004426_pt1 | contig 13828 bp, 15 predicted proteins | sample ETNvirenome_6_85_FD_69236 | JGI IMG/M metagenome (GOLD analysis project Ga0080013, IMG submission 69236) | Marine viral communities from the Pacific Ocean - ETNP_6_85 (SPADES assembly) (version 2) | ecosystem: Environmental > Aquatic > Marine > Oceanic | place: Pacific Ocean | collected 2013-06-19
AGGCGATGTAACTCTTACTGGAACACAGACTTTAACAAACAAAACTTTAACATCTCCTGCAATAGGAACTTCTATATTAGATACTAATGGAAATGAATTAGCTCTTTTAACAGCTACAAGTTCCGCAGTAAATGAATTTACTATAGCTAACGCAGCAACTGGAAACGGTCCAACTTTATCATCAACAGGTGAAACAAATGTTGATATAAATATTAATCCTAAAGGATCTGGTGTTCTTAAATCAGGAACAGCAGCGGTTAAAATTGCAGGAACAGAAACTATTTTTATTCCAGCACAAGCGATGTTTGGAACAACAACAAATGGAGCCGATGCACAAGCAGTTGAAACTACAGCAACTAGACCTGAATTAAAGGTTTTAGATTTTGACGCAGGTACGGCCGAATATGCACAGTTTTCTATTGCAATGCCCAAATCATGGAATTTAGGTACAGTAACATATCAAGTTTTTTGGAGTCCATCTAATACGAATACAGGAAATGCTATTTTTGGTCTTCAAGGTTTAAGTTGTACTGAAGGCGATACAGCGGATGCAGTTTTTGGAACAGCTATAGAAGTTACAGATGCTGGAATTGGGACTGTAGAAGATGTACAAGTCACTGCAGTTAGTTCTGCAATGACAATTGCAGGATCTCCAGCTGACGATGATTATACATTTTTTCAATTATACAGAGATGCAGCTGATGGTAGTGATACCTTTACTGGTGATGCACGAGTACTAGGTATTAAATTATTCTACACAACTGATGCACCTAACGACGCGTAGGGGGCACTGTGAAGTTTTTCAATACAACTAATTCACTTAAAGGTTTAAACAAACAAAATAAAAGACCCAAAACTAAAAGCTTCGGTTATCAAGTATTAGGCTTTGGTGGAGGTGGTGGTCCACCACCTGTGGACGTAAATGTTCATTATTTAGTTCTTGCAGGAGGCGCGTCCGGCGGACATTCAATCGGCGGCGGTGGCGCAGCAGGAGGATATTTAACTTCCTTTCCTGGAGGAACAGCACTTGCGATGCCCGTAGGTACACCGATGCCAATTACAGTTGGTGGTGGTGGAAGTCTACCAGGATCCGGTAATTCAAAAGGCACTTCGGGACAAAATTCAGTTTTTGGCCATCCCGGCACTCCAATCACAGCAAATGGTGGTGGTGGCGGTGGAGCCGAAGGCGATACTCCAGGTGTTTCAGGTGGATCTGGCGGTGGCGCTGGAGCAAACAGTAATACTCCTGGAAGTGGTGGTTCTGGAAATTCACCACCTAAAGGTGCTCCAATTGGAGGACCACAAGGAAATAATGGTGGAAATTCCACTGGTCAAAACGCTTGTACAATTTACACTGGTGGTGGCGGCGGTTCAGCTGGTTCTGGAAACAATGGACCCGATTCAGGTCACTCTGGTGATGGCGGTGGTGGAGCTTCTTCTAATATATCAGGATCTTCAGTCGCACGAGGTGGCGGAGGCGGAGGCTATGCTCATGGAATTAATTCCGGTGCTATTGGGTCTGGAGGACCCGGCGGCGGAGGTAATGGAGGAGCGGGAAACCCCCCTCAAGGACCTGCTGCTGCACAAAATGGAACAGATGGTCTTGGCGGCGGAGGCGGCGGATCAGGTGGCTCAGGAGGTCAAGGAGGCGGCGGTCTTGTAATTATACGAGGTCCGGCTGATGCTCAATTCACAGTAGCTCCAGGTTCGAATGTAGTTTCAACAGCCCCAGGTGGAGAAAAAGTGGCAACATTCAATGTCACGGGGACTATTCAGAACGGATAATTATGGCTTATTTTGCAGAACTCGATTCAAATAATAAAGTTTTAAAAGTGGTTAAAGCCTGTAACCAGGATATAGCTAACAATGGCGGAGAACAATCTGTTGAAGCAGCAACACATTTTGAATCAGTTTTACCTTTGACTCCTCAAGGAGTTAAATATGTTCAAACTTCTTATAATCATAATTTTAGAGGACATTATGCGCGTGCAGGAGACGCAGCCCATTCATCTGATATATACGACGAAACAAAGGACCTGTTTATAGAAGACCCAAAACCCTATGCGTCTTGGACACTTAACGAATCTACGGGTTGGTATAATCCTCCTTATGATAAACCCGATACTATAAGAGCTTATCTTTGGGACGAAACTGCTTATCAAGCAGACAATACTAAAGGTTGGGATTGTATAAATGCTGATGCTTATAGTTGGGATTCTGAAAATGAAACTTGGGTTCAAAAAGAAATAGCTACACCAGGACCAGACGCTAATTAACGACTAATCTAGACTCGTATCTTTATCACCTATAATTAATTTTTTAAGTCTATTTCTTAAAAGTCCTATTTTGTCTGCATACTTTTCATTAATTTCCATTAAGGTTTCAATATTTTGTTCAAGTTTTTCTATAGTGATTTGAAGGTTTTTATTCATCGCTACTTCTGATTTTTTAACCATTACTTCCATTTCAAACTGCTCTTCTAGTCTTTTAATTTCTTTTTCTTTGTTATCTAGGTTCCTTATTAAAACATGTTTTTCAAGTTTATCCCAATCCATTATTTTCTCCTTTCAAGTATTTTATATTGTAGATTATAATTTATAAGTTTATATAGTTTAACACAAAATGGAAAATTTTCAAAGTCTTCCCCGTTGTGGAATTCATGCTTAGCATTGTTAATAAAGTCTACAGTCTCTTTCCAAGTTTGACTGTGTTTTAAATGCTTTTTGGTTTTTTTACAAACATCACTCCAAAACTTAGATTTATAAATAGAGCCCCCATGATATACAAAGCATATAAAGTTCTCATATCTTTCTGCCATTTTACCTAGATGTCTGTTTACTTCATCTTCACTTTTTACGTTTGATATATGATCAATTAAAGCTCTATTGATGTTATCATAAAAAACCCCAGATAAAGCCTCTAAAGGTTCATAAAAAATAGCTTTGTTTCCATTTTTTAAAACTCGGTTGTGTAGAAATTTTTTAGCTCTGTAGGGTTTAAATTTAAATTCTTTTAAATTTAATTTATCTGTTTTAAATATTGTAGTCATGTCTTTTATTGCTTCTTTCTTAGAAGTAATTTTATCGTTAAAAAGATAACCCCATCCTTGTCGTGTATGAAGAGGGATGCCAAACATCCATCCATTTTTTGTAGCTTGATGATATGTAAAATTCCAATTACCTGGTTTATCAATTACATTTACTAAGGCATGGTTTAATGGAAGAGATGGAGATTCTATATAATCAGTATAACTTTCTGGATATCCACTACAATCTATAACATAATCATAGGTTTTATTTGAGCCATTAAAGTTTAAAACAACTTTGTCTTTAGAGTTTTCTTTGATAGTAGCAGCAGCTAAAATTTCTTTAAACCTAGATTTATAAAGTTTTTTAACCTTCTTAAACATAACGTCTTTCAACTTAAAGTTATTAAAGTGAAACGCAAAATTGGGGGGCATGATAGGGCTTAGGAAGTCTTTTTTTCTCCAGTTTTTATACACCACTCCATACTTCATGGTTAAGTCTAATTCTTTATTTTCAAAGAAAGGATTAAAATCTACAGACTTATAAAATAAATCAGGTATTTGAATGTTTGTGCTTTCGCCAATTCCTAGAATTTTTTTATTAGGATCATGAATACAGTGTACTTGAGTCCCTCGTGTATAATACAGAAAATGACATACTGACATTACTCCCACCGTTCCAGAACCAATTACAGCTATTTTCATTTTTTTAATTCAGCCGGTAGTCCCAAGTGTAGTCTTTTGTCAAATATATTTTTTTCAGAGCCAGAAGTTTTTTTATTATTATAATGTAAAAATACTTGACCACAGTTTTCTCCCTCAAAAGGTCCTCTCCAATGTTCTAATTCTCTTCCTTTATATATTAACATGTCCCCAGGTCCTAGATCTACCCGAGCCCCTAATGGTGCATCAGGCTTTATTAAATTTTCTTTTTCATCAATAACACTGTCGGCTCCAGTTGGATCAAGATAAATAGGCCATGCCTCTCCCCCTAAGTTTATGGTAGTAGATATTTCACAACTAAATCTATCCTTATGTCTTTTTAATATATCTCCTTTTTTATAAATCCTAGCATAAGAATAGGTTGGTGTAAGTTTTAATCCCACAAGATCTTCTAAGACGGGAAGCATTTTAACTAATAAAGTTTCCATCGCTATGTCACCGTAATGTGAATAAGTATTTGGTACTTGCTGGTCATCCCACGTTCCAAAGTATTTAGTAAAAGGTGAGATATACTTTTCTTTAAACAAAGTACCTGCTACCTGTCTTTTTAATAAAAAATATTTATATATAAAGTCAGACAAATCTTTAGAGATGACATTATGTATAACTGCGAATTTGTTTTTTTTAAAATAGTTTTGAACTTTTTTCATAGTACCTCCTTATATTTCAATATAATCTTTTCTTTCCTTCCACCCTATTTTTCCTTTAATAAAAAAATTAGCTCCTATCATTATCTTTTTTCCTTCGTTAGTAGAATAGTGTCTTAAATAACTTGGAAAGATTATGATAGAACCTTTCTTGGTTGATACGTTCCACGTATCACTATTATAAACATTAAACTTTTTAGTATTATAACAAAAATCAAAACCTTCTTGAATACTACTTTTCCCTAACTCAAAAAATATCTTATTATCCCCCTCACTTTCAGGATAAAAAACTAAACTAAAAATGGATGCTTTATGAGTATGACTATGATGGCCTGTTTTACTTCCATTAATTGTTGCCCAACTTTGGGTGATATAAAATTCGTTGGTTATCTCTAATATCTTTTCTGTATATTCTGCCATAGTTTTAGTAAATAGTGTCGCCATTCTTTTAAAATTTTTATTCTTAAATATAAAGCTGTCCTTGGATATCTTGGCCCCACTAGGAGCAATGTCATATGGCAGAGATAATAATTTTTCTTTTTCTTTTTTATTTAAATTAAAATCAGTCTCAAAAACCCCGATAGGAATGGGCTTTAAGTTAATCATATAAAATAAATTATTTCTCATATCATCTCATAGTAATTAATATTTACAACAAACCTTCCCTGGTTTTCCTTTGATCTTACTGCTCTATGTTTTTTATCTGTAGAAAATATTACAATCCTATTTTCTTTAGCCTCAACAAAGTCCTTCTCGAATTGGGTGCCACCATCATTGGTGTTTAAATAAAGAATAGCACTTTTACATTTTTTAACTTTAAGATAATCCGTATGAAAAGAACTTTTTTTATTTGACTTAAAAGTCAAATTAGCTTTTATTCTTATAAGAGAAAAAACTTTTAACTTCTCCAATAGAGGAGAAAATAAATTAATGTAGTTAGGGCTGTTTACTTTATGGGGTAAAAAGGTGTCGTAAAAAACATGTATCATTTGAGGATTGTTATCTTTTTCGTGATCACTAGAGTTTTCATAATACCAAGGAAAATTTAAACCGGTTAAATTATTTTTTATATCATCAAAATGAATGGGTTCTAAAAAGTTATCTATAATCTTCATTTATAAGGCCTTCCTAAATTCCATATTACTAGAGAGTAACGAGTTCCGGATTTAACCGGGCACACTCTATGCCAACAAAAACTAGGGAAAATAACTATTGAACCTTTAGGTAAAATTTCTTTACACTTCCTAACGTTTCTTTTTTTATCTGGATCTAAATTTCTAAAATCAAATTCTAATTCTCCTCCTTTATATTCTGAAGGATCTGATAAAGAAACTGTCACAGAAAGTTTTCTTATTTTTCCATAAGTATTTAAATCTTTTGGATCGTTGTATGTTTCTTCCCAACTATCACAGTGCCACCCATAATATTGGTCCTTAGAATATTTTGTAAATTGACAGGATTCGGACCAGTCGTATTCAAAATTCCAACCAGCTTCTTGATTAGCCCTCACTATATAGGGATGTATTTCTTTATAAATCCATTTGTCTGTCATCCATACTACGTCCGAATATCTTTTTTTCTTTAAATCTTTCTCATCTTTTTGTGAAAGTTTTTTGGTTAAAGGGTTAATTTTATTTTGTAGTCCTCCCGTTAAAGCGAGAGACGGTTTCTGTTGCGTTCCGTATTTTATAATATCATCACATATCCTTAAGGGGAGCGCTGACTTAAAAGAATAATAGTAATTTTTTAACATCATATTTAAAAATAACTCCACCACCCTGTAATAATATATTTATTTCCTTTTTCGAGAATATTCCCCCTGTGTATATACATCCAATCAGACGGCCAAATAACAGTTAAACCTGTTTTAGGTTTAATTTTTAATTTTTGATGAAGCCATTCTGTGGTGCCACCCTCTTTAACATCGTTTAAGTAAGTCATAAAAACCATCATTCTATTTGACTGCAGTGCCCCTTCTCGTTCACAATGCCATGCTGGATAGCCTTCTTGTACTTCATATTTTTGAATATTTATATTTTCAACAATATTCCATTTAGCCACTTTGTCATTTAATGCAGGATATATTTTTTTATACTCTTTCATGCAGTCACCCAAAGCATGGAGATAAGGCTCAAGATCAGGATTAGTGGGCTCTAAATATAAATCCGTAGATTTTTTCCAAGAGGGTCTATAGCCTCCCCCAATTCGGCCTCTAACATGATCATTGGATTTTTTTTCAAAGTACTTTATTAAATCAGTACATATAGATTTTTTTATGAACCAGCCTTTTATAAAATCATCTTTATTCTTTATTTCATATTCTTTCATAAGAAGTATGTACCAAATTATATATTTTTGTCTATACTTTTATGGTAATATATAGATTATTGATATTTTAATAAAATTCCAATATAGTGCCATCAATAAACTTATAAATATTTATACAATGTCATGCTACAAAAACTAGGATTTTTACCAGGATTTAACAAACAAGTTACAGAAACTGGAGCTGAAGGGCAATGGTTTGATGGTGATAATGTAAGATTTAGATATGGTACTCCCGAAAAAATAGGTGGTTGGAACCAGTTAGGTCAAGATAAATTAACAGGTGCCGGACGTGCACTCCATCATTGGGACAATAGTTCAGGTATTAAATACGCAGCTATAGGAACAAATAGAATTTTATATGTATATTCAGGGGGAGCATATTATGATATTCACCCTATTAGAGAGACATTAACAGGTGCAAAATTTTCAAGTAGTTCTTCATCAAAAACAGTTACAGTAACATGTACCGGGGCCCATGGATTAATTGAAGATGATATTGTTTTATTTGATAGTGTAAGCGGAGTTACTGCAATAGGGTCAACTTATAATGATGCTACGTTTGAAGATGAAAAATTTATGGTAACTTCTGTTCCCACTACAGCGACTTTTACAATTACAATGGATACGGCGGAAACAGGAACACCCTTAACTACGAGTGATGGTAACAGCACTTCTGTATTATGTTATTACACAGTTGGGCCTTCTCAACAATTAGGTGGTTATGGTTGGGGTACAGCATTATGGGGCGGTACTGCTCTTGGACCAGCAACTACAACGCTAGCTTCAGGTATTAATGATGCCGTAACTGACATTCCTTTAACTAGTTCTGCTGCTTTTCCTTCTTCTGGAGAAATAAGAATTGGATCAGAAGATATAAGTTTTACCGCTAATGACATAACAACCAATATTTTAAGTGGGGGTGCTAGAGAAGTAAACGGCACAAGTAAAGCAGCCCACAGTGGAGGAGACACAGTAACAAACATATCTGAGTATGTTGCATGGGGAGAAGCTTCTTCTGCTGACTTTACTATTGATCCTGGTTTATGGATATTAGATAACTATGGAACAAAATTAATAGCGCTTATTTATAATGGTAAATGTTTTGAATGGGATTCGTCTCCTTCGAATGCAACCGATATTAGAGCAACAGTGTTGGCAAATGCACCTACCGCATCACGTCATGTATTAGTATCTACACCCGATAGACACTTAGTATTTTTTGGAACAGAAACAACTGTGGGTACATCTAACACACAAGACGACATGTTTATAAGATTCTCTTCTCAAGAGAGTATTGATGCTAGTGATTCCTATACCGTTAAAGCAAACAATACCGCAGGTACTCAAAGACTTGCCGATGGCTCTAAAATTATGGGGGCTATCAAAGGTAGAGATGCAATTTATGTATGGACCGATACTGCATTATTTCTTATGAAGTTTGTGGGTCAACCCTTTACTTTCTCATTCGAACAAGTAGGAACTAACTGTGGATTATTGGGCAAAAATGCATGTAAGGAAGTTGATGGTACAGCCTATTGGATGTCTGAAAACGGTTTCTTTGCTTACGATGGTCAATTAAAATCTTTACCTTGTTTAGTAGAAGATTATGTCTACGAAGACTTAAATACTACTGCACGAGACCTTATTAATTGTGGATTAAATAATCTTTTTGGAGAAATAAATTGGTTCTATTGTCAAGATGGATCAGACGTAATTGATCGGGTGGTGACTTATAACTACCTAGATTCAACAATTAAAAGACCTATTTGGACTACAGGATCTCTGGCCCGTGCTGCATGGGCAGATTCTTCTGTATTCCCTAAACCACATGCTACTCACTACAGTACATCTGTCAACACCTCGTACGATGTAACTGGAAATACTGATGGAACTACGATATACTATGAGCAGGAAACAGGGACCGATGAAATTGATGGAGCTGGAACTGTAACCGCGGTAATTGGAACTATTACATCTGGTGACTTTGATATTACTCAGAAAAAGAGTACGACAGGAAGTGTTGTAGGAATGCCAGATCTTAGAGGAGATGGAGAATTTATAATGAGAATAAGCAGATTTATACCAGATTTTATTTCACAAACAGGAAACACACAAGTTAGTTTTGTAACTAAAAATTATCCAAATAGTTCAGGGACTACTACAAATTTTAGTATTGATTCTACTACAACTAAAAAAGACACAAGATTAAGAGCACGATCAATTGCAATAAAAGTTGCAAACACCGCTGCGTCTGAAGACTGGAAACTAGGTACGTTTAGATTAGATATACATCCAGGAGGAAGAAGATAATGGCTTTTTACCAAGGAATTGATGAAGATATATATGAAGGTGGTGATCACTATGTACCTATGCAACAGTTTAGGTTAAATCAAAGCTCCATAGTACCTCAAACAATTGCATCAGAAGTAATACCTACATCAACAACTAGTTATGGTATTCCAGCAATATATCCATCCGGTGGTGCCGGAGACACATGGTTGGGTGGTGGTATTTTTGGAGATTTAGATCCAAACAAAACTAAAACTTTTACTAAAGATGTCTGGTCCGAAGTTGGACCAGGTAAATATGGCTGGAAAAATACAGAAGTTAAAGGATTCTATGACCCTAAGACAGGACAGTATAAAACTTGGGAAGGTAAAAATATTAACCACGCAGGGATAGACATTAAACCGATGTTTGGATCAATATTAGAAGCTGTAGGGGTGGGGGACAAATTAAATATAGATAAGACTGGTGGAAGAAGACTTGGCTCAATAAAAGGAACATTTACCGAAGGCTGGGATCAAGGATTAAAAAATATTAAAGAAGGCTGGGAAGAAGAAAAAGATAAATGGGGCGACATTCTACAAATAGATAAAGCTAAAGCTTTTTTTAAAAGTAAAAAAAATAAAGAAAATATTGAAGTTATAGATGAAAAAGTAGATGATACGAATCCAGCTAATGTAGGTACTACACAAATAACAACAGTCCCTGATCAGTTAGGTGGCGATGATGGGCAAAGTGGTGGTGATTACGCAGCGGGAGCAGCTTTTGCTGCAGCAAACCCTTATGGTGGTTCAGGCACTAAAGATGATATGGGTGCAGATACTTTTAGAAAAGGAGGAAGAGTCTATTTAAATTTAGGGGGACTAGCAAGTATATTAGGCCGAGAAGGTTTTAAAAAAGGTGGAAGAAAGGACCGAATGGGTGGAACTATGGAACAAACTGCTCAGGAATTACGAGAAGCGGCTCCTGATCAATTTGGTGGTACTATGACTATTGGTCACGGTGGCGGAGATAATCAAAACAATAACAATACTGTAACGGTTCCAACAAACAATTATATAGATATCAACCCTGATTTATTACGTACAGACCCTCATTTTAACCTTAATGTAATGTCGCCTTTAGAGATGGCGAAACTACAAGCAACTATTGGGTATAGAGATATTTTTGATAATGATGATTTGTCTGTAGAAGGAGATCTTACTACTAATATAGGACCTATTAATACAAGCACGCAGTTTACAGACGATGGTATTGGTAACACCGATATAAATTGGGGTAATTTTTCAACTACAATTGATGCAAATAAAAATCTACAGAATATTGGTTATAATAATGAATGGAATGGAATTAATTATGGGATTAATTATGGTGACGGAAATACTATGTTTAATGTAGGCACTACGTTTAAAAATGGAGGACTAGCAAGTATATTATAATGGCAAAGATTGTACAATCATTAACAAGAGCTGAAGAAGAATACAGCAGAAAGAATTTACAATCATTGGTCAGGGACCTTGATGGTGTAATAACAAAATTAAACTCTTCATTTCAAGATGAAGTTAAACAAGAGATAGAAGCCAAGACCTTCTTTATGGATTCATAATGGCAGTAGTAAACGAATATAAATTTTACGGTAAAACAGTAACAGCAGCTGAAAGTAATAATCTTTTAGAGCCAGGAGAAAATGAAACTATCATTGTTAAATCTCTACATGTTACTAATAAATCAGGATCTAATACCCCTACTATAACTATCACTAACAATGCTTTTGAAGTAATACATACTCAAACATTATCAACGTCCGCTAGTGTAGAAATACTAACAAATCCAATGGTAGTAGAAGGAGGTAAAGTATTAGCTGCTACTACAGCGGGAACGGTAAGTGATGGGGTAGTTATTACTATAAGTTATTTAAACATTAAAAAGGAGAAAACAGACTAATGGAAATAAAAAATGCACAAGTAGAGACTACTTACAGACATAAGCAAACTGGTGAGCTTTTTAAGGAAAGAAAAGACTGGGAATCTAAGGGTTATAAGAACGAGGACATGGCACAGGACGTAAAAGTTATAATGCCACCTCTTGATTTAATCAGTAAAACAAAGTAAAACGTAGGATTAAGGTAAAATTATGGCAATTTCTAGAATGCAACAACCCCAACAAATACAACGTGGTTTAGGAAGCTTAGATGTCCCTAGACAAAACTATGGGTTAGGTAAGCTAGTTAAGAAAGCTGTCCGTGGTGTTAAGAAAATTGTTAAAAGCCCTATAGGTAAAATGGCCCTAATGGGTGGCTTAGGATGGGCGGCTAATGCAGGTCATCTAGGCGGAATAGGTACAGGCTGGTGGGGTAAGATGGGAAAGACTGGTTTAGGAAGTCTTCTAAAAAAAGGCGCTACTAGTGCATGGGATTGGTCTAAAGCTAATCCATGGAAAGCAGGTGCATTAGGTCTAGGCGCAGCAGCAACGATGGCACCATTCATGATGGGTGGTGATGAAGAAGAAGAGGTTGAAGAATCATGGACTTCAGTTCCTTCAAGTATTGCCGACATAAGAAACCAAGCAAGAAATTATTATACACTGGGATCAGCAGGAAGTGATTTAAACTTCATGCCAGGTAAACAATTTGTAGATCAAAATTTTTATGCAGCTGATGGTGGAAGAGCTAAGAGACAAGGATTTTTTCAAGGGGCTTTAGCAGATACCGCAGAAGGGAAAGCTATGTCTCCAGGAACTTCAGCAAGTGGAGGAACTCATACAGGCGGGTATGGTAGAGACGATGTACCATTAGGTAATAATACAGTAGTAGTTAATGATGTTGTAACTAAGAACATATCAGAGCCGGTTATTGAAAAAGGGTTTAATTGGAAAAATATATTACCGGGTGGACAACCTTTTTATGGTCCTATTACTCAAACTATAGAGGAAGAAGGTGACACATTGATTGATAAAACGTTTAGCGAACCCGTTGCTGAAAATATCAATAAGGTAAAGGAAGGATCAACTGGTGTTTTTGCTAGCAATCCAGATCATGATCCAAATGATCCTTCTACATGGACATTTGCACAAGGCGGAAGAGTAGGATTATTAAATGGCGGAGAAGCAGGCCAAGAACAAATAGAACAAATGCTTATGGCAGAGTATGTTAAATATAAAAACCAAGGTGGTACATTAACTTTCGAACAATTCGTACAAGCAGTAATGCAAGCCCAACAAGAACAGCAACCAGAAGGTGCTGGTATGGAGCAACCACAAGAAGTAGCTATGGCTGCTGATGGTGGAAGAATGGGGTATGCAGGAGGACAATTAGTACGTCCAAGTGCTGATGGTTCAAGACCAGGCTACAGGGGTTTACTAAATCTATTGCCTGAAAATAATAAAAGACTTCGTCCTAATAAATTTGATTTTTTAACAACTACTGGACCACTGACTGATAATGAAAAAGAAATTTTACAAAACATGACTGAAGAAGACTGGAACGAGGCAGACAAAGGCGGTTTTGTTGATGTAATTATTGATATATTAAAAACTCCTTACATTATAAGAGGAGGGGACGATCCTGATTGGTTTAATAAACGTGATGGTGGAAGAATAGGTGCATTAAATGGTGGACTTATGAGTGAAGACGAAGATGAGTATGCTTACAATCCTCAAGCAGCTATGCGTATGTACAGAAGACAAGGAAAACAAGAAGGTGGGATCATGGAAACTGAAGAAGCTTCTGAAATGATTGACCTAGGCGGTCAAGAAAAAGACTATAGAGAGACTGGTGGCTTTGTAGATTTAGGTGGAAAAGAACGAGCAGATGATGTACCAGCTAGATTGAGCAAAAATGAATTCGTTTTTACAGCTGATGCAGTAAGAGCTGCAGGCGGTGGAGACATAGACAAAGGCTCTGAAGTTATGCAAAATATGATGGAAAACTTAGAGGCCGGTGGAGAAATTTCGGAAGAGTCGCAAGGCTTAGAAGGAGCGCAAGCAATGTATGATCAACAACAAATGTTACAATCGAGGATAGCATAATGGCATTACCAGATTATTTACAAGACACAGGAAAAGATTTAGCCCGTCAGATGACGTCGGCGTATTCGGCGCCACTTGATACGTCTACATTCATGGGCTCACAGTTTGTAGCTGGACAAGATCCTGCACAAACAGCAGCATATAATTTAGCAACACAAGGTGTTGGTTCATATCAACCTTATTTATCTGCAGCACAGACTGCAGCTGGTCAAGCAGCATCAACTGTTGGTGGACTAGGCGCTTTAACAGGACCAATGACTGGTCAACAATTAACAGATTACACATCCCCATATCAAGGAGCAGTTATTGATGAAACATTAAGACAGTACGACATTTCAAGAACAGGTGGTAGACAATCTATTCAAGATGCTGCCGTTGCTTCTGGAAACTTTGGTGGTGGTAGAGAAGGTGCAATGCTTGGACAATACGATGCTGATTCTTTAGCTAACAGAGCTGGAATCAGAGCAGGATTATTACAACAAGGATTTGGTCAGGCACAAGCTGCAAGACAACAGAATTTAATGAACCAACAAGCTATTGCTCAACAACAATTAGGAGTGGGTCAAACTCAACTAGGTCTATCTGATTTTGCAAGAACAGGAATGGGTGCAGATATACAAGCACTAGGAAATCTTGGTTCAATGCAACAAGGATACCAACAAGCATTGTTAAATGCACAGCAACAACAATTACAATCACAAGCTTACGAGCCTTATGGAAGATTATCACAGTATGCATCAGGCATTACTGGTCTTGCTGGCGGAATGGCTGCACCACAATATCAAGATGCACC
>Ga0080013_1004427_pt1 | contig 13826 bp, 23 predicted proteins | sample ETNvirenome_6_85_FD_69236 | JGI IMG/M metagenome (GOLD analysis project Ga0080013, IMG submission 69236) | Marine viral communities from the Pacific Ocean - ETNP_6_85 (SPADES assembly) (version 2) | ecosystem: Environmental > Aquatic > Marine > Oceanic | place: Pacific Ocean | collected 2013-06-19
GTAAAAGAAAATATGAAACCATTTGAAGAATTGTTCTTTGGAGTAGGTGCAGAAATATTAAAGAATGTAAAAGGATTTATGGCTGCTAATCCAAAGAAATCAGTTCAAAGTATTAGAAAGAAATTAAATACATCAATAGAGAATGTAAAAGCTAGTGGTGATAAGAAAAAATTAAATACATTGAAATTACAATTAGATAAATTAAACAAAATTGGTGGTGTGGATACTATAGTTCCAAGTGAAGGAATAGTGTTCAAGTATAAAGGTAAAACTTATAAATTCACAGGTGCATTTGCTCCAATCAATCAAATCACAGGTTTAATTTATTTTTAGATATTTATATATACAAGATTAAGAGGTATTATGGCAAAAGAAAGTAAAAATTTAGCAAAAGTTCAATCTATGTTGGATGGTAACTATAAGAACAAAATCCAAGTTGGTGTTGGTGACCAAGAAGTAGAACAGACAAGAAAAGTTGGTGATAAGTGGGTTGATTCGGATGGTAATCATTGGGAACAGAAAGATGGATATAGAACAAAAAATACATCCAATAGAGCACATCATTCTTGGGATGAAAAATGTTCAGGTTGTGAAAAACTTATTTTAAAGAAATGGGATAAAGATTGTTACAAAGCTGATGGTAGATGTTACCATTGTCAATTGAATTATGAACTTGATTTAGAATTTGATTCAAAATTAAGATGGTTTGCTTATAGAAGACTAAAAGATTTTAAAAATATGAAAGCTATTGAAAAAGATATGGAACAATGGATTGATGCAATTATAGAAGAAAGAAAACAAAATCCATTTGATATGAAAGTAGCCAACGCTTTAGCGAATGGTGAGGTTAATATGTCAATTAGTAAAAATAAACTATCATAGGAGAAATACAATGACAGAATGGGTATTAGCAAATTGGGAATGGATAATGTTAGGATTTTACACATTAGAAAAAATCGTAAAATTATCACCAAGTAAAAAAGACGACATTATATTTGATGCAGTAATTAAACCTGTATGGGATAAATTACCATTTGGTAAATAATATGTTTAGTAAAATAAAAAAATATGTTATAGGATTTTTTGTTTTATGTGGTGGAATCCTTGTTGCATTTCTATCAGGTAGAAGTGCAGGTAAAAAAGATGAAAAACTCAAGGGTTTGAAGAAAGAATCAAACAAAATATCTGATTTATTAAAGGAAAAGAAGAAGTCACAAAAAGCAATTAAAAAGAGTTTAGCTAGTAAGAAAAAAGCTCTTGACGATATTAAAAACAAAAAATATAAGAAAAAGAAAGTTTCTAAAAAAGAAGCATCTGATTTCTTAAAAAACTTTAGCAAGGAGAAAAAGTAATGCCACATAAACCAGGACATAATGGACAATATGTTATAAAATCAACTGGTAAACCTTATAATGGACCAGTATTGAAAACTCAATCGGGTGAATCTTATACAACAACTACTGGTGCACGAGAGGGATTTGTGCCTGGTGGGCCAGGCGGGCAATTGTTGGTATTGGCTTCCGAATCAACAATTCAACCTGTATCTAATGAGGTTGTTGAAAATGGAAATCCTGTTACAAGATTGTTTACATCCAAAACAACACCACGATATTATAAACCCGATGGTTCACTTGTTTCAATAGGAGCTAAATTACATCAACATCAAGATGGAACTATTATGACAGAACACTCAATGAATAATAATTCAGTTGTTGTAACTACTGTTTCTCCTAATGGAAGAGCAAGGACAACTGGAGTAAATCAAAGAAGAAGAACAAGAACGAGAAAACAGTCAACAAGGACACAACGACAAAACAAAAAAAATACACGGAAAAGGGGTGGGAACTACTAATGAAAAATTTATTAACAATATTATTATTAACATTTTTATTCACACAAGAACCTATTTTAAATGAAGAAGTTGGTGAACCTTGTCCTGATTGTCCAACTTGTGAAGTTTGTCCTCCCGAATGTGAAGGAACTTGTTTATCAGAAGAAGAAACACAAGGTTTGTTTAATAATATTAAAGAACTTGAATTTAAAAGACAAACTTGTGAAACTGCTTATTCAAATTTAGAAAGTCAAATGCAAGAATATGATGAATATATAGATGATTGTGATGAACAAGCAAAACTTTATGAAGAACAAATTAAAATCAAAGAAGATATGATTAAAACAATAAAACCAAAATGGTATCACAATAGATATTTATGGTTCTTTGGTGGTGTCTTCTTTACATCTAGTACTGTTTATTTAGCAGGACAATTGGACTAAAATGAGTGATTTAAAACAAGCCATACAAAGGGAATACTTAAAATGTGCATCCGACCCTGTGCATTTTATGAGAAAGTATTGTACTATTCAGCATCCTACAAAAGGTAAGGTGAAGTTTGATTTATATCCATTTCAAGAAAAGTGCTTAACAGATTTTAAAGACAATCGTTATAATATCATATTGAAGGCTAGGCAATTAGGTATCTCAACTCTTTCAGCTGGATATGCATTATGGATGATGTTATTTCAAAATGATAAAAACATATTGGTAATTGCTACAGGTAAGGATACTGCTAAAAACCTTGTTACAAAAGTAAGAGTGATGTATGATGGATTACCTCAATGGTTAAAAACCAATACAGAAGAGATTAATAAATTATCCCTACGATTTGCAAATGGTTCACAGATAAAAGCAATTGCATCCAATGAATCTGCTGGTCGTTCAGAAGCTCTATCTTTACTCATACTTGATGAGGCAGCATTTATTGATAGAATTGATACCATATGGACAGCTGCACAACAAACACTATCAACTGGTGGTGGTTGTATTGCTTTATCAACACCTAATGGTGTAGGTAATTGGTTTCATAAACAATGGTTAGGTGCTGAGGAAGGTACGAATAATTTTAATACCATTAGATTACATTGGACAGACCATCCTGAAAGAGATGAAAAATGGAGAAAAGAGCAAGATAAGATTTTAGGACCATCACAAGCAGCTCAAGAATGTGATACGGACTTTCTATCAAGTGGACAATCAGTAGTTGACCCTGCAATTCTACAATGGTATAAAGAAGAAATGATTGAAGCTCCAATTGAAGAGGTAGGAATAGATAGAGGTATGTGGGTATGGAGACAACCTGATTATACAAAAGAATATATAGTGGTTGCTGATGTTGCTCGTGGTGATGGAAGTGACTTTTCTGCTTGTCAAGTATTTGAAGTAGAAGATATGGAACAATGTGCAGAATATAAAGGACAATTATCTACAACGGATTACGGAAACTTCTTAATTGAGGTTGCAACGAAATATAATGATGCACTATTAGTAGTTGAGAATAACAACATTGGTTGGGCTACAATACAAACTATTATTGATAGAGGATATAAGAATCTATTCTATCAATCAAAAGATTTACAAGTTGTTGATACAGAACATAATATTACAAACAAATACAGAGCACAAGATAGAAATATGGTGCCTGGCTTTTCAACAACAACAAAAACTCGTCCATTAGCAATAGCTAAAATGGAAGAATATACAAGAGAAAAATTAGTGAAACTTCACTCAAATAGATTAATTGATGAATTATTTGTATTTATATACAAGACTGGAGTTTCACAATCAAAAGCACAAGCAATGCAAGGTTACAATGACGACTTAGTTATGTCTTATTCAATAGCTCTTTGGGTTAGAGATACAGCTCTAAGACTACAGAAAGACAAAAATGACCAACAATGGGCAACAATGAACTCAATGTTGAAGTCAAATGGAAACAAATCGGAACACGCAGCAGGTTTTAGTGTAGGTTCTGTAGGACAGCCTTCTAAAAATCCATTTGAAATGGATAACGGTGTAGGTGAAAAAGAAGATTTAACTTGGTTAATTAAATAAGAGGTAAAAAATGGCAGACAATGAAAATATATTAACGAGATTAGGAAAATTATTCCAAAATCAAATCGTAGTTAGAAAAACAAATGATGGACAAGTTAGGGTAAAGGATGTTGAGTTTTCTCAAACAGCTTTAACATCTAATTTTATTGATAGATATAATAGAATCAATTCAAGTGGATATGGTGGTTCATCATATGCAGCCAAACAAAATGCAAATGCGTATGATACGGCTCGTAAAGAATTATTTAGAGATTATGAATTAATGGATGCTGACCCAATCATATCATCAGCATTAGACATATATTCAGATGAATCAACGGTTGATAATATTGAAAACAGAATATTAAAAATTAAAACAGATAATCCAAAAGTCGCTAAAATATTACATAACTTATTTTATGATATAATGAATATTGAATTTAATCTATGGAGTTATATTAGAAATATGACTAAATATGGTGATTTTTATTTACATTTAGATATATTGGATAAACATGGAGTTGTTAATGTAAAACCTCTTTCAGTATATGAAGTATCAAGGATGGAAGGGCATGACCCAAGTAATCCAAAACTTGTTCAATTTCAATTGGAAGAATATAATGAAACAGTAAGAGCTTCAAAAGCTGGAAAGCTTTTTGAAAACTATGAAATCGCTCATTTTAGAAATTTAGCTGACACAAATTACCTACCTTATGGTAAATCAATGATGGAAGGTGCAAGAAGAGTATTTAAACAATTAACTCTTATGGAAGACGCTATGTTAATTCATAGAATGATGAGAGCACCAGAGAAAAGAGTATTTAAAGTTGATATAGGAAACATTCCACCAAATGAAGTGGATAACTTTATGCAACAAATCATTGGTAAAATGAAAAAAACACCTGTAATGAATAGTAATGGTGAATATAATTTAAAATATAATATGGAATCCATTACAGAAGATTATTTCTTACCTGTTCGTGGTGGTGATAGCGGAACAAATATTGATACTTTACCAGCTTTATCAAATGAGGGTGCTATTGATGATGTAGAATATTTAAGAAACAAAATGATGGCGGCATTAAAAATACCAAAAGCATTTTTGGGATATGATGAGAATGTTGGTTCAAAGGCTACATTAGCTGCTGAAGATGTTAGATTTGCAAGAACAATTGAAAGACTACAAAAAACAATTGTTGCTGAATTAGAAAAGATTGCAATCGTTCATTTATACACACAAGGATTTGAAGATGCAGAATTGATTAATTTTGAATTAGAATTAACAAATCCATCAATGATACATCAACAAGAAAAGTTAGAATTACTAACTCAGAAAAAAGATATTGCTAATGACTTGATTGAAAACAAATTATTTTCAAGACAATGGATATATGATAATATCTTTGAATTAAATGACCAAGAAAAAATTGATGTCTTTGAGGGTGTTATTGAGGATAGAAAACAAGCATTTAGAATGGAACAAATTGAAACAGAAGGAACTGACCCAGCCGAAGGTGGTGGTGAAGAAGTTGACAATGACGAAGACTTTGAAATGGCTAGACGAGGTGAACATGGTGGTGACAGAAGAAGTGGAACTGGTAAAAAAGAATTTGGTAATGAATACTCAGCCAAAGACATAAAAGATGCAACAAAGTACGAAAGAGAACGATATGGTAAACGAGAGTTTAAAGGTGGTTCTCCATTGGCTACATCAAAAGGTGCTACAATTGTTGCAAGAGAAGGACTACTAAATCAATTACAAGACAAGTTTGGTAAAGATTTGGATAAGTCTATGTTAAATGAAGAAATAATTTTAGATGAAGAAGAATAAAATTGACTTATTTACAAAAAACATTATATTTATATATGAATAATTACATATATAGTGACCAATTAAAATGGGGACTCAAACATGCGTAAAGTGAAGCACAATAAAATCCGCAATACGGGTTTATTGTTTGAATTTTTGTTACGACAGATTACATCTGATGTATTAAATAAAGACAATGGACCAGCGGTAAAAATCGTTAAAGAGAAATTTAACGAAAATACGGAGCTAGGAAAAGAATTAGCTCTATATAACATACTAATTACAAAGAAATTTAAGTCGGATAGTAAAGCTGATTACTTCATTAATGAAGTTATGAAAGCTAGAGATGATTTAAACAATTCTACACTTAGAAGAGAGAGATATAATTTAATTAAGGAGATTCAATCTAATTACAATCTTCAAAAATTTATGTCTTCTAAAGTTCCAAATTACAAAACTTACGCATCTATTTATACACTATTTGAATATAATAAATCTTTATCACCAGACCAAAAAACAGAATCATTTTTTAATATTGTTGAGCATGTAACAACTAATGATAATTCAATTAAGTTATCTGAAACAGTTACTAAACTTCCTGATGATGAAGATTTAAGAATTTTAACTTATAGAACTTTATTAGAAAAATTCAATCAAAAATATACAAAATTAAGTGCGGCTCAAAAGAACTTACTTAGAGAGTATATTAACAATATATCTAATACAAATTCATTAAAAGATACTTTAAAAGAAATTATAAAAGGTTTAAAGGAAGATTTACAAACACACTCTAAAAATCTTAAAGACAAAGTTGTAAAAATCAAAATGAATGAAGCAATAAAATCAATTGACAAATTTTGTGGAATTGAAGATAAATCAGATGTTGTTAAAGATGAATATGTTATTCAAACAATGAGATATTTAGAACTTGTAAAGGAAGTGAAAAAAAGTGGAAATAAAAAACAGAAAGTTATTTAAAGAGTTAATTAAGAAATTAACACTTGAACTTTTAGACGATGAAGGTTTAGAAGAAATGACTGCTACTGGAAATGTAGCTGGATATTCCACACCAAAAGCTTTTGGTAAGACTAGTAAGAAGAAAAAAAAGAATTTAGAAAAACAAACTGGATATAAGTTTGTAAGTGAATCTGTTGATGATAAAGATTTAAAAGTAATAACAAAATTAATAAGAAATGTCGTTGGTGATATATTGAGAGATATATGGCTTAAACGAACAGCTTGGAAATAGGAGATAATAAGTGGCAGTATTAACATCAGGATATGGAACAGGTTTAAGTAATAAACAAAAACTCAGTAGAGCTTGGGTATTAAAACCAACTGTTTATAGTACTGAAGAAGTAAGTGCTGGTAATGGTAGTGGAAATGCTACTGCTTTATCAACAACAACCACAGTGTCTATTGTAGCTACAAAAGCTAGTGCAACACATGTATCATTAGCTGATGGGATTGAAGGACAATTAAAAATAATTATACATAAAACAAGAGGTGGTAGTAATGACTTAGTAATAACTCCAACTAATTTTGGTGCTGGTGATACCTTAACTTCAAACTTAGCATCTAGAGCTGTTCAATTATTATTTGATGGTGCTAATTGGCAAGTAGTTGCTGGTGAAATAACAGGTACAGCAGAAATGGTGATAGCATAATGGCTACAAAACAAACATTAACATCAGCATATGGAACTGGTTTAACACCTAAACAGAAAAAAGCTTTAGGATTTGGATTAGACCCTGGAATTTCCGATTCACAAGATGGAAGTGGTGCTGTAGGTGATGATATAGAGACTGTTTATGGAGGTGCTGATGCAAATAATGCTACAGCTTTATCTTTAGATGTTACAACATCATTGGTTGTTACTGCTAGTAGTCAAACACATGTATCACTAGCAAATGGAATATTAGGACAAGTAAAAAGAATAATACATCTTACCAGAGTTGGTGAGGAGGATTTAGTTATCACACCAGCTAATTTTGCAGGATTAAAAACAGATGGAAGTGCTGGTACGAATATAACATCAGATACACAAAGAAGAAGTGTAACTTTAATGTTTGATGGTGATAATTGGCAAGTAATAGCAGGTGAAATAACAGGAACAGCAGAATTTGTAATAGCATAGGAGACAATGATGTCAAAACAAGTAATAGTAGATTATATACCATTTGAGGTTTCACCTCAACAAATCAATGAGTCAATGAAAAACAATGATGGAAGACTTGTTGTTAAAGGTGTATTACAGAGAGCAGAAGCTAAAAATCAAAACGGAAGAGTTTATCCAAAAGATACTTTAGTTAGAGAAGCTAAAAAATATGCTGAGATTCAAATTGCTGAAAGAAGAGCATTAGGTGAACTTGACCATCCAGATTCATCAGTTGTTAACTTAAACAATGTATCACATAATATATTGGAAATGCATTGGAAAGGTGATGATTTAAATGGAACTGTTGAGGTTCTTGGAACACCTGCTGGAAATATCTTAAAAGAATTATTTAAATCAGGTATTAAATTAGGTATATCATCTCGTGGTTTAGGTTCAGTTAAAGAAATGAATGAAGACGATTCAGTAGAGGTTCAACCAGACTTTGAACTTATTGCATTTGATTTCGTATCAAATCCATCTACACACGGAGCATTTTTATCACCAACAAATGAAGGTAAATTAAACGAAAGTGTGGGTGCTTGTGATTTAGCAACTGGTACTTGTTGTCACGATTGTAAAGTTGAATCTATAATTAACGATATATTCAGAGGAGAATAAGATGGATTATAAATCTTTAATGGGATATGGTGATAAGAAGAAAAAAGAATCAAAACCTAAACAGAATAAAGTATTGGAATCTATCAAAGATGAGTTTAATTTAAACGAAGGTCCTGCTTACGAATATAAAAAACATTCCAAAAAAATAGAAAAATCCCTAAAAGACTTACAAAAAAATTATTTAGACTTTTATGAAACTTTAAGAAAAAAAGGATTAGATGATGCAGCTTCTGATTTTCTTGATAACTATAAACAGAATGTAGTTGGTTTTACTAAAAAATATAAAAAAGACTTTGGAAAATTACTTTAATGCCATTCAAATCCGAGAAACAAAGGAAATGGATGCACGCAAATAATCCTGAAATGGCCAAGAAATGGGAAAAGAAAGAGAAAAAAATGAAACGAGTTAAAGAATTAATAAAGAAGATGGTTCGTGAAGAGATGGCTGAAATGAATGAAGTAAGAATACCATTTAGTTCATCACACATCAAACAATTAAAAAGAGCATTTAAGGATATGAAAGGTACTTTACCAGATAACAATCCACTTGTTCAAAAGATTGTTCAATTATTAAAAGGTCAAGATAAAAAAACATTACAACAATTGGCTAATGCAGATATAAAATATTTATCAGATAAGGCTAAAGATATATTGGGTGAAGGAAAACTTAACGAAAGATTGCATGTAGTAGATGAAAGATATGTTGGTAAGTATATTATATGGGTATTACAAGATGGTAATAAAATAAGAACTGCTGTTTTGGGTAAAAAAGGATTTGATAATTTTAGTAGTAATGACCCGGATGATTTGAAAAAACTTTGGAATTTAACTAAAAAATTTAAAGGTAAACCAATACCAGATATTGCAACAGAGGGAAAACTTAACGAAGCAAAAGAAACAATATTTGATGTTGCTGCTAGAGTTATGAAAGATAAACAAGCATATGGTTACAAAACTAAAAAAGGATTAGTAACAGTAGATGTACAAACAGCTAATCTATTAACAAAAGTATTTAAAAAAGTAAATCCTAAAATGAAAAAAATATTATCAGATTTGGGATATAAAAGTCCAACACAATTAATGAATACATTATGGGCAGTTGTAAAATAATGAAATTAAAAGATTTAATAGTAGAAAAGAAAGACGATAAAATACAAGTTCAAGGTGTTGGTACATATGATTATAAAAGTTTAAAAAGAAATGTTGAGAAAAAAATGAAAGACTTAACACAAAGAAATAAAAAAGGCAACCATATGGGAGTCGGAAAAAGTCAATTTAATGTATTATCAGCTATGTGGTTAGCATTGTCTGAATACGAGGAGAATAACTAATGATTAAAATGTCAGAATTAATAAAACAACAAAATGACGAGATTCGTAAAGAAACTGGTATGGTTAAAGAAGAAACAATTAATGAAATTAATTTTGATAAAATCAAATTACCACCAGTTGTAGATAGATGGTTAGGTAAATTTGTTGATTCTATGAAAGGTGCAAACTTGAATAGAATGAAAAGAGCTGCTATATTGTATAAAGTAATTGATGCTGCTGGTATGACACCACAACAACTTATGGCAGATATACAAAAAATTAAAACAGCAATGAAAAATGATTAAGTTAAAAGATATATTAAACGAAGAAAAACTTAATGAAGTGATACAACCAAAAGTTGGTGATTTTTTTGAATGGGATTCGTGGTTAAAACTTGGAAAGATAATTAAAATTGATAGTAAACAAATTTATGTTAAACCATTAAAAGGTACTTTTGGAAAGGCTGTTGATAGTGTTCAATTTGATATTAAAAAATTAAAATTTAGGACAAGTAAAGATAAACCAATTTGGAAACCAAAATGATTAAATTAAAAGACATATTAAAGGAAGCTTCAACAAGTGAATCATATGGACAAATGATAAATTTGATGAAAAATGGAATACCAATGATATTTCCAAGAGAAGAAGGTGAACTTCAAAAAAAATATTACGATAAAGTAATGAACAATGGTGATGTTGGTGTGTTTCTTCAAGCTATACAAGTTGGTGACCCTAAAGCTATAAAATTATGGTCAAAGGTTGAGAAAGTAATAAAAAAGAATATAGCTGATTTCTATAAAGAAGATATTATGATTAAGAAAAAATTAAATAGTGAAAGAAATAAAATGTTGATGATGATGGGTAAATATGGGAAGAAATTAGAAGTATGAAACTTCAAGACTTATTAAAAGATATTGAATTAGGTAAGGTTTATACTGATAAAGATAAACCACCTTTTAAGGTCAATGAAGGTATGAGAAGATTCAAAGTATATGTATCTGGTGAATCTGAACCTCTTATTCTTTTAGGTAAGAATGAAAAAGAAGTTAAACAAGTAGCTCATCAGATGATACAAAATAGTAGTGTGAAGATTAAGAAGGTTGTTAAAGAAGGAAAATTCAAATTATCTTCTGATGCTGATATGACATGGAGTGGTAATAATGTTGTCATTATGGCGGGCAATAAAAGAATAGTTTTAAGTAGAAAAGAATTGGCTAAATTATTAAAAGGTGCTAAAATGCATAGACTCGCTGCTGGTTATGAACCCAAAGATGAGATGACTGAGGGTTTCGGTGGAGTAACATCACCACCACCATTTTCATCACCAGAAGCTAAAAAAGTTGTTGATGACGCATTAAGAAAGTATTCAAAAGAATTAAGAAAACTACAAGGTAAAGTGGTAAAGGATTGGATGGCAAAAGCAAAAAATGGTGTAATTGATTTCTTTGATTTAGCTAGAGGATTTCAACATGGTGACTTATCAAGAGCTTATCCTTATGAAGTAGAGTTTTTACAAAAAGTTTTAACAAAAGATAAAATCGTAGATAGATTTAGAAAATATTTCGGTGGTAAGAAAGGAAAGAAAAGATAATGGCAGCTACAAATAAAGATATTATAGAAAAATTAGAATGTGTTGAAACTAAATTAATGAGTGGTGAATTAGAACAAATACACCAAGTTGTTAATGAAATAAAAGAAATTTTATTAGACCCAGAAGATGGTATTATTGTTCGTGTGAATAAGAACACATTTTGGAGAAAAGAATTAGATGCTGGTGAGTTTAAACTATTGTTGAGATGGAAACAAACTGTTACTCACGCTATGTGGATAGCGTATACGGCATTAACTGGAATTATAATAAAACTAATGTTTTGGACATAGGGAGACAAAAATGGCAAAATTAAAAAACATACTACAAGAGGTGTTTGAAGACTCACCACAAGTAGATAAATACAAAGTAGTTGAAGGTGTTAAGAACTTTGGTATTGTTGGTAAACAACTTTACAACAATAATAACATAGTTGAAACCGCTAAACAATTAGCTGAAATTGCAGAAGCTGCTCATCATCACATTTTAGGTGAAAATGATGATTGGTTTGACAAGATTTCAGTAAATAAAAATATGAAATCATTAAAAGGTAGTGTTGTAGAATTTACAAAAACTGCTAAAGAAGCACAAGCTTTAAATCAAAGAATGACTGCATTATATGAAGACATTGGACATGTATTGAATCGTTATTATGATATTGATGAAGCTCTTGACCCAGTGGGTAAAGAAGATGGTGACATTGATAATGATGGTGATAAAGATGATTCAGATGAATATTTACAAAAGAAAAGAGATGCAATATCTAAAGCTATCAAAAAAGATGAATCAGTAAAACCTAAGAGATTATCAGATATTGGTGGTGTAGTTAATATACCAGCACTTGGAGATTTTGTAAAAGGTAAGTAATGAATTTACTTCATCACTTAATTCATTTCCTAATCTATAGTGCTTTAATATGGCAGATAGTATTAGGTTGTTACATAATACTAATATGGGTTTCAAAAAACTTAAAGTTTCACAAGTCTCCCAACTTTAATATCGGAGAAGTAATAAAAACTTCAACGATAGAGGAAACAAAAGTTAAAAAAGATATGGGGCCAATAGAAGTAGATGTAAAGAGTAATATGATAATGGACACAAAATCAGATGAATCAAGTGTCAAATTAGACGAAAAAATTAAGGGTAAAGTGAAAACCCAAAAAGATAAACTAAAAAAACTAAGAGGTTAATATGGCTAAAGGCTTAGATTGTGGCACAAGTTATTATATAACAGCCACAGAAAATAGTATAAAAAAACAAAGAAATGTATTCTTAACAGTTGACGGAGATGCAAATCAAGTCAAAAGAATGTTAAAGAGACAAAACATTCCTTTCGTTGAAAAAGCAGGTAAGGTTCATATCGTTGGACAACACGCTTTTAATTATGCTCAAATATTTAGTACGACAGAATTAAAGAGACCAATGTCTCAAGGGTTATTAAACCCGAAGGAAAAAGATGCACTACCTGTATTGAATGCAATTATAGGTGAGTTGATTGGGAAAGCTAAAAAAGATGAAGTATGTGTTTATTGCATACCTGCTAAACCAATTGACCAAACAAGAGAAGTTTCTTATCACGAAGATGTATTGAAACAGATTATTGAAACATATGGATACAATGTCAAAGTTATAGAGGAGAGTGTTGCTCTCGCTTACGAAGGACTTGTAGATAATGATTTAACAGGGATTGCAATATCTATGGGTGCTGGAATGTGTAATATATGTGTGATGTATCAAGGGATGAGTGCACTCTCCTTTTCTGTAGCAAGAGGTGGAGATTGGATAGATGAATGTGTAGCATCGGATTGTGGTGTTACAAAGGCAAAAGTGATAAGTGTTAAAGAAAACTCAAGTAAGTTGGATTTAACAAAAAGTGCAATAAATGATATTTATAATGAGGGAAGTGATGAGTATAATATCATTAATGCCATTCGTTCATATTACGGAGCATTAGTGAATTACTTATTAACAAACTTAACAAATCAGTTCAATAATGCTGAAAGTGTTCCAAACTTCCCAAATGCAATACCGATTGTATTTGGTGGTGGAACATCATTGGTTAAAGGTTTTATGGAAGTGGTAGGAGAACAATTTAATCAAGATGAATTTCCAATTGAAGTAGAGAAATTCACATTAGTAGAAGACGCTCACACAGCAGTCGCAAGAGGTTGTTTAAGTGAAGCACAACTCATAGAGGAGGAAGATGGTGAAACTAAAGAAGAGTCAACTTAAAGAATTAATCAGACATTCAATTAGAGAACTTACATCTGAAAGAGAAGATGTGACTGAATCTAAGAAAAGAAGGTTTACCGTCAAAGAAGTAAGAATGTGGATGAAAAAATTAGAAGAGAATCGTTATAAGAAAGTATACAATTCAGACGCTCGTAGAGTTGCTTGGATGGTAAATAACGAAGGTGTTGAATTATCTGAAATGCCTAAATCAATGAGTAAGAAATGGACAAAGGCTCAATACG
>Ga0080013_1004428_pt1 | contig 13820 bp, 30 predicted proteins | sample ETNvirenome_6_85_FD_69236 | JGI IMG/M metagenome (GOLD analysis project Ga0080013, IMG submission 69236) | Marine viral communities from the Pacific Ocean - ETNP_6_85 (SPADES assembly) (version 2) | ecosystem: Environmental > Aquatic > Marine > Oceanic | place: Pacific Ocean | collected 2013-06-19
AGATAACAATGTTACAGTAGCTAAACTACCCACAACTTTAGACATATCAGGAAATACCGTTACTCTTCCAGCAAGTGTTAGCGGATTAGGGACAGGAATTGATGTTACAAGTCAAATTACAGGAGTTGTACCTTCAGCCAATTTAGGATCAGGTACGGCTTCTTCTTCAACTTATTTAGCTGGAGATTCAACTTATAAAACAATTTCAGAATATGACGATAATCAAGTCCAATCGAATATCGCCATGTTAGGATTTAAAGTAGCCATTAATGGCTCACTTGCTAGATACAATTTAGTCGATCAATCAATAGATGAATATGAAGACACTTCAGGAATAGATGCTTCGGCTTCTACGAATGAACAAAGAGATGGCTCTGCTGGAGCTTATTATTATGAGGGTACAGCGTCTTCAACACCAACAAGAACAGTTTCTAATGCAGAAACACCAATTGTAGACGGAGATTATACAGTTTATAAATGGCTATCAACAGGTTCTTATAGTGCTGATGCCACTGAAACAGCTACTTGGTTAGTTGTCGGTGGTGGTGGCTCTGGTGGTAAAGGAAATGGTGGCGGAGGAGGTGCTGGTGGTTATCGAGCTGGAGCTTCTTTGTCATTAACTTCTGGTGCTACCTATACTACTACTGTCGGTACTGGTGGAACTGGTCCCACATCTTATTCTATTGGAGATGATGGTGACGATAGTTCATTATCAGGAACAGGAATTACAACAATTACTTCTACTGGAGGCGGAGGCGCAGGTGGTCACCCTGGTAATGTTGGTCGAGATGGCGGTTCAGGTGGTGGTGGTGCTTATGCAAGTTCAGCCGCTGGTGGTTCTGCAACATCTATAACTCCAATCACAGGAGAAACAACAACAGTACAAGGATATGCTGGTGGTTCAGGTCAAGCTGCTTCAAACTATGGCGGCGGCGGTGGCGGTGGTGCTAGTGCAGTTGGAGCCAATGCTCCTTCTGGAGCTACTGTACGTGCTGGTGCTGGTGGTGATGGCGTTGCAAATAGTATAACAGGTTCTTCAGTCACTTACGCTGGTGGCGGTGGAGGCGGTGCAAATGCTGATGATAATTATGGTGGTCTTGCTGGCTCTGGCGGTGGTGGTGTCGGAACAGCTAATGCTGATGGCGGAGATGGAACAGATGGTCTTGGTGCAGGCGGAGGCGGTTCTAATGGTGGTGATGCTGGTGATGGTGGTAATGGAATTGTTATTTTAAGAGTACCAACACAAATAACTACAACAACTGGTGGCGGAGATTTAACTTTACAATCAAACGACACAACAGCTTCAACAGAAGCAGATAACGCAGATATGGTTATGTTAATGGAAAATTCTTCAGGAACTGCAACATTAAATACAGATATTAAAGGTTGGATTTCAAGAGATAGTGGAAGCACATTTACACAAGGAACTTTAGTAGATGAAGGAACTTGGGGAACAAACAAAAAGATTTTAGCTTTCCACGATTTAGATATTTCAGGTCAACCAAGTGGTACAAGTATGTGTTACAAAATTACAACGCACAATCAAAGTGCTGGTTCAAAAGAAACAAAAATACACGCAACATCTATTGGTTGGAAGTAACAGTATCACAAAAAGCTACTGACAAAGCTAGTGCTAAAGCAAAGTTAATTACATACAATCGTTTTATAATTACTGAAAATCTAAATGGTCTTATAGTGTCCTGCTATATAAGACACTTCTTATAAATTATTATAAAGCCTATGAAATTTCTACTTGTAGGTACTGTATGTTTATTAACAAATCTTTCTGATCCCACATCAGTAGTTTGTAAATATGTTATCAATGAAGAGCCATACACTCAAGCAGCAGATTGTATTGATCAATCACACCTATTTGTAAATCAATTAAAACCAATGCTCCAGGATAAGAATGGTTCAGTAAAATTTTCTTGTTATCCTTATCAACCAATTAAATTAGAAGGAGAAAAAATATGATTGCCGGAATAACAAAACTATTACCATTATTAAATAAAGCTATTGATCTTGTACCAGATAAAAACAAAATAATAGAACAGAAAGCTGGTCTTGAAAAAGAATTATTAAAAGCATTAGTAGATGTAGATAAAGAACAAGCTAAAATAAATAGAGCAGATGCTCAAGCAACAGGCCCACTATCCTGGATACAAAGATTATGGAGGCCCACTCTTGCCTGGGTATGTGTCTTTGCTTTTATGTTTCAGTTCCTAGTTATACCAATTACTAATTGGTGGTGTGCTTTAAAAGGAACAACAATAAATCTACCTACTCTTGACAGCTCTACATTAATGACAGTTTTATTTGCATTACTTGGAATGACAGGAGCAAGATCATTTGATAAATTAAAAAAGATTAACGATAAAAAATAATATGGCTAATAAAAAAGAATGTGGAAGTTGTGGATGTGAATGTCATTGCGATGGAGATTTTCACAATCATCATTGGGATGGGGATCCTTGTACTTGTGATCATTGTAATTGCTCTACTACTAAAGCAGAAGATTTAACTTATGAAGGAAGATAATGGATTTAAAAGATAAAATAATTTCTATTGCTCTTGCCTCTTTGATAGGCTTGATTGGATTTAATCTTAAAGAAACTTGGACAATGAAGGGTGAGATTATGAAACTTCAACAAGGCCAAGTGGCTTTATATAAAAAGATGAATAAGATTAATAAGGTCATTGCTAAAAAATTAAAGAGGAAGAATAAAAGTGATAAGTGAGAAGGTAATCATACTATTGCTTTTCCTAATTTTACTTGGGGTGGGTTTAGCTGGATGTAACAATACAAAGATATGTCCAGATACAACAACATTAGAAATGGGAGAAACATCTAATGGTAAAGAAAAAAATACTAGGTCAATTAAACAAACTTTTAAGTGGAGTAAGATTAGATGCCAAGACCGGTAAGAAAGTTTATAGTTAAATTAAGAATGTTCTATGCTGATCTTATGGGCCATAAAGGAATGAGGTGGGATTATGAACCTTCAGAAAATTACATGGGTAGAAAGAAGAAACTAAAATGATGGACAAAATTATAACTCTTTGTATAGTTACAATTAATTTATGAGGGAATATGAATTATCATTTTACAGCTTGGCTAATAATTGCTATGTGCATCCTGGCCTATTGTGGAGGGCCCACTAATTAATGAAACCTATTACACAAAAGACATCTATCTCTACAGATATTAAAACAATCATAGCTCTAATAGCTGGAGCTTGTGCTGGACTATGGAGTTATTTTGGAATTATTGAGAGGCTCAACCATATCGAAACTAATAATAAGTTAATGATTTCTGATCTTGAAAAGAATACAGAGTTCAGAATTAAATGGCCAAGAGGAGAGCTTGGCTCGTTACCAGCAGACAGCGAACAGTTCATGTTAATAGAACACATGGCTGGTCAATTAGAAAAACACTCTGAACAATTAGAAAGTGGAATGCACAATAAAGTTAATATAGAATTTTTACAAAAACAAGTAGAGAAGATGGCAAATGATTTAGAAAAATTAAAAGATAAAGTTAGAAAGAATGGTAATCACCAATGACAGAAGTAGTTTTTGCATTATTACTCCTAATGAACAATGAGATTAAAGAGGCAAGAATACAAGACAGCCTCTCGATCTGCCTCAAGCATAAGAGAGAGGCAGAAAGACAGCAATCTAATACTGTTACTTATAAGTGTATTAAGAGTAAGGCCGAGCTTGAGAAAAATATAGATGGTTCAATAACCATTAAAAAACTAATATTAGAATAATAACTAGGTATTGTGGTATTTGATATTATGAGATACAAGATAGATATGGTGGGTTGTATATGATTGAGAGAAAAGTTACTACACATTGTGTTGTTCATTGTGCTGATACACCAGCAGAGATGGACATAGGAGTTGAAGAAATTAGAAAGTGGCATACTGATCCTCCTAGAAATTGGGATGATGTAGGCTATCACTATGTAATTAGAAGATCTGGAATTTTAGAAAATGCCAGAGATAATAAAATGCAAGGTGCTCATTGTGCAGCTCTTGGAATGAATGGAAAGAGTTTAGGAATTTGTCTTGTTGGGAGGGGAAACAACATTACAGAAGATCAATATCTAACTCTTCATAGTCTGATACAAACAATTAAAACAATGTATCCAGACATAGAAGTGATTGGTCATTCTGATGCAGAACCCAAGAAACCCAACTGTCCAGGCTTTGATGTAAAGCAATGGATCAGAGATGAATTTTATGGCTAAAAAAAATAAGTGTATATTAGTTATCAGCGATTTACATTTACCTTATCATAAGAAGGATGCCTTCAATTTCTTACGAGCAATCAAAAAAAAATACCCAATAGATTATGTAGTTAATATAGGAGATGAGCTTGATGCTCATGCCTTATCATTCCATGATACAGATCCAGATCTTTTATCAGCCGGTATGGAATTAGATAAAGCCAAGGAGTACATAAGAGAATTAGAAAAGATGTTTCCTCAAATGACACTCGTACATTCCAATCATTCATCATTAATTTATAGAAGAGCTTTAAGACATGGAATGCCAAGAGCTTATTTAAAAGATTACAATGAGTTCCTGGGTGTTGGAAAAGGATGGAAGTGGGTAGAAGATTTTAATTTAAAAATGAGTAGTGGACAGGAATGTTTTTTCACTCATGGAATTACAGCAGATGGATTAAAACTTGCAATGCAATATGGTAAGTGTGTAGTTCAAGGACATTTTCACTCGAAGTTTAATATACAATATTTTTCTAATCCAGATAGTTTAATCTGGTCAATGCAAGTAGGCTGCCTGGCCTCACAATCCCACATGGCTTTTAATTATTCACGCACATTTAGATTAAGATTTATTTGTGGAGTTGGGCTAATAGTAGATGGACAACCTAAACTACTCCCAATGGTTATGGATAATAAAGGTAATTGGGATGAAAAATTATATTGATAAGTAAAATTGTTTTATTAACATTTATATGGATATTCTTATGGAATTTATCTCAATGTGTGGGAGTAACTAATGGCTAAAGCACCAAAGTGGGGAGTAAATAACTATGTTAAATCCACAAAGAAAAAGATTGGCAGACATAAAAAAAATATGAATAAGTCAGAGAAGAGAATGGCTAAAAAAAAATATAGAGGGCAAGGGAGATGACAGCTAAAGCAGATTGGAAAGAAGTAGTACAGGAATTGAAAGACCAAGTGAGAGTTCTTAAAGATGAGAAGGCAGAGCTGCAATCAAGTGTTAAAGAAAAAGAGAGTGCCTTGAAAAGAACAACACAAAAACTTGAGAACGCAACAGAGGATTTAGATAAAGCTGTTGAGGAAATAGAAGAGCTCAAGAAAGAGAAGGATCCTGTTAAAGAATGAAGTTTATAACTATCAACAACAGGGCCCACGCAAAACTCAAGCTAGTCTGGTATGATATTGTTGGGGATAGTTCTCTTGGTACTGATCACGAGTTCGAGAGAATGAAGGCTGCAAGGATTATTACAGATTGTTACTTGTATGATATGTTTGAAAGTGATGGAGTAGAGTATGTTAGAACCTTTGCCTCATACCAAAACGATGAAGATATAGGATATGGAGATAGGAATGTATATCCGATGGAAGTCTTTAATATAGATAGCCAAAGATCAATCAGAAGTGCCCTTAAATTGATGAAGAAGAGGTCATCCTAGGGGTAAGAGCCTAATAATAAAGAAGGCTCTGTATGGCCCTTAAAATAGCTTTAAAGCCTATCATTAAAAACACCAGCACAAAAATGTCCAAAGACCATATAGCTCCTGTAAAAATGGCGATCTAGCTTAACACCATCTTCATCTTTAACTATTCTATGTTCTAATAGGGTGCTTTGGTGTGGATCGTGGCAAGTATCTTTATCAACCATAACAGGATGATAGAATGGTTGTTCATTAAATTGTAAAAACAATATTATTACCCAGGTTTTCACATTACATCTATTAATTGTTTTATATGTTTATCTTTATCTTCTATTTGTTTTGATAGTTTTTTATTATCTTCTTCTAATTCTTTTACTCTTGTCTGTAACTTACCATTTATTTCTTTATGAGATTTACTAATTGTTTCATAGTTATTATTCTCTTCAACTACTCTATTAATATCTTCTTCTTTTCTTTTGAGCTTATCTTCATACATAGAAACTTTATTAATCATTAATTTATCTGCCTCTTTTTTTGCAGCCTCAACTTGTTTAATAGTTTCTAATTCTAAATTCTGTCTTTTTTGTTTTTCTTCTCTCCACATTTGTAACAACTCTTCATAACTTGAATTGTCATTTGAAGGTAAGCCTGTAGTTGGATCGTGTTTAATTCCCATCTATATTTTCCTTGGGATTTTTTAGTATTACCTTCTCTGCTTTATCTCTATGTCTATCTAGCCAATATTCTTCATAAGGTTTTACTATTACTCCACTAGGAAAATGAGGTGAGTTTTCTAGGTTTAATAATTCTGGATCATTGGCAGCATAGAATTTCTGGTGTGGTTTTCCACCAGGTTCATCAGAAGGCATAGTAATAACCACCACATCATTCTCTCCATCGTATGCGTTAATCAACTCTTTAACAAAGTCTTTCCCAAATCTACTCTTGTATAGGTTCAAGTTCTTTCTCCTTTGTAGTATTAATGAAAGTAGTATCAGCTTTTAATTTATTTACAATAGCATCAGTAAATCTATTAGTAGTGTATTGTAAAGCTAAAATCTTTTCTAAATTATTATTGATCCTAGTTAATTCCACTAAAATTTTTTGAGCAGTTTGACCACCAATCATTTTCCACTCCCATTTAAAATTTCAATACCTCTAGGTTTAGCTGGATGTATTTTAATTAAATGATCTCTCTCTAATAACCGGAGCATTCGATGCACATTACTATGAACACAGCCCATGTGTTTTGCTATCTCTCTAACAGTAGGAGGTATTCTCTCCTTCTTATGATAGGATTTAATGTAATCAAATAACCTTAATTGTTTTTTAGTTACCATCAGATTTGACATTCTTAACCTCCATTTCTTTAAATCTTTTTTTCTCTCTTGCTATTCTTTTATCTAATTCCTCGTGAGCTGCCGGTAATTCTTTAGATAATTCAGATTTTTTAGGAGCCTCAATTTCAACATAATCATTAAGCTCTTTTTTCTTCTCTTCAAAATCTTTGTTTTCATTATTAATTATTCCAACAATAGAGCTAATGTAATTAGTTATGTATTGCATCCATACTTTATTACTCTCTGCTTTAGCTTTGGTAGCTTTATCGATTGCCTGTACCTGGTTCCTATCAACCTCTTCATCATCTCCTATCTCAAGAAGGAATAGTTTTTGTAGAATATATTTAAAAGCATAAGATACAGCTTTACCAAAACCTTTATCTTGATTATCAATTCCTGTACCAGGATAATCTCCTACTTCTAAACTTTCTCCACTATCAATATCAATAATTTTAACACTCATGGTTACACTATGAATATTACCATCTCTATTACTGCTCTTAACTAATGGAATAATTATTAATCCAACTTTATTAAATTGGTTTCTAATAGCATCAGTTACATCATTATGTGTTACTGATTTATAAGGCATATTAGAATTTTTCTTTTTGATATAACCAGCATTCTTCATAACTGTGTGTATCTTCTGTCTAATGTTTTGTTTCGTCTGGATCTTCTGGGGGTTCGTCATCTTTATCTCCTAGTTTGTTAATGTGAAAAGTAAATATTTGGTTTTGTATTTTAAGGCCCTCGATTGCAGCCAGGGCCATAAGCTCAATAAGTTCTTCAACAAATTCAACTCCAATATCAACACCAAACTTTTCCAATATTCGTAGTCGAATGCGTTTAGCACTCTCTTGCCTAGCAAGTAAGTAAGCATTAATTTGAAAATGTTTTCTATCATCTTTTGACACTATGCTTTACCGAGAACCTCCTGTATTTAAGTGGAGGCCCATCAAGTTTTATTACTTTAGTTTTTGCTTTCTCCATTGTGGTATGTCTAACTTCCACATCATTACATTTAACAACCTCATGCTCTCCCATTATTTCTTTCATTCTTTTTGATGAGAGATCTTTAATTTCTTGAGAGGCTTTAATTGCAGTATTAGCAGAATGATAATCATCCACTAATTTCTGGAGCTCATTGTTACCATCCATATTAAAAGCATTTAAAACACCATTACCTATAATTAATTTGGATGCCTCTTTGGTATTCTCTGGAGGATACCAATAGTCTTTACCATTCATAATGCCATCAACCCTAAACCAAAAATCTGTTGCAGCATCTATTAATAGCTGTTGTATCTTTTTATCTGGAAAATATACAAACCATTGTAGATCCCAGCCCTTAACCAATCTAACTAAAAGGGAAAAATTACTAGCAGTTGTCAGCAACTGTGATTGTTGTTGAAACTCCTGGTATAAGGGCACAGGATCTGTAGCAGCACCGGAGAAATTTTTAATTTCAATGTTACCTTCTCCGGATAGTTTATGTTCCACATTATTGTGATCCAATAAACTTATTGTTTTGCTAAATTTTATTTTAGCATCTAATGAACTGCCAATCTTCCCTCCCTTAACTTTAAAAAAATATCCTTGATCCGGAACATCAATTTTAAATGTAGCTTGTTGTTCATCACAGATTTCTTTTAAGTCGTGGGAGAAAAGATTAAGTATAGCTGGTTCTAAATATGTACCAGCCTTAACTTTGGGTAAGTTACTTATGTCATCAGTAACCTCCTCTCCTTTGAGCTCTTTGATGGCTCTTTCCAAAACTTCATTGGGAGTTTGGAAACTTTTATAACCTTCAACACTTCTGATTAAATTTACTATCTTACTAGATCCTAATTCATAATTTTTTAATGATGTATAAACTTTATTTACAGGCATTAAATTGCTCCAGGAAAATAGTAGTAGTAACACTTATCTGAAAGTGCACATAAAAATATTGTGAAGAAATAAATCATAGCAATACAAGCTAGGAAAACAAACCCTTCAAAAATAGATTTCAATATTTTCATTCAGACCTCTCTTTATTGGTGTCTAATTGTTTATCTTGTGGTTCTCTTTTAGACACATTTTGGTTATTATCTACAGGAACATTAGGAGAACACAGCTTTCCATCAATTACTGTTATTGGATAATCAAAAAAGTAATTAACAGGAACCTCTAATGCTAGTGAAAGTTGTTTAATTCTAAAACCACTCACACCATTTATTCCCTTTTCGTACTTCTGGACTTGCTGGAAAGTTACGAAAAGTTCTTTGGCAAGTTTTGTTTGAGTTAATTTTTTGTTTAGTCTTTGCTTTAAAATTCTTTGACCAACTATTTTATTAAACTCACTTGCCTTTAGATCATTATGATCCATTACGCACCTACTCTTTCTATGATGTTTTTAACTGTTGTAGGATACCAAACTCCATCATTATAAGTTTTGATACCTCTATTATTTAAAGCAACAGAAATATCCTGGAGTGTATTTAATCCAGCAGCTCTGATACTTTTAATAATTTCATTAATCTTAATTGCGAATTGATCTGCTTGTTGTTGTTTAACTTTGTTACCTTTAATACTTGCTTGTTTAAGATTTTTTGGATTGCCTAATTGCACTCCATTCTTTTTAGCAATAGCCAGGGCAGCTTTAGTATTTTTTCTTAATGTATCTAAATACTGTTCAGCTACAGCAGCAAGTAATTGAATAGTAAATTTGTTAGCATCTGGTATATCGCAACAAACAAAATCAATCTTACTGTTTTGTAATTTAGCAACAAAGTATAAGTTACGAGCAAGTCTATCTAATCTTGCTATAACTAATGTTGCTTTTTCTTTTTTGCATAACTCCAGGGCCTTTAGTAGTTCCGGTCTATCACTTTTAGATCCACTTTCAGTTTCTTTAAAAGAGGCAATCAATTCATTGTTACCAACATATCTTTTAACAACACTCTCTTGATCCTGGATACCATAACCATCTTTGCCTTGGTCTTGAGTTGATACTCTATAGTAAGCTACATATTTCATAATTATATTTCCTCCTATTATATTTCCTGTTGGTCTTATATTGTTCATATTGATAGATATATATATTCAATATATATAAGTCAATACATTAAATTAAAAAAAAGGAAAAAAAATGCAACCTCAATTAACACCTATTTATCTGAAGATTTCCACTAAATTGAAGGGAAAGCTCCAAAAAGAGGCTAAAAAGCATCGAGTATCTATGGTTAAATTTATAACAGATGCTGTAGAATTAGTGCTAAATTCAAAACCTCACTATCAAATTAAAAAAGGAGATAGCAATGTCAGATCCAATAGATCCAAATCACTATAATCGATTAGCAATACAGCCAAGAGATTATATAACTAAAAACAACCTGGGCTACAATGAAGGTAACATTGTGAAGTACATATCCAGGTGGAGGCTCAAGGGAGGCTTAAACGATTTAAAAAAAGCTCAAAACTATATCAACTATCTAATCAAGTTGGTAGAAGAACATCAGAAGAAAACTCAAGCAGCTACAAAGACAACCAGGCCCAAGCCTAAATCAAAACCAGATAAAAAGAAACCAGGTAATGTAGTTGATTTTAAGAAGGATCCTAAAAAATGAATAATGTATTTTTAATTATCTTTTGTAGCTTATCTTTCTTTGTTATTTTATCGCTGTATATGCTGGTGGTGGTTCTATGATAGTAGATACTCGACCATACAAAGTAATGAAAGCTCCGGTAACTGAAACAGACAAGAAGGAAAGAGATCAAAAAACACTCCAGAATAAAGTATTTAATATGGAGCATCGAATTGAAAAGCTCCAGGATGAATTGGAATTGTTACGATCACAGCTCAAGTATAAGCCTAAATTTAAACAAGAAGAGAGAATATGGCTGCGAGATATATTGGAGGCTGTGTGTTTTAAGTTCAGAATAACTCCAGATCAATTAACTTCTAATAGGAGATTTGCCGAGCTTGTAAGGCCCAGATCATTGTATATAAACTTGTGCCTGGATCTAACTAAACATAGCAAGGCCCATATTGGAAGGAGCTGCGTACATAAGGATCACACAACAGTTTTATATCACGAGAAATTAAAAGATAAGAGATCTAAACATTGGTCTTTACAATCGGATTTGGGATTAGAGCTTTGGGCTGATTATGAGGAATTAAAAATGAAACTAAATAAGAATGCCAGAAGAAAAACAGAAAAGTAAAGTTCATTATGGTAAAGGTAGAACACCTGGTCATTTTTGTGTTTTGCCTCAACGAGCTGTAATAGATATTCGATTTAAAAAGCATCCAGCTATCTTCAGAGTTCTGGCTGCACTCGGTAATTATACATCCAGGCAAGGTGTCTGTTGGCCCAACCAAAGCACCATTGCTAGAGATTTACATATCACTCAATCCACTATAAGTAAGCATATTAAAAAACTAATTGAATGGGATTATATACGATATGCAAAGAAACATCCTGGATTAAAGGGGAATAAATATTTTATGGTATTTGATACGAAGGTGAGTGAGGAAGATGCGAGGGCTACAGCTACTGTTACTGATAGGTCTTTTGAAGAGAAACCGAAGGTGGAGGTATATCCGAAGAGTAAAAAGGATGAGAAACCTATTAAAAGGGGGGAGAAAGAATATTCATCTAAAGGAATAACTGATAAGAAGAAATATGCACCCAATGCATATGTAGATATTCATTCAGAACGACTGCATAACAACATAGGTAACAGTACTAATATATACTTAAAGGCAGTAGAGATATTAAATCAGTTTATAAAATTAACCGAACAAATATTCGGACAGCACAAACAATATGATATGAAACAAGTAAAAGTTGTAGAAGATTGGATAAACCAGGGTTTGCATCCTCCGACAGCTATTGCCAAAATCAAACAGATTATAGAATGGAGAAGGGATAACAATAAGGATGCACCAGCCACGATATACTTCTTTAAAGACGCAATAAACAAGGTAACTAGGCCCAGGAATAAGCAAGAAGAGGCCCAGGCTATGATCAAGAAGTTATCTAAAAAGTGGAAGTTGAAGTATTAATTTATAAATCCCAAAGGTTCGATTGCGTTTTATAACTGTGGCAACATTGCGAATAACCTTGATTTCTGAAAATTCGATACCCTTTGGGGGAGTGGTGCGTAAATATATATGGGGGGTATCTCACAATTTTTTTGCAATAAATTCTTAAATCGATTATAGTATTGCTGCCTTAAATCTGAAACAAAAAAGGAGGAAATATGGCAAAAGGCCCAAATGCGAGTAACCGAAACTTTAAAGTCTTTAAGGAATATAATATTCCTCAAGGTGAGTATCTTATAGAACTATGGGATGCAAAAGACTTTGATAAAGAAACCAAAGAGGCTAAAGAAGTTAAAGGAGCTCAAGATATAAAAATCTACAAGAGAGATGAAACCAAAGCCTATAACAAAGGGGATGGTGTAGCTTTCTTTAGAGTATTTAATAACGAACCTAAAGAGGATAAAGCAAGTGGAGATGACGAAATCAAATTCTAAAAGAATTGTCAAACCACCACTAGATCGCTTTGGTGGTATTCGAGTAGTTCAACGAAGGATACAGAAATCCAAAATCATTGAGCACAACAAAGAGAATGTAGCTCAAGAGCTTATCGATATAGCCAAAGCGAATATTGACGACATTATGTCCTGGGATGAAGAAGGCAAAGTAACTATTAAGGATCCTAAAGCTATTTCACCACAGGCAATTAAAGCTATAAAAAAAATTAAAGTAACACCGACAAAGCTAGGCCCACAGCTCGAAGTGGAGCTACATGATAAGGTAGGTGTTTTAAGAGTATTAGCGAAAGCTACCGGTTTATTAGATCCTCAAGAGGAATTAGATAAACCATCTGTAGTTGGAATTGTAATGAAGGGCCCAGAGCCGGTCATTGTGAACGCAGAGGAAATAAATGAAGAGAGCACTAACACACCAGGAGAAGGAGATAATCCAGGTGTCGATGTTAAAAAATCGAATTAGCGATAAAGAGGCTGCACGAATTGCTGGTAGGCCTTTAGCTGATTGGAAGAATTTAGCTCTTGGAAACAAAACTGAAGATGGAAGTAGGATAGAGAGTATTGTTGAAAGTTTTAAAAATTATAAAAGTTAGTGTTATTTGTTTGTTTGTACTCTGTGGATGTAGCAAGATAGAGTTTGATCCTAAAACAAGTTTGATCAAATACACATTCCAAGGTATAAATAAAAAATGAAAACTCTACGAATACTATCCCTAGGAGCTGGAGTTCAAAGTTCTACATTAGCATTGATGATTGAAAAAGGAGAGGTTCCTATGGTAGATGGAGCTGTTTTTGCTGACACGATGGGAGAACCAAAAGCAGTTTATGAATGGCTTGATTGGTTAAAGAAACAATTATCTTTTCCTGTTTATGTAGTTTCAAAAGGTAATCTAAAACAAGATATGCTGGATGCAGTAAATGGAGTTGCTAGATATAATAAATGGATTGATATTCCTGTTTATACAATAAATTCTAAAACAGGGAAAAGGGGATTGTTGCGTAGGCAATGCACGAGCCAATATAAAATTTTGCCGGTTAATAAAAAAATAAGAGAATTGCTTGGAGTAGGTTATCGAAAGAGAGTTCCTAAAGATACTGCTGTCGAGGTTTTAATGGGTATATCTTATGATGAAATAATTAGAATGAAAGATAATAGATTAAAATATATTACCAATGTTTATCCTTTAATAGATAAAAAATTTAAAAGGCAAGATTGTCTTAATTGGATGAAAGAAAATAATTATCCTACTCCACCAAGATCTGCCT
>Ga0080013_1004429_pt1 | contig 13820 bp, 14 predicted proteins | sample ETNvirenome_6_85_FD_69236 | JGI IMG/M metagenome (GOLD analysis project Ga0080013, IMG submission 69236) | Marine viral communities from the Pacific Ocean - ETNP_6_85 (SPADES assembly) (version 2) | ecosystem: Environmental > Aquatic > Marine > Oceanic | place: Pacific Ocean | collected 2013-06-19
GATGTACTGCCCACCATTATTACTAAATCTGAAACCTTCATAAGCTCCATTGTTGTATGCGGAAACCAAGACCTGTCGTAAAAATCATGATCTCCAGAACAATTTTCGGTAATTGGATGTTTTTCTCTCGACTTAACCAAGGCCTCAAAGCCTAGGCTTCTGATGGCGTTATAAGTATCGCGAATCTGTTTTTCGCTTAACCCTCTTCTTTCTTGGGTTCTCCAAAATTGATCACGAAAGGGGGCAGAAGGAAACAGGAATAAAACTTTCTTTTTGTTCGTTAAGCGGTATTTATTGAGGGTCTTTTCCCTGTCCAGTTCTATGTCGTACTTGGGAGATCCAAGGCAAACATTTTTGGGGGAATTAATTTTTTCCTCAGACCAAGATGTTGTCCTAATACGTTTATCTCCGATAAAAAGCCTACAGTGGTCTAGAAACCATTGAGAGGGGAAAATAATATTCTTGGCGTATTTTGAATAAAGGTCGTAATTATGAACATAATCAAACATAGCAGTTAAAACGTAAAAATTGTTTTGTTTTTTAATGCCTAATTGTTCTACGGCTTTAGAGCAAGACTTTTCTACGCAAAATATAATTTTGTTTTTTTCTTTAAAATCATTGACTGGTATTTTTTCTATGTTATATTTTTCGCAAGCTTTGTCTAGCTCGTCGCCGTGTTTGCTGGGGCAATTATACTTGCCGCTAAAATAAATAAGAAAACGTGACTTAAGTTTTCTTCTGTTTAGTTCTTTAATTAAGGGGATGAAATAGCGCAAATGTGTCATTTCGCCAAGCAAGAAATAAACCTTGTTTTTCATAGCGACTTCTTTATAATTTCCACTGATGCGATTTTCTCCGCAAGAAATTCGATGGAATTAACGTTTGGGTTTGTACTGAACTTCTCTTGATGTTTTTTGTAGAGGTCCTCGTCTTCAATTCTATAATTTTTATTTGCAAGAAAATCTCTCATTTCATCTAGCGGACATTCGTGTCCTACCCAAGAATAATGATTTACACCGTCCCATTCCCAGTCCGAACACCAGTGAAGCGGCGAACTTTTGTCTATGTAGACAAACGGTTTATTAAAAAACCCAAACTCTAAGCCAATTGACGATACATGACCGATCCCATAGTCACAATATTTATAAGCCCAGTGAGAATCTATTGGGTCGACTACGGAAGCGGTGGGGCACATTATTTCGTAAGACCACTTGTTTCCAATTTGGTTTGATTTATATCTTTTATATTCGTTCGGGTGAAGTTGGGTTATGACGTTATCTAGTGCATAAATTTCTTTATGAACATTTAACACGTCTTCGAAAGTCATCCTACTCTTGTCGTTAAAGAGAGGCGGGGGCATCGCTAGCTCTTTTAGTTTGTTGTTTTGTACTGCCGAAACTGCAGCGCGAACCGTCCCCCAGCTGGGGCAATGTAGTGGCATCTCTTTATTTGCATTAAGTTTATATTTTTTACAAAAATCTTCCCTGCTTAACTCTATTGGCAAACAGTCTTCATGTAGCCCATAAAGCCAGGGGTTAACATAGATTCTTGGAACGCCAGAACAAAAATCCTGGTTGTCTGGTCTAGCCCCGCCATGTCTCCAGCGCAACCTTGATCGGGCGTGGTGGACTTTCGGGTTTACGCAGTTTTGGAGAAAGGCCTCATGTGTTGGCCCAAACACAGCAAAATAGTCTGGGTTAGCATTGGTAAATATCTCACTGCTCATTAAGTGGGGTAATTGGATAGTTGTTGCGCTTAGTTGGCTGCTTATTTGTCTTTGCCAACGCCAGGCGTGTTGGTCGCTGCCGAAAACCAAGATCTTAGGTTTGTATTCATGTAAAATTTGACTTGCTTGGTTAAGGTCTGCAACGAGTACATCGTCCAAAAATCTATCAAACGGTTTAAGCTGCTCGTTAGAAACGCCATAGTTGGAACACTTGCCGCATTTGTTGTTACCTAAAACCAGCAAACAGCTTGCTCGTTTATTAAGTTCTTTCTTAAGGGATAAATACTTATGAATATGCGAGGGGTGTACCCAGCCAAAATATAAAATTATGTCATAAGCGTTTTTCATTTAGCTGGAATTCCAAAAACGGTTGTGTTCGCGGGGACATTGTTTTTTACAAAAGAATGAGCTCCAATTATGGCGTTCTCGCCTATTTCTACCCCTGGCATTATTGTGCTGTGAGTACCAATGCGCGCGTTTTTTCCTATTTTAATTGAGCCTTTTGTGTCGTCTATGGTGCTTTCTGTATAAATTGAGCAATGGGAACCTATTTGTACTTCGTCTTCGATAATTATGCCATGGGCAGCATTAATATAGGTAAAAGCCCCAATGTCAACATACTCACCCAATTCTAGATTTTGCGGGTGAGCAACCATCCAGTTCCATGGTGTAAGTTTGTTATGTTCTATTTCAGGCCTCGACCAGTTTTTAAAATTCTGTCTCATTTTCTTCGTGTGGATCTGTCTCCCTTATTATTGAAAATGCTTCAGCAAATTCCAATCCAGCCTCTGAGCCTCTCTTTTGAGCTAAAGCCTTGATTATTTCTTTGGATCTTGGATGGGGGTATTTTTTCACTTCGCTTTCAAAGGGCGCCATCGCCTCGATTTTTTTGTTTAAATTTGACAATGATATGCCTATATAAAAATTTGGCTTAAATTCTTGTATCGGGCTTCCCCATTCTGTTTCAGAAAGTACCTCATAGGACACTATCTTTTTTATTTTATATGAGATTGGCCGTGCGGCGACCAGAGACGCTTCGAATAGAATGCGATGGTCTTTATTTAAGTCTCCGCTGTGGGGTATAAAAAGTATGTCTGGCCTAACTTTGTAAAAAATTTTTATCAATTCATCATTTATTTGTTTCTGGGGTACGGTGTCTAGTTTTGCAGTTGGAAAATCCAAAAAATATGTTTTTTTTATTTTTAAAATTTTATTTGATTTTTTGATTTCTTTTTTTCTGTTCTTTATGAACTCTTTAGACCAGTCTGGAGTATACGCCTTCGTCCCAATACAAAGATAAACCTCATTTCCTGATTCTGTGTACTCGGCAATTGTACCCCCACAACCAAGGACTTCGTCGTCTGGGTGGGGAGCGATTATTAGTATCTTCTTTCTTGTCATTTTAATAACTATTTATTTTAAAGAGTAGTTTTTTATTGATTTTGATTTTCGACAAAGTTTGAGCAATTTTGTTGCTGCTATTGCCCCTACCGTAATAATATTGATCAATCTTTGATATTATATTATTTCTAGCTCCTGTGTCAAGCGTAATTTCATTAATTATGCGTTTTATTTCTTCCGTGTCGTTTTTAATGAAAATTACATTTCCTGAGTTCCTTCTTCCCTTTTGCCTATTGCCTATATTTATCGCGGGTAATTTTATAAAGGGGGCCTCTAGTAGTCCTGAGCTCGAGTTACCAATTAGACAAGAAGAGCTTTTTAATAGATTAATGTACTTGTCTCTGCATAAATTTTTAACTATTTTAATGTTTGGGTATTTAGCGTATTTTTGAAAAACTTCTATGATGTCGCTGCTTCCTGGGTCGCTGTTAGGGTGTATCACTATTGTTTTTAATCCTAAATCCCTAATTGCGTTCATCGTCTTTTTCATATGGTCATGAGATAGGGCCTGCTCCGATGAAAATGGATGCTGCAGCACGGTCAATAGAGGGCCTGAAGTGGGGTCGTCGAAGCCTAATTGTTTCAAAAGTTCCGTGCGAGGTAAGAGCGGAGAGCTGAGGAAGTTATCTAGTGCTGGATTTCCTACTTCAAAAATTCTACTTTTTTCCTCTCCCATTTTAAAGAGTCTCTCGGAATGTTCCTTGCAGGCTGTAAAATGAATGTGGGCGATTTTTGAAATTGCATGACGTATAGGGTCGTCCGCATTATTTATGGCAGAATCTCCCCCAAACAGGTGGGCAACGGGAATGTTAAGGTAATTAGCTGCTATTGCTGCTGCCAGGGGCTCTTCCCTGTCGCCTGTCGCGAAAATTATATCTGGTTTTGTCCTTTCGATGGTTTGGAGTAGCCCCATTATCAAAACGCCAATTCCTTTAGCCCTGCTTGCTCCAGAATTTCCAGAAAACAAGCACTCGACTTCGTCGACTATTTTAAATTTATCCCTTTTGATGTTTTTGATTGTATAATCGTGCACGCTGGACAAATGGGCTCCGCTTACGGCTAGCTCAAGTTTAATGTTCTTATGTTGGTTTAGCGCTTTAAAAACAGGATAGCTAATATCATACTCCGATCTTATTCCTGTAACTCCTAATATCTTTCTTTTCATGTTTCTATTATTACTTTTAATTCATCAAAATTGTTGATATTATAATCGATAAACCGCTCGTTGAGTTTTATGTTTTTGAATTCCCCTCTTTTTAGTCTAACCGTACGGATTCCAAGCTTCTTCGCTCCCTCAAAATCATTATGAGGGTTGTCTCCTATGTAAAGCGTATTCTCAGGGGTTGTGTTTAGTCTTTTCATTACATGCTGATATGGTTTTATGCTTGGTTTTTCTTCGCCTAATTCCCTAGAAATGCAAATATAATTCACGAGATCTTTTAATTTTAAAAGCTTGATTTTATTTTTTTGAACCGCAATGGCGCCGTTAGTTATTAGGCCAAGTTTTAGTTCTTTTTTTCTGCTCCAGTCCAAGATCATTTGAGCGTCTGGGTACAAAATTATGTTTGCTTTTACTGTCTTGTGGATATTATAAAAAGTCTCGTGAAAATTCTCATTTAAATTAAATAATTTAGCAATATGCAAAAAAAACTTAGGATACTGGCTTCCGTGCGCACGAAATTCAGCTAAAATCTTTGAACAAATTTCTCCTGCGTTTTTGTTGTTTGCCTTTTTGGAAATAATATTTGATATTTTTCCAAATGTAGCCTCAAAATATTCTTTTTCATCGTATAGTGTATTGTCTATATCAAATACAACACATTTATATTGTAAATATTTTCCCATTTTTGACGTCCAGATTTATTTCTTCAAGATATCTCATCATAACCGTTCCTTCTTTAGGTTCTGGAGCTTTGGTTTTCTCGCCAAGCGCAAGCTTTATGCTTAAGTAGGGTATATTTATTCCAATATTTCTAAAAATAGCGGTAGACGCGGCCATTCTTGGGTTAATATCGAATATTTTGGGAAGCCCAGACTGATCTTCTTTTAGTTCGTAATTAACATTGAAATTGAAATTAAATTTTTTGTTTATCTTTTTAATACCTTCTGTGATTTCCTCATCTAGTTCAACTCTTCCAATAAGGGTGTTAGACGCGTTTCCCCATATTCTGACATGGGGTATTACTGTTAGGCTATTTCCGTTTTCGCACAAGGCGTAGGTACTGAATATTTTTCCTGGAAGATATTCCATTAATATAAATTCTTCAAATTCATCGTCTAATAATCCTTTAATGACACTAAAGGGGTAGCGCCCCTCTGGCTTGTTCCTAAGAAGCTCTCCGAAATTTAAATCTGGCTCAATCACGTAGACTCCCCTTCCGCCGCGGCCGTGCCTGGGCTTCATGACGATCTTCCTGTCGGGATAGCCTAATATATTTGAATATTTAATAAAGTCGTCGGGCGTTTTAATTAAATAAAACTCAGGAGCAAACTCGGGGCAACTCTCCTTGACAAAATTATATGCAGTATATTTATCAAATGCTATATTAAGCGTATCGTATTCGGATGACGCGATCTTAACTCCTATTGAATCAAATCTTTCGTGGGCTCGAGTAATGGCAAGACAATCTTCGTTTCCACACGGCAGTATAATTTCAACTTTCTCTTTTTTGCATATCTCGAATAATTCTTCTATGTATTTATTTTCGTCAATAAAGCTTGCTGTGATGTGATGAAATGAATCGACCATGTACGCGCCTGGCACTAGCTTTGTTGGGTCAATTCCGACAATATAAATTTCGCCATCTTCTTTTAAGGCTTTTATTATACCTGGGCTTGTTTGCGCACCCACCATGGTCAATAGCACTCTTGTCATCGTACAGTTTCCTTAATAGAGTTTATAAATTCGCAAGCAATAAACCGCGCAGCATTTTCGCTTATTTTTGTGTGAACTGGAAGGCAGGCGTGTTTTTTCATAAGTGTTTCAGAATTAGGTAGGAATTTTTTGCCGTACATTTTTTCAAACACTGGCTGCTGGTGCAGGGGCGGATAATACGCCCAATCAATCTTAATTTCTTTTTTTAATAGTTTTTTCTGTATCTCTGCTCTGTTACTATTCTTTAGTTTCACTAGATACCTCCAATAGCTATGAATGTTTTTTTTATTCCTCGATCTTATTATCCTGATTAATCCTTCTTTTTCTAGATTAGATAATTCCTTGTCATATATATTCGCAATCCTTCTTCTGTGTGCGGCAAATTCTTTTAGCCGATCTAGCTGGCTTAGCCCAATGATTGCGTTAACTTCTGTCATGTGGTGATTGGAGCCAGGGTTAATAAACAATTCTTCATGAGAGTTTATATCTATGCCCCTGCTTCTATGGCTAGCGCATTTTTGATATATATCCTTATCATCGGTAACAATCATTCCTCCCTCTCCAGAGGTTATTATTTTTGTTGCGTAAAATGAAAAACAGCCTATGTCTCCGATACTTCCCGCGCATAGTCCATTTAATGAAGATGCCGTGGCGTGCGCGCAATCTTCAATAAGATATATTTTATTTTTTTTGCATAGATCTTTTATTTTAAAAATATCATCGCTAATTAATCCTGCATAGTGCACTATTATGACCGCTTTAGTGAGGGGCGTGAGCTTCTTTTTAACTGATTCATAAGATATATTATAGTCATCATTAATATCCGCAAATATTGGCGTGCCTCCTGCATTAACAATTGATAAACCCGTAGCAATAAAAGTTTGCACAGGAACTATAACCTCTTTATTTTTTACGTTTACGCTTTTAAGTGAATCCTCTAAGGCAGAAGTGCAAGAGTTAGTCGCCGCGGCATATTTAGTTCCCGCATGGGCTGAAAATTTTCTTTCAAATTCCTTTACGTGGTCGCCCATCGTGAGTAGCTTATTGTTGCGAAGAACGTCCTCGATGTTTTTGAGAATTAGAGGTATATCGTGATCAGGTATATGGGGGCATGAGGTGTTATACATTTTTATTGGTACTCATCTCGTTGATATATCGGGAGATCGCTGTTTGTGTGGATATCGGGCTTAAAATTCCTCTAGATTGAGCTTTCGAGCAATCAATTACTACGTCTTTATTGTGGGATGTTTCAAGTGTGGAAAAATTTATTTTTGATTTGGATCTTGTTTTTTTTATCACAAGTTCTGCCAGCTGCTTGGTTTTTATAGAATTTTTAGACCCTATCAAAAAAAGTTCATATTTTTTAAGTTTGTTTTGATTTAAAATTAATTTTTTACAAACTTCAATAAAGCTATCTACGTGCATTATGTTTCTAAGCTGTTTGCCTTCAAAAAAAACATTGATATCCTTGTCGTTTATCGCCTGTGAGTAGTAATAGTGGACAATCCCGCCAATATTGCTAGGGCCGCATAATGAGGGCAGTCTCAGTATTGCCGTTTTAAACGGGGATTTTTCAGCGCTATTCTTGACCGCTAGCTCAGACATGTATTTTGTTAGTGCGTAATTGTGTAATGGAAGTAGCACTTTAGTTCGCTCTGTTAATGGCCTGTTTTGTCCACTTAGCACTGAAGTTGTAGACGTAAAAACAAACAGTTTTAAATTTTTATTTTGATAATAATTGAGCAAATTAATTGTGGGGACTAAATTTCCTTCAAAATAATTCTCAAATTTAACGCTATCGCTCAAGGGTTGCTGGGAGGCTAAGTGAAAAACTATATCCACTGAAGGTAGCTTGCAGTAACGAAGGCGATCATGATAGTAGTCACCAAAATCCTTTAGGTCTAACTTTATTAAGGAAAAGTTTTTTTTTCTTATGATGCTATCAAGGTTCTTGGTGCACGAGCTCCTTGTTGTTCCGTAAACTACATGGCCATCGGAAACTAATTGCTTGGCCAGCAATGATCCAAGAAAGCCTCCTGCCCCGCTAATTAGTATTTTCATTTTTTTCTAAAAACAACATGGTATCTTGCAGGAAAATTGCCACTAAAGATATTGTATTTTTTTATTAATAGGCATTCTTCAATAAAAAACAAGTCGCCTAAGAGCTCTCCCATTGGTCTTGTCGGTTGTTCATGTTTTTTTTAGGTTTGCCAATGGATGAAAGCCGTAGTTTAAAGAAGCTGGAATTTTTGTTTTAAGTAATTCTATTATAGCTTGTTTTGAGGGCTCCTTAATATTGATTAATGAAGTGGGTATTTCTTCAATAATTTTTTCTGAATTATCGTCGTATTGCACATATGTTTTTTTATTGAATCCTGTAGCCTGACAAAAACTATCCGCTAAATCGTGTAGATTAATTTTATAACACTCATCGGGATAGATGATTTCATTATGTAAATCTAGGTTGTCAATTATTTTTGACGCAATGCTTCCTGCGTCTATAAAAAACCTAATTGAATTTTTCTTGTTGATTGTAATAGGCTCGCCATGCGCAATTTGGCTATTCCAAATGTCCAGACAGCTCCCACTCGAAAAAAGGAAGTTTACGCCTCTATATACTGAATAATTATTCTCAAGAAACATTCTTTCCATAATATATTTTGTCGTGCCGTAAACATTTATAGGGTTAATAGCCTTGTCTGTGCTAACGGCAATAGCGTTTTTTATTTCTTTTTGCAGGGAAGCTTCTATGATGTTTTTACTGCCTATTACGTTAATTTCGGTTGCTCTGCTTGGGTTGGTCTCACAAACAGACACGTGTTTTAAGGCGGCAGAATGAACAATATATTCAATATCATGTTTATCTATTATTTTTTTAATCTGGTCTTTATGGCTAGATATATCTAAACAATAAATTGGCAAATCAGGGAAACTTTTAGCTGTTTTTACTACCCGAAGCTCGGAGTGTCCTATGGCGACTGGTTTATGGTTTTTTCTTAAGCATTCTTTTATTAGTTGCCATCCGAGAAATCCAGTTGCACCTGTAATTAAAATATTTTTCATGATTTATTTTTCTTCATTTTTAATTTCTTGCAAGTTTTTTATAATACCTTCCGCTTGATACCAATCTACTAAATCGTCTATATCTGTTGATTTCCATTTTGGCACAACCATGCCGAGCGTTTTGTCGTGATAAAAGCCTCGATGTTCAATTAATTTGTCCACCCAGGAAAGGGTAATCGTTCCATCAAGATAGTAGAGTTTTTGTTTTTTTTGTTGTCTTCTGATGTTGTTTGGTGGGTCTCTATGCCATGACAAAAAGCCTGATTTTAATGATGCAAAAAGGGAGAGGTCCTCCGCTTCCGCCACACTGGCCGCAGACCAGGCATCATTGTTGTTCACTAATAGCCCCAGGGACTCATCTATGTCTTGGCTTTCCCTGGTCGGTGAAGTTGGCTGAAGGCAAACTATTATGTCGAAATATTTATTTATTTTTTTATATTCCTCTAGCGCGTGAAGCAATACGTCGGTCGTAGTTGAATCATCTTGCGCTAGTTCTGCGGGCCTTTTAAAATTGGGGTTGGCTCCAAAGTCTCTTGCGATTTTAATGATCTCCTCACTGTCAGTTGAAACGCAAATCTCGTCTATATGTTTTGATTTTAGCGCCTCTTTTATGCTCCATGCGATGAGCGGCTTACCACACAGGGGTTTTGTGTTTTTGCCTGGTAGTCCTTTTGACCCCGATCGAGCAGGTATGACTGCTATAACTCTTTTACCGTTTATCACTTTGTTCTAGTGCAATTATAACTTGATCGCAGATATAATCAATTTGTTTTTCACTTAAACCAAGGCCGCTAGGCAAAGACACGGCCCCGTCGTATAATCGCTCTGCTTTGGGGAATTTTTCGGATATTTGGTTTTTGAGCCATCTTACTTCGTTCACTGGTTTGTAGGTTAGTTTAGATTCTATGTTGTTGCTGGTTAAGTGTTTGTAGACTTGATTTCTAAGGTTTTTATTTTTAAAAACAACCGTATTCATCCAATTGTTTGGTAGTGAGTTTTTGGTTGGCTTTTGGAATTCGCATTTTTCTGATAGCCTGCGCCTGTAGTGTAGGTTTATTTTTTTCTTTTTTTCCAGTATTTTAGACAAGCGACTAAATTGAGATGCGGCAATGGCTGCGCTGATGGAATTAAATCTATAATTAAATCCCAGGTCATTATAATCATAGCCGTCTTTTTGGGAAGACATGAAGCTTTGGTTTAGGAGTTGTCTAATTTTTTCCTCTTTATGTTGAAGTTTTTTCCCCAGAGAAATTATTCCGCCGCCGTTTGATGTAATTATTTTGTTCAAGTTCATGCTCATGCAGTTAATATCTGCTAGGGATCCAAGCGGTTTATTATTATAATATGAGCCTATCGCGCCAGCTGCGTCACTAATTAAAACAATACCATGCTTTTCGCAGATTCTGTAAAGTTCTTGATAATTGCAAGGGTTCCCGTGTAGGTCTACGGCTATAACCGCTCTTGTTTTTCTTGTAATTTTTTGTTCAATTAACTTGGTGTCAATGCACCAGGTGTCAATGTCTACGTCTACAAAAACTGGAGAAGCTCCGACGTACTTAATAACATTCCATGAGGCGGCAAAAGTTGTTGCGGGGCAAATAACTTCATCTTCAGGCCCTGTTCCTGTCGCTAATAAAGATAAATGTAAAGCGCTTGTTCCAGAATTACAGCTAATTGCTGGTCCGTTTAAAAACTTAGAAACGTATGATTCAAAGTTATTAATTAATAAAGGATTAGCAATTCCCTTTGATACGCTTTCTAGTGCAGCTTTTTTGTCTGAACTTGTTAGACATGGCTCATAATTAAAAATTAAAGATTTCATTATTTGGCGTGCCAGGCCATATGTCCAGTTATCCAGCTCGCGTCACCCCAGCCACAAGAACCAATGTCAAATAAAATTTTCATGAATTATCTCCAAACCTTTCAGTTAATATTTTTCTTAATTCCACCTCTTGTTCCTGGACGTCAATTTCCTTATTGTTTGACATGGTTTCAAAATCATCACAAAAATCCCTTATGGTTTTAAGTTCGTCTGGCGTAATGCTCATTTTATTATCTGGCCCAGGCAAGCTGTTTTTAATTGTAAAATGTTTTTCTATCCAAGTTGCGCCCTTTGTTGCTGCAGCAATGGCTGCGTTAATCCCTAGCGAGTGGTCGCTAATTCCAAATTCGCCCCGAGATAATATTCTCGTTGGCATATTGGCGCACATCTCCCAGTTTTCATCCACAAGTTTTTTAATAAAATCCATTTTTGAAAGACTTATTTTATTTATAGGTGTTGGGTAGATGGAAACGCAGTGCATTAGCACAAAGTCGGTTTCTAATTTGTGAAGCTGTTTTGCTAAAGTAGTAATTTCTTCGTTACTGGCCATTCCTGTTGAGACGATCACTCTGTCAAAAACTTGAGACAAGTCTTTTATCATTGACTCGCTGGTGGCGTCACAGCCAGCAATTTTTATTGAATCTAGCCCTAGTTTAGATAAAAAATCTACACGACCTCTGTTAAAACAGGTTGTTAAAAACTTAATGTTTTGTTTTTTGCAGTGATCAATGAGTTCATGATGCTGTTCGTCTAGCAACTCCGAAGTTTTATAAAAATCTCTTTTATTCTTGTAGTGGAGAAAGGGGGCGTCGTCTTCGTCCCATGGCCCATGTCTAAGGTCTTTTTCTCTCCATGATTGAAATTTCACATAATTTGCCCCGTTCTGGGCCGCGGCATCAATCATGTCTTTTGCGAGGTTTATGTTTCCATCGTGGTTGCCTCCTATCTCTGCTATTAAGTTGATCATCTTGGTTTATTTATATGTTAAAACTTTATTAAAAAAGCACAGATATTCTTCCGCGACCTTTTTAGGTTTTCTGGTTTCTGTTTCTCTCGCCAGTGGCTTGGCGTCTAGGTTTGTTAAGATTTTAAAAAAGTCTAATTCATTTTCAAATAATAAATCTTTTTCTTTTATTATTTCTGGATGCCCACCGCTGTTAAGTGCTAGGCAAATTAAACCGCAGCTTTGCGCTTCAATAAGAGAGTTTGAGCACGGGTCGTTTTGGCTAGCAGTAACAAATATGTCTGACTGTCTAAGTTTCTCGGCTAGGTCCTCTGACTTCAGCGGTCCCAGGTTTTTAATATTCTTAAAATTGATCGGAGACCTTCCTGCAAAAAAATACTCGTACTTGTTAAAGTTTAAGTTTTGGTCTAAGTATCTATAGAAATCAAAGCCTTTTTTGGGGTGATTAGACCACGAGCTAGAAATTAGTCTAATTTTTTCTCTCTTGAGCTTTGGTTTTTGTGATGGAAAGAATATACTGTTGTCTGCGCAATTTTGTATTGTTACATGGTCTTTATTGATCTCTAGCCCCATCTCTAGGTTTTTGTTTTTTGACCAATCACTTTGGTAGATTGTTGCGTCAGCAAATGTTTCATTGGCAAAATATACTTGCTGGTCTCTAGCATCACTTAGCTCATTGTATAAGCGAATTGGCCCGTCGATTCTATGTACGAATTTGGCTTTTGGAAAAGATTTCCTGTAGGAAGATACGTTTTTTAGAAAATGATGACTGTTGAATAAAAAAATACTCGCATCTTCTGGCTTTTCGGTTAAAATATTTTTAGAGCAAAATTCTTTTTTAAGCATTTTAAGAAATTGGTTTCCTCCTCCAGTCGGCTCATCTAGCATCTCAAATACAATAAAGACTTTCATAAGCTACTAAAGAAATTGTCATAATTTTTTATATGATTTTTAATTTCAAATTTTTTCATTTTGTCTTGGGTTTGTTTTAAACTGGTTTGCGTTGGTGCTGCGGAATCTTTAGCGTTTACAATGCATTGTTCTGGAAGTACTTCTCTGGCCATGCCTACGTCAGTTGAAATTATGGGGGTACCGCAAGCAGGAGCTTCGAACAATGCCTGCGGTCCCCCTTCTTGTCGGGACATAACTGCATACAGGTCACAAACAGAATATAATTCATTGAGTTTTTCTGTGTCCACAAGCTCAAAATAAGTATAGGGGATATTGGCTTTTTTAAGCCTGTTGATTAAATAAGTTCTTCTCCATCCAGCCAACAAAACATGAACTGTGTCGCGGTTGAAGCTAGAAACGTAGTCAAAGAATAAATCTGGCCCTTTTTCTAGTTTGGGGCTGTTTGGGTTTGCGCCTTCAGAATCTCTTTGAAAAGAGCCGATTACAAAATCTTGGGGGCTAAAGTGTTCCTTGTATTTTTCTCGTAGTAAATCTTTTTCTAAGGCTTTCCAGGTGTCTTGGTTATACCAGTAGCCTATTACCTTGATAGGGTTGTTTGTGAACTTTTGAATAAAGTCTTTCGTTTTGCCGCAAGGAACGTGATAGGCGTCTACATACTGATCTCTTTCTTTAAAATTTTGTAATCGAGCTTCGTTAAATTTATCTGGAACCTCGTGGTGTATTGTGCATACGACTTTTTTATTTTTAAGTATTTGTAATGGGATTGAATTCCAGGTCCAAGGAGACAAAAGCCAAATAACTTCAGAATTAGTATCGTTAAAGCTAACGTTATGGCTAGAGTAAGTTTTAAATTCCTCGGCAATGCGCTCAACAACCCACTGTTCTTGGGAGGTTATGCATAAAATGTTCATTCTGTTTTTTTGGACACTAAAATTCCATAATCAGCAAAATACAGAAAATCAATTTCTGTTCCAAGGAAACAACTTAAGGCGTGGTCTGGCGTCTCGCATATAGGCTCTTTGTCGTTAAAGCTGGTATTTAGCAGAATAGGAACCCC
>Ga0080013_1004430_pt1 | contig 13819 bp, 17 predicted proteins | sample ETNvirenome_6_85_FD_69236 | JGI IMG/M metagenome (GOLD analysis project Ga0080013, IMG submission 69236) | Marine viral communities from the Pacific Ocean - ETNP_6_85 (SPADES assembly) (version 2) | ecosystem: Environmental > Aquatic > Marine > Oceanic | place: Pacific Ocean | collected 2013-06-19
CCGCAACAGGTAATCGAGGCGGTTGTGTTCCCGTGGAGCGAAACGCAGCTGTTCGCGTTGCAGCGGGTCAGTTGCTGTATTCTAACTCGGATTGTGACGAGGGCAGTCCTATCACGGAATAGGAAAGTCGCACCGTGGGTCTAGCACAGGGGGAGGACCGTGTGACAGACTCAGAGGAAAGACGAGGTTAGCGCGCTGGGCAGTCCCGTGACCGGGACAGTGGCACAGCTTGCTGGGACACAACGACGTAAAGAAGAAAGCTATACCCCGTGGGGGTGGGCGTTTCCCCCTCAGCATAGTCATACTGGGGGATTGTTTGACCCCTCGGATGTAATTTCTTCAAAATGTTGGGAGTCTTGGATGTCCACGAACTCGCCGTCAATGGCTTGGGACTGTAGGTAGGCGTTTGCTTCTTTGGGGTTTGAAAGCGCTTTTGCTATTTCCAGCATCTCGGTAGCGCCTTTGCCGATCTGTTCTAGTGTATCTTGTATTTGTTTTGGTGGTCTTACTTGTGCTATCAGCTTATCGTCTGTTAATGTCTTACGAACAAAGTCTAAGTATACTTCAGCTGATCGGGTATGTCCTTCTTTAGCGTTCTTAGCGAGTGTGCTTAGTATCTCTGGTGCTTCGTCTATGCCTTTCCCGGCTACTTCTGTTAGCATCCGGTGGTAGACTTCTGCTGATCGTGCGGTGTGGTAGAATGCGGTATTTGGCGTTATGCCGTGTCGTTTAGCCAGTTCTCCCAACGACTTATCTTCTTTAAGCTCCGTTGGCAGTGCTTTCCACTTTGCAACAATATCAATTATTAATTCCCTTTTTTCTGGTTTATTTCTGAAGGGCGCGGATTTGTCGGCTGGCGGTCTATTGTCTTTCACGGCTACCTCGTATAAAAAACCCTACGACCTGTTAAGGCCGTAGGACTTGGTGGGGGATAGATCAAGATGCTCTACCTTGAAGGAGGATTCTCAGCGAACACCTACCAACAAAGATAATATCTTTTAGTGACAAGTCAAGTCGTTCACAACCCTTTAGACGGATTTTTATCCCCCCTGCCTCTCCTACCGCTGGTGGTTACCGTTGCCTTCCATTTTTTATAGTAGCCCCGAACCGTAACGTGGTTCACTGCCGCACCCTTGCCGCCAGAGCGTTTTGCCTCAGTGGGTGATCCTAGAGGGATTGAATTGTTTATTGGATAGACTGTTCTCAGTCTATTGGGGGGTGGCTTAAGGCCCAGCGAAGGTACGCCCTTCGTCTTACGTCTTCGTTCATGTCTTTTCGATATTCCCGTTTTTCCCACCAGATAGAACGGGAGTCGATGTCGTATGTATTATCTTTGCTCTAAAAGATAATACATATAAGGGTCTTGTCAATGATGTCTATTGTCGCTATATTGTATTAATACTGCTGTTTTATATAAGGAAATGTACTTAATGGGCCGAATGAGCAGAAGCAAAGGATCTCGCGTTGAGCGGGAGTTTGTTAATAAGTTGCGCGATTGCGGTGTCTATGCCGAGCGCGTGCCGTTGTCTGGTGCTGCTGGCGGTCAATTCTCTGGTGACCTTGTTATACCTGTTAAGAATGGGACTCTTGAAGCACTCTCTCCAGATATTAAAGAGTTAAGAGCAGAGGTGAAGGCTCGTAAGGATGGTGCAGGATTTGCACAGCTAGAGAAGTGGAAGGGCGATAATGACCTTTTGTTCCTTAAGCGTGACCGCAAGGAACCTATGGTTGTCATGGATTGGGATCTTTTCTTAGGATTATTGACATGAAAGAGAGTGAGTGGAGCAACTGGCCCAATTTCAGCTATGCTGAGATGCAGTGCAGTGCTACTGGAGACAATGGAATGATGCCGTCCTTTATGGATAGCCTTCAATCACTACGCACCAAGTGTGGCTTCCCCCTTACTGTCTCTAGTGGGTTCCGCAGTATAAACCATCCCATAGAAGCAGCTAAGATAGCACAGGGCAGAAGGGTAGGAGCGCACTGCCAAGGTCTGGCTGCTGATATTGTTATTAGTGGTGTTAAAGCGCATTGCCTTTTATCTATTGCCCTTGAGCCGGGTAGTGGCTTCTATGGCTTTGGTATTTCACAGAGCGGAGACCATGATAAAAGGTTTATTCACTTAGATGGCATTTATGATGTTGAGGGCTTTCCTCGACCTAGTATCTGGTCATACTAATGGCTAAGGTGACCTCCGAGCTTGAGCCTATTGCAAAGCTGGCCTATGAGCTTGCTCACAAGCCGCATCTCCACGATGTGTTTGAGTCTACGCACCCCAAGGCTTATAAGGATATTATTGGCCTTTTGAACTCTCCCTTCTATCGTTGGCAGCCTTTTGGTGACCGTGAGGGGTCTGGATCAGCCCAGTTTGCCTTCTTAATGGACAATTCAAGGAACAAATGGGCTACGGCAGGTAACCGCGCTGGTAAGACGGTGGCTGGCCTTATGGAAGATGTGGGTGACTGTCTACAAATAGATCCTGTCACTAAACATTGGAGTAATAAGTATGATCATCCTCCTCATATGTGGGTTGTTTCAGACACTGAGGAGACTTCTATTAATGTTATAGAGCGGACTATCGTAGAACAGGTGCTTGGAACGGATGAATCGGGGTTCCTATGGAACTTTATTGATGACAAATGTCAGTATACAGACAAGAATGGGTGGTCTGATCATCAGATTCGCTTTACTAATGGCTCTTGGATACAGGTTAAGTTCTCCACACAGAAAAGAAACACCTTCCAAGGTGTGCGATTAGACAAGGTTCACCACGATGAAGTGCAGCCTAGGGATGTTTATGGTGAGTGTGTTGCTCGTTTAGCGGATACTAACGGCTATTTTATGGGCACAATGACTCCAATCTATGATGAAAAGGCAGGTAAGGGCATCCCTTGGATCTATGAAGACCTTTATTTAGTGCGCGATAGCAAAGAAATAAGCTTTCACCAGTGGTCTATGCTTGAAAATCCGCATATACCGCAAGCTTCTAAAGATAGATTGTTAAGTCAGTGGGATGAAGACGAGGTAGATGCGCGTGTTTATGGTATGTTTGTTCCCATTGGTGTTAAGTTAGCTTTCCCCACTAAGCTTATTCGCACATTTAAACAAGATATTGTTGATCCAGAAGAGAAATCGCAGTTAATGTATGATGAAGAAGGCAATATTATCCTTGAGGCAGCATAATGGCATATGATTTAAGGATCTGGTCTAAGCCTATTCCTTCTGAGAGTTATGTTATTGGCGGTGACCCTGCCGAGGGGCTTGAGCATGGCGATGACTCCGTGCTTGAAGTCTTATCGGGTAGCACTGGCGAGCAAGTAGCAGAGCTACAGGGCAAGGTTGATCCTTTCACCTTTGGTGAATTAGCGGCTATGTTAGGCACTTATTACAACAATGCGCTTATTGGGATAGAAAACAACAAAGACGGCGGTGCTAATCGCGTTTTACATGAGATGGGGTACACAAATATTTATTTTGAACAAAAAGACATGGGCGAACCCTACGACAAGCACACTATTAAGCTTGGCATCAATACTAATATTCGCAATAGGCATCGCCTTATTTCGCAAGCGCGGAGATGGATGGAAGACCGATCTGCAATACCTGTGTCGAAACATCTGGTAGGGCAGTTTGAAACCTTCGTCCTTCGTAGCACTAAATTTGAAGCTATTCCCGGTGGGCATGATGACCTCGTTATGGCTTGGGTCATTGCCATTGAAATGCTGCGAGTCCACTTGGTAATGGATGAGGCAAAGCACACCGAGCTTAAGCCATTGTGGAATGGCGTAGAGGTAGGTGATGGGTTCGGTGATGAGTTTGATGCAGAGCCTGCTAATATAATAGACAAGCACGTAGAACAAGCTAGGAGAAAAGAGCTTGATGAGCGACCGGATTACGCAGCGACAGTGGAGGCAATGGTATGAATCTGTGGGTATTCTATCCTGTATTAATTAGCTTTTTATTTGTCATTGCTTTTCTATTGCGTCAGTTAAATTATGAAAGAAAAGAAAGAGAATATTTAATTAAACAACACCAGCAATTAGCTACCGCAGTGCGCTACAATCACTTACAAGCAGAGATGGAAGGCAAGATTAGTCAGTTTAGTCCTTCACAGTGGGAGCAAGCGTCTTCGGTGGGTGACGTAGAGGGGGAAATTTATTAACATGAACAAACCAACAGAGCGTTTTATTGGAGTAGGTGGAGGAACTAATCCGAATGATTGTTCTGTAGTTACAGCTGATGGTAAGGTTATTTCAATGTCTGGCGGTGATACTGTCGGCCCTTCTGTTCATGGAAAAGGAACTCCAGATAAAAGAGAAGAGGCTAGAACTCGTATCGTAGAAGAGCATAAAAAAGAAGAAAAAGACAAGCTTCCCATAAAGCTGAATAAATGGGATGACATACTAGACCATATTAAGCCTTATGTTGTTTCAGATGCTCACTTTATTGTAGTTCCCGACCAAGAAGAGGGCACGGCTTGGTATTTCCCATCGTGCAGCACTTACTTTATAGCGTCTACTGACTGGACTGATCTCTGCGAATATGCCATGAATTGGTGGGCAGAGCGCTCTGAGCAGATGTCTTATATTAATGAAAACCTTCCAAGTCCGTATGATGACCCTGCGCTTGAGCCTTTGCTGGGAATGGTTAGGCCAAAGATAGTAAAAAAATAACCCTTGACAATATAGATATAGTTTTAAACATTATACCTATACCATATATTGGGGGTATGCCGTGTTTGGAATGGAAGAAGAAGCATCGGGTGACGGAGCACCTGTTTCCTCTGTAGAGAAAAGGCCAAGAACAAAGGAAGAAGTTCTTTCTTTTGTTGAAGATTCTTGGAATTACTTGTCTCATTCTCGGTTGGGTCTTGAGCAAGAGTTTAAAGAATCTATTCACTTCTACGGCGGTGACCAGTGGGTTCGTTATATGCCCCATGCGCGTAAGTTTGTAAAGCATGCTCTGGATGAGTGGGTGCCAACGCCTGTAACTAATGTTATTGTCCAGCATGTAGATCGGGCTATTGATATATTTACCTCTGGTGATATTAAGCCCATTGTAGACCCTGCTACGCAAGATCTTCCCGATGTCGATGCGGCTAGGGCAGCGCAGCGTATCCTCCATTCTGAGTTTGAACGTCTTCGCACTGAAGAAAGGCTTTTGATTCCAGCCGCTTTATGGATGGTAACCACAGGCAATGCTTTTATATCTGCTACGTGGGACGCAAAAGCTGGCAATCAATACCGGAAGCCTCGCAAGAAAATCTCTTCTATTGCAGTCCAAGATGATGTCCTTGAATGCACTAACTGCGGTGCCACTTATCCTACAGCTACAGCCTTAGAGCGTTGCCGAGAATGCAACGAGGTCTTAACTCAAGGCCAAGTTCATTCCCTTGATGACTTGGGTCGGCCTGTCTATATGGATAGGGAGGACGATGATGTGGATGAGGCGGGTCGGCCCATCTACGACGAGTATTCCTTGGGCGATTTAACAGAAAATGTTATATCTCCTTTGAATTTCTATCCTATGCCAGCACGCTCTATGGATGAAGTTCGCTATGCAATAGAGACCGATCCTATGGACTTGGATCGTGTTAAGGCTTTGTTTGGCAAGAAAGCTCAAGACATCGTTGCAGAGAATCTTGAGCATGAAGATCATAGCGGAGGAATGCAGTCTTTCTTTCAGCCAGAAAGATCCGAAACAAAAGATCATGTCCTTGTTAAGTTCTTCCGTCATGTTCCAGATCGAAGATGGAAAAAAGGCCTTCTTATAATTGTAGCCAATGGCAAGATTTTATACGAAGGCAACCTTGATTCATGTGATAAGTTTTTGCCTTACACACACTTAAAGTATCGTAATATTCCCGGTTCTTTTTGGGGTGGCTCCCTGCTGAGAGATGTGATTCCTCTGCAAAAGCGCATTAACTCTATTGATTCCCATATAATTCAAAACCGTAAACAAATGATCTCTAACCAATGGTTAGTGCCAGAAGGTTCTGGTATTAATAAGGTAGATGGTCGTTCTGGATTGGTTCTGCGGTGGACTCCTTCTACTTCTGGTGGATTTAAGCCAGAAAGAATGCAGGGTATTCCCTTACCAAACCAAGTAATACAAGAGCGCGAAATGATGAAGTCCGACATGGAGCTAGTGTCGGGCGCTAGGGAAGTCTTGTCTGGCGATGTTCCTCCCGGTCCAGAGACAGGTGCTGCTATTGAAGCAATGCAAGAACAGGCTTTTCGTAGGTTTGGACCTCTTGTAAAACTATGGCGTAGCGGTTTAGCAGAGCATGAGCGTCGAAAGCTATTAAATATTTCCAAGTATTGGAAAGAGCCTCGTATCGTTAAGATACTTGGAGAAAATAGCGAGCTAGAAAGTTTTTATTACGAAGGTGCAGATCTTATACAGGCTACGGATATGTCAGTGCGCGTTGGTATTGGTATGGACTTTTCTCAATCAGCGCATCGCCAGAAAATAATGCAAGCCGCACAGCAAGGGCTATTAGGTGATATTCGCAACCCTGCCGTGCGCGGTAAGTTGTTAGAGCAACTAGGTATTAAAGGATTTGACTCTGAGTATTCTTTAGATGCAAAGAAAGCACGTCGATACTTAGAACGGCTTAAGAATGGAGAAGAAGTTCCTCCACCGGAGCCTATTGATAATCATTCCGTCCAGTTCTCTGTATATAAAGATTATATGCTTAGTTCCGATTTTGAAGCACTGGAGGATGGGGTCAAGGATACTATTCGACAAAGAGCGCAGTTGCATCAACAGGTTATGCAGCAAGAACAACAAAAAGCAATGCAAGCTGCACAGGCGGCTAAAGGTGCGCCAAAAGGTGCAACGCAAGGAATGCAGCAAACAGGAGCAATGGGTAACCAACCAGCACAGCAAGGATAAGGAGATTCCAAATGACGGAAGCGAATCAGATGCCTGCCGATGAGCAGTCTGCTGAAGCGGCAATTCCGCAACCTGAGACCGTTGATGACTCAGTGTTTGATGATTTATATCACCAAGCAACGGGCGTTGGCGAGCCTCGTGAAGCACCGCAGCAAGAACCGCAAGTGCAACAGCCCAGCGAAGCTCCCGAAGTGGAGCCAACTGTAGATTCTCAAGCACTACGCGAAAGAGTTGCTCAGTTAGAGGGTGTTATAGGGCAAATGGCCCAACAGGGTAATGCTCAAAACAACCAACAGCAAGCACCTCAAGATATAGAGCAAGAAATACTAAAAGCCAATAAAGATCTTGATCCTTCGGCAGTTAAGTTTCTCGTTGACACTGCTAGTAAAATAGCAGATGACAAGTTGAAGCAAGCTGTGGTGCCGATGGCAAAAGAACTATATGGCTTAAAACAAGCTGTATCTCAAAATGCCAATGAGAAAGTAGTTAATGAGTTTAACTCTTCTATGGATGGCCTAGCCAAACAAGCTGGCGTTACAGATCCATTTATGCAGGGTTTACTTCGTGACGCTGTTACTTCTCGCGGTATGCAAAGATATGGTAATGACTTTAACGTGGATCACGCTAAAGCTCTTTTTCGTGAAGTGAACAATGAGCGTCTTCGGACTGGGCATCAAAATGATACTCAGTATGTGCAAGAAAAACAATCTAACGAACAATCATCACCGCCTGTTCAACACGGCGTTTCTGGTCAGTCTGCGGTAGAGTCTTTTCAAGATCAGCTTCGTGACCCGAATCGAAAAGACATGGACTTTAAGTCTGAGAATTTTCAAGATTCTGTTAAGAACTTCTTAGCCGCTGGTGATAGGGCCATAAACAAAGCAATGGGAGGCGGTAGGAGCGATCAGTAATGGCTAGTACTTACCTAGGTTCGGCAGTAACGCATACCAATGGAAATGATGCGTTTAATGCCGCCCTTAAAGAGTTTTACCTGCCTCGACTAACCTCGACTATCAATGACAAGCGCGTCTTGATGACGAGGCTGGAGCGAGACACTTCCAAGACCGATGTGTCGGGCCGTCATGCCCGTCTTCCGGTTAATATTCGCCCGTCACAGGCTATTGGCGCTCGCGCTGATGCCGATGGCGGTCCATCCCTGCCCACGCCGCAGTCGCAAACCTATATTGAGTTGATCATAGGGTATGCTCACAACTACGGCACGGTGCGCGTCACTCATCCGGTTATCCAGGCTAGTCGCAATGATCGCGGTTCCTTCATCCGTGCTATCGGCTCGGAGATGGATGGTATCCGCAGAGACTTGCGTAATGATGTCAATCGTCAGCTTTTTGGCGATGGGACGGGCGTAGTCGCGGCTAATACTGCTGTCGATGATGGTAGTGGTGTGCTTACGGTGTCGGCTGGTCATAAGCTTAAGATCGGCATGGTTATCGAAGCATTTACAGAGAAATCCGGTGGATCACAGCACGATGGAGATATGACGGTTTCCGCTGTTAATACCAGTGGCACTGCGGTAACGGTTACCGGGGCTTCTACTAATATTGCAGATAATGATTATCTCTTCCGTAAGGGCAACCGTGGAAATGAGATGATGGGTCTGCTGGGCATTGTTGACGATGGCACGTATGCGTCAACCTTGCAGGGTATTGTTCGGGCTACTTATCCCGAATGGAACTCTACAGTCCTTGGCAACAGCGGAACGGCGCGAGGGATCTCTGAAGATCTGCTGGATAACGCCTTGTTGCAGTCTGAAGAGAATTCGGAGTCGGAGATCAGCTTGATGATCACTAGCTCCACGCAATGGCGCAAGATCGGTCAGATGATGACTCCAGATCGTCGCTATTCTACGGGCATGGACCTACCGGGTGGTTTTACGGCCATTTCTTGGGCAGGCGTTCCCATCGTTTGGGATCGTGATTGTCCTCGTTATGGTCAGATCAGTGATGCCGCTGGCTCGACTGATACCGATTTCCTCTTTGGCCTTGATGAATCGCAGTTGGCGATGTATCAGTTGGCCGATTGGGACTTCGATGACACCGATGGCAATGTTCTACATCGTCGTCAAGACGTAGCGGCTTATGATGCTACGCTTTTCTACTACGGCCAGTTGGGTACCGTTGATGCTTCCAAGCACTTCGTTATCCGTGACCTTAGTCGGTAAATAGTAGAGAGGGGCTGGGATGACTCCTAGCCCCTCTTTATCGGGAGAAATTCAATGGCAGAAGCGGCGGTCCTGCCCACTCAATTAGTGGGAGACAGGGACAACAGGTACGAATACTATCAACTTACAAAAACTTCGTCTGATTTATCGACTGCTGTAGCGCTAGTGCCCGCAAGGGCTGGACACGTAGCAGTTATTGACTCTCTGCTTTTTACTTGCTTGGCGGCAGAGATAGTCAGGATACAGAGTGTTTATGATATTGGCGCTGGCGATGCCACTATTGATCTATTCGGACCTCATTATGTTGCGGCCAATAGTTCATTGACTCTTCCAGCAGGGGCGAGTATACGGCATCCGCAAGTAAACCAAGAGATTAATATTAAGACGGATAGTTCTGGAGCTTGTGGAACTTATATTATTTATCATTATGAAATTGATGCAATTGACGCATCGCTAGCAACCGCATATTAAACGTGACTCCGACGTAAACGGGTTAAAAGGAATAGATCATGGCAATCAGAGATAGGAACATAGAGTGGAAGCGTCAGAAGCGAGTCATTCCGTGGAGTGACTTCGGTATAATAGATTCCAGTACTGCTACTTTAAGCGGTGAAGGTTCGGGTTCTCCCGTTGCAAATCATATTGGTTCTCTTAGCTTGGCTGGCCTTTCAATGGAAGTGAGTGACGAAGCCTCTGCTTTTGATTTTCAAACGCCTTCTATCGCAAACATCCACAAAGAAATAGGCGTTCGCGTTCTATATACGATAGATGTGGCTACTGGTATAGTCGCAACTGATGCAGTTACTTGGTTGGTTAAGTTTGATCAAGTCGATCCCGGCGAGGCAATCGTTAAGCCAGCCTCTGCATTAAATACGGTCATTGCTGCTCAAGCGGATGGTGGCACCACCACTGCCATATATCGAACCACTAGTCGTGGTATCATTAATGCCGACAGGCTTGATGTTACTGCTAAAACGGGAATAATGACTTGGCTGGTAGAGCCAGATGCGGTAACTACTTATGAGGCTGGCGAGATTACTTTTCTCGGCCTTGAGATAGACTACGAGCTTGAGCTGTGTGTTACGTCTGACGAAACAAAAGATGTCTACAAAGACATAGCGGCTACGAACTAATGTATATACCAGATTGGCATTTCGTTAAACGACTTAAAGCGTATGACGATAAGCTGTCTGCGCGATGGATGTTCCGCAAAGAGCGATGGGGTATCTATCGCAATATTCCTTCCCCCGGCAACTTGTACAACAAGGACGTTCTCGTCCACGTTGTGCAGGGTGCCGAGGGCACTTACTTGCCATTAGATGGAAGGGTGCTCTCTACTCTAGCAATGGCAGATCATCATCGTAGGGGCAGGGATACTGTTATCCGCGAGATGATTGACAAGACACAGCGTTACCAAGAGACATTAGACAAAGACAGGCGCAATGAAATGGCAGATGTCATTGCGGATACTATCCCCTCTGGCGGCTTTGAAAGCAACGACATTGGAAGTATAAACGTGCCAAAAGAAGACCTCCAATCAGTCGAAGCGTATACAGAAGAGCGCGAACTTGCAATTGCCGCAGACAATGAAGAAGATCGTATTGTATGACTCCTCAAGAAATGTACGCCGAGTTTCAATCGTATCTCGACGTGGATTCCAATTTCATGTCTGGAGACGAGGTTTGGAGAAAGCTAGATAGCGCCAACCGTGAAATAGTGCGTCTTATTAACAGGGAAGATCCTACCTATTTCGTTCAAACGCATACATTTGACACGGTAGCCGATCAGTCTCTTTACGATCTTCCGCAAAATGCACGACTTGGGTCGCGTATTGTATTTATTGAGAATACAGACACGGTAACCGAGATGCCACCAGTGCAAGAATTGCGCGACCTTTTAGCTTTTGAAGCTCCCGGCATTGCCAATCTTTCTGACCATTTCCACTTTATATTGCAAGGTGATCAAGTCCGAATAATGGGCACTCCCGGTGGAGTCCATTCTGTTCGTATTTATTACCTGCCTCAATTTGGCAATATGATACAAGGAAAGATCAGTGCAACTACAACGACTTCTCTTGATTTTTTTACGGGTGATCCTAATTACACCAACAACTATGGTGTTCCCGATTTAAGAGATGATTATTATAATGGGATGACCGTCTTACTGACTAAGAATGAAGGTGCTGGAGATCAGCGCACCATAAGCGATTATGCTGGTGGATCTACTAAGAGAATAACAGTTAGCTCTGCTTGGTCTGAAACACTCTCGGCTTCTGAAGGTAATGAGACTGAATTTGCAGTGTTATCACCTGTTCCAGAAGACTTTCATCAGCTTATTCCCCTTCGTGCTGCAATAGATGGGGCTATTAAAAACAGGAATAGATTAAGGGAAATACAGTCTGTTTATTTTGGATCACCGGGAAGACCGGGATTGGAAATGAGCTTATTGGGCTGGCTGCAAAAGCGCCAAATGTCGGGTGATGAAATAGTTTTGCCTGTAGATCATGGAGTATAAGCTATGAATCCACGATATTTGCAACTTATTAAACTATTGGCAAGGATGGCAAGTAAGGGTGCTGGTAAAGTGCCAGAGAAAGTCAAAGGAATGCCATCCGGTCGAAAATCTGATTATAAAATTAATTTCGGGTTAGCTAAGAAAGGGTTGGCAAAGCCAAAAGATTTTACCGAAAAAGGAAGGCGATTACGGAAAGGAGAGGTAGACACTCCTTACCAGAAAAGGGGTCTTGGCGGTTCTAAAAAAAGCCAAAGGTCTCTGTCAGATAAAGAAGTTAAAGAGAGAGGGGACCATTTAGTTCAACAAATGCAGTCAGAGTTCAGAGGCACGCCGCAAGGACCGCCTCTCTCAACGTCACTTAGCAAGGCATTGACTGACCAAGCAAAAAAGGGAAATTTAAATCCGCAGGGAAGGCTAAAACGGCTAGATACATCACCAGAACAATTCATGGATGACCTCGCCGGGGGAAGTCTCCGTAAGAGTGGTCCCGGTCCAGTAAAGTATCTCCCAGAAGAATACAAAGAACTAAAAGAGTTTATAGACGTAATGAAGCGCCTTAAGAAGAATGATGCTAAATCAGCGGATCATCCGTGGGGACCAATGAAATCGGGAGAAGCTAGTCTAAATTCTGCTTTGTTAAGCGCTCTTGGTGGCGGTGCGGGTGCCGCTGGTCTTGCGGATGCCTTAAGAAATAGGAGCAGAGGGTCTGCTGGTGGTTCGCCGCAATCTCCTTCTAGGTAGTAATGAACCTAAGATTAATTAAATTATTAGCAAAGCTTGCATCTAGAGGGGCTGGCAGTGCTTCAAAAAGTGGAAAACAAGGTGGCAGACCGCCGATTACGCGAGATGTTTTTTCTCGCCCAGATACTCCTTACGAAAAAATGTTAAATGTGGGAAAAGGAAAACGCCAAGCTGCATATGATAAGCAGGGAAAAATAGGAAAAGCTTTATGGCGGCTATCAGAAAGAAATATTAAAAAAAATAAGTATGATCAACCATCTACTGAATTGCGTGCTAGCCCATTTATAGCAGACTTAATTCGAAACAAACTAAAAGAATCAGATAATCGGACGTTTGAAGGTGATGATAGTCCGTGGTTTTCTGCCGAACACGGTCTTCCATTTTTAGATAAAAATCATCGACTTCATCAAGCGCCTCATTATGCTGAGACTAATAACCAGCATAATTTTAAAGACAATGAGAAACTTATACAGTTTCTTAAGGGTCTTAGCTCGGAAGAAAGAGCTAGTTGGGAAGAAGAAGCCTTAACAAAGCAACCTAAACTTTTTGACGCAATTAGTGGTGCATCGCAATGAATATGTATGAAATGTGGGATATTCAAAATAACGGTCGGTCAAATAAAAACGAACAGCCTAGAGTAGAGATTAAGATACCGATTGCTATTTCAACCTCTAAATCTCCTCCGAAAAAAAGGGGGAGGCCTAAAAAGAGCGCAAAGTGATTGAACGGGATGGGCAGTTTATTTGGGAGGAAGATGCGGTCTTTGATGGTATCCGACAAGATGCCTCTGAGAGTGTGCGGCGTTATCGTGTGCTTAGAAACGGACATCTGTTTAATAGAGGCGCGGTAACAAAAGACAAGGGCGTAAAGCACATTGCCGTTTCGCGCATTGGCTCAGATTCTTTAGATACATTGGCTGGGTTTGATGCTCACTTTAACGATGGAAGTCAAAAGCTTTGCATCGTTCAAGAGGGCGCATCAAATGCCGACTTGTATTATTTTAATACATCTAACAGTACGTGGACAGCGCAGTCTAGAACTATAGCGAATGATAAGAGGGTAAACCTTCTTATGTTCGCTAATAAGCTACACGTTATTGATGGGACAACCCTGCAAACTTGGACGGGAAGCACTTGGGCTACTCCCGGTGAAAGCACTTATTCTAACCCAAGTAGCATAGGATGCGTTTATGCAAACCGTCTTATACTTGCTGGCAATGCTAGTTATCCTTTTACCTTCTTTCCTTCTGGCATCCGCGACTCTGGAGATTGGGATGCGGCGTTATCTGTTGATGTTACTGGCGCTCATGGAGAGAAGATAACTTCTATTGGGACACTTGGCTCTTTCCTAATTGTTGGCGGTAGAACATTTACTCGCTCTTTTTACTTGGGAACAGCTTCTCCTTACGATTGGGATAATGATCACATCTCAACTCTTATTGGGCCTTCTTGCCAGTCAAGTTTTGTTTCTATCCCTGCCGTTCAAGGT
>Ga0080013_1002558_pt1 | contig 13817 bp, 37 predicted proteins | sample ETNvirenome_6_85_FD_69236 | JGI IMG/M metagenome (GOLD analysis project Ga0080013, IMG submission 69236) | Marine viral communities from the Pacific Ocean - ETNP_6_85 (SPADES assembly) (version 2) | ecosystem: Environmental > Aquatic > Marine > Oceanic | place: Pacific Ocean | collected 2013-06-19
ACCATCGGGCACTTCATCTAAGATAAACTCAGAGCACACAGCAGGAGCATCGATTCCAGGATTATTACAAACAACATTGTATACAACATTAGTCATTATGCGAACTCCCCATTGTGAAGTCGATTCTCAAACTTCTCGACCAACTTCTTGAGCGCCTTGTGGAACTCATCACCGGCTTCACTCACCTGTGAGTTCCAGCTAGCCTTGGTTGACCGACCTTCGAAGATCCCAGGATCCTCATCGAACAGTTGCTTCATCGTGTCCTCGAAGCAGTCTGTGGTTTCCTCGAGCAGTTTTTCCATTTCGTCTAGTTCTTGAATAGGCATTGTAAATCTCCTTAGTTGGTGATATTATTATACCATAGTTTGCAGCAAGCTACACGAAACTACTCTAGGTTGTTGATAGCATCTTTGAACTCATTGAGCCAGGCTGGCTTCGACTTTTTATTTTCGAGCTTTTGATTTGCGCATCGAAGGCACTCACCAACCTCGTGTTCTGTTTGTCGACGGCATACTGAGCATTGCTCGTAATAATATCCTTCATCATTTTCCTGGAGCTTACCACCTTTTTGCCACATCACTCGTTCAGGCATCAGTTGCCTCCAGTCCGCCAGTGAGCCAATTTTCTTTTTCAAGATTAGCTGCCTTCTCCCAACCCTCTGGGTTGCAACTTCTACACACATGAGCGTCTTCTTCTAGACGCGCACATGACGAGATATCACCACACATAATACACTTGCATGTTGAAATTAGAGGAACAAAACCCATCACAAAATCCTTTTTTTGCTGCGGCCAGAACGGCCAATAATATTATACCAATGTGAATTCAAACATACACGGGTAACTAAGTAGCATTCATTGAAAGAGCACACATCCACATCCCGAGAAATGTGAGTAAAAGGGTCGACACGACAAAGCATCGATGGCAAAATCTATTCAAAATCGATCTCATTCAACATCACTCTCACGTCGAGCTCGATGGCGTGCAGCCTTCTCTTTCTTTCTCACTCGTCGTGTCGACCCAGAAGGTTTCTGGCTTTTAGTGTTCATCTCTTTATCGCCATCACCTTCTAAACGTTTTCTCTCTCTCACCGCACCGCTTCCCTCACCTAGTCGATCATTCAAAATCTTGATCTGTTCAGAGTTAGATCGTCCTGCCCTCGACTCTCTTCTCTCTTCTGCTTGAGCCCTAAGCTCCTCGCGTCGCCCTCGACCTCTATTGATTTTCGACTTTCCCAAGGGTTTCCTCTCCATCCATGTTATTATCTTACCACAGAAGGCTCAACTGTACACGTTTTCCGAGATATTTTTTACTTGTACACCCTCCCGGGGGGAGAGTAGAATTAAAGGTGGTGACAGATTGTCGACAAGGAGTGAAAAGCGTGTGACATAGTGACAAAAGCGTGTGACATCGTGTCAATTGTGTAAATATTTGTGACAAAGTGTCACTGTGAGCGCTCCCCCTAAGTCCTCGACGAAGTTTTCTGGGTACCCGATCCACCCACTCGATCATAGCACGGAATATACGCGTACGCGAGTGCTCGATAAGACCGCAACATGCGGGCTGCCTGGAGGGACAGACTTGCCACGTGTCCTGGAAAAAGAGAAAGAGCCCAGCGGATAGCCAAGCTCAGTAAAAAAAGAGAGTGCCCAGAGCCCGATGCAGACGTACGCGGGTGCTCGCCCGGGCGCTCGATTTACTCAACTCCAATCCGAGGCCACCTGACATTTTGCTGGCCAGACATCATCTTCAATTAGCTTCTCAAGACATTCAATAAATTTTAGCTTCTGGCATCCAAACGTATTATGCCAAACCGGTGGGGGTGCAGTTATGTGGGTATGATATGTCTTCCGCTCATACTCGAGTCGTCTCTGCGCCTCCTCAGCAGAAGTAAATTCCTCTTCGCGGGAAAACGGGCCCATAGATATAGTGTCTGTATCACAAGGCTCTGGATCAAACTCACCCTCATGAATCCTGCTCAGCTCTTCCTGAATTATCTGTCTTAGTTGATTACGGGTTATGCGCATGTCTTCCCTCTGTTCTTATATAACTATTCATCTACTCGGATCTTTTATTGTTTAACCGCACTTGAGAGCTTAGTTGCCGTGGACTTTAAGATGGGACCAGGTGGGCATCAAAGACGTTGAAATTATGGGGCGCGTAAAAACCATAAGACCTTCTCTCTCTGTCGTCCCAGTCATTCTCCGAGTACCACTCTTCCGCCTGTTTCTCGAGGTCGAGGTCGAGGAAGAGCGGAGTCCGCAAGTCCATATGCACAGAGATCGGACCAAGCTTCCTGCTCCTAGCTGTTACCCATCCATTTGGAGTTCTGTAGGGCATTATCTTAGTTGGGATCTGTATCTCCTGACCGGGCTGTATTGTATCAGGATCTTCAATATCGTAGCAAAAGCTACATTCATCTGTTGCTCTTACGATATCGTCTATAGTTGTACCATCCGGAGCAAGATTATCTCTTATACTTGAAAGCGTATCACCTTTTTTGACAATGTAGTTTGAGAGAACATCTTGCTGCTCAGCCCACGCCTGAAGCTCTGCTGGGCGTGAAGCAATAATATCTTCTGGAGATACAAGAGTCTGCTCACTAAGTGTTCTACTTATCTCTTCCCTGATAAGTTGTCTTAGTTGATTACGGGTTATGCGCATGGTTCACCTCTGTTCCTATCTAAGTATTCATCTACTCGGATCTTTTATTGTTTAACCGCACTTGAGATCTTGGCGCGCTTATTCCGTTTTAGGAGGCCCATTCAGGTTGAACCAATTTTCTGATTCAGCGATATCACAGCCTCCACTCCGCATCTTGTAGTAATTGTCGCAGTCGGCCGTATGATGATCTTCATACCAGTAGAGCTTACCATCGACCATTAGACGCCATACCCAGTATTTGGCACCCCCAGCCAAGTGTTTCGTCTGTATACTGTACGTTCGATCAAAACCGGTGTACCCTGTTCCGTCTTCAGTAGGTGAGTATGTGAGATCGGCCTCTGTTTTGCCTGGAAAATCTCTCAGAGCTTGGGCCATAAGTCCTGCAGGTACAGGCTCAACAGAACCTGGCTGGGTATCTTCAGTGATTCTCCCTAGTTCTTCCTGAATTATCTGTCTTAGTTGATTACGAGTTATACGCATGGTTCTATCTCTCCCCCTAGCATGTTCCCTTATAACTATTCACCTACTCTGTTCTTTTGATTGAAATACTGTTTCAGCAGTGGCGTGTCTTGTATTTCAAGCAATCTTCGAGCGGAATGCCTGACGAGAGCAGGCGCCAGTTGTTTGATTCAGAGATTCCGGAGCCCTGGTCCGCGTTCGCATCTTCATATGTGTAAACCTTACCATCGAGCCTTAGAGACCATAGCCATACATTATAAATACCCCCCCACGCTTCTTCTTTGCGCCACGTTCGATCAAAACCGGTGTACCCTGTTCCGTCTTCAGTAAGTGAGTATGTGAGATCGGCTTTTGTTTTACCTGGAAAATCTCTCAGAGCTTGGGCCATAAGTCCTGCAGGTACAGGCTGAGCGGCAGCAGACCGAATGTCTTCAGTGATTCTTCCTAGCTCATCCATAGATTCCCTGATAAGCTGTCTTAATTGTTTACGTGTGATGCGCATGTCTTCCCTCTGTTCTTATCTAAGTATTCACCTACTCGGATCTTTTATTGTTTAACCGCGCTTACAAAAGGGAGTCAAGTAAATCTGGCCTGTTTTCCTCAAGCCAGGGATATAAATTGTTCCGTTCATGGGCTGGGATTGATGTTATGTGTGACCAGTGTTCTTTCAACTTCTGAAGTAACTTCTCCAGATAACCTTTGGCGTCTTGAGCTTCGTCAGCATTTGCGTGATATCTATCAATTTCTCTAAGCTTTGTTTCGACTCGAGCAATGTGATCCGGGCCTATAAGACGACCCTCTTCAAAATTAAAGAACTCAATAAATTCAGGCTGGTACCACTCTGGATTCAAGCTCTCTAGCCAGCCAGTGTAAGCCTCGTAAGCTTCGTCTATACTAGTGCCTAGATCAATGGCTCTAATAGTAAAAGCTTCATAGTCAATCGCAGAGTCAGAAGGTTGTTCTTCTGCTAGCACTTCATCGACCTGTTCATTGAGCGAGACGTCGTCCGCTATCCTATGGACCATACTAACCAGTTCTGTTACAGAGAGGAAGCCGTCGTCGTCTAGATCCGGGTCATCTGGTTTACCTGCGTAGTATCCCATACCGTAGGCTTCCTCGGGACTCATGCCTTCTAGATCTTCGGGAGCATGATGTATCTCAAGAGCTTCCCTGATAAGCTGTCTTAGCTGTTTGCGTGTTATGCGCATGGTTCTATCTCTCCCTCTAGCATGTTCCCTTATAAGTATTCATCTACTCTGTTCTTTTCTTGCTTAACCGCCACAGAATCTAGAGCAAAGGAGGTTATCTCTTCAAGACTCTCGAGGATGATGATCTTCACCGGATTACGCTCCTGGACGTCCTTCATCTTGTGTCTCGCTGCATCAGTCCAGTATCCCTTCACCTCGATGTAGACGTCATGGTCAGGCAGGTAGAAGTCAGGGATATAGTTCCGAGCTCTACGGCCCCGCGTGGTGTACTTGAGTTTGAGGCTTGGGTTTCTTATCCAACGAATTCCTAATTCATCCAGCCGCTTAGCACATTCGACTTCCCATGTGCTATCCATCGAGACTATCGATCCGTCGAGGCATGTGTAGTCAGACTTCTTGCTCCATAGTTTTCTCCGCTTCCTGCGTCTGCGCTTCTTGGGTGCCATACAAGAAAGAAGCTTAATGAAGCATACTGTCAAGCAGGGTCTTTAGTGTTTGAGCACCTACTTTCATAGCATCCTTGACTTCTGCGCTTAGACCTTTCTCGCTTGCAGCTGACTCTATTCTTGCAGTGGTATCAGCCCAGGCATCCTCAACATCTTCTCTTGATAAGCTTTTGCCCTCATTTGGTATTGCCTCGTTAATTATCTGTCTTAATTGCTTACGTGTGATGCGCATGTGATTCTCTCTCCCTCTTCGATTCTTATATAACTATTCATCTTCTATGATCTTTTACTGTTTAACCGCGCCTGCGATCTATGGGGCCGGCTGGCAGATCCCATACACAATCAGTGCAGCCCATGTATCGATACCCGTCGTCGTAAGCGTCTTGACAGAGATCCCTGATGCAGTCATCGTCGTTGCAGCTATCCCAGTTTCTACCGAGAGTCACGGTGCTTCCGTCATCTACGGGTAGTGTAAGGTACTCATTGCCCTCTTCGTCTTCCTCTATTGGAAAAGATATCCCAAACATCTTTAAGACAGGGTACTTACGAAGCTCACTAGCAAAGCCGATACCAGATCCACCAGGTAGGTAATCAGCCGCCTCTCGATAACTATACTCCGGAACGTAGCCCCATTCAATACGTACAGCATTACCAGACGGAGACAGACCGATTCTACATCTTGGATACGGAGCATATCCATCTCCTGATATGTACTGCTCTTCCTCGTCGACGCCAAGAGATATTGTTGAACCATCTCCCGCTATTCCAACAAGATCTTCAGGTCTTATTGTACCTTCATCCCATCCGGCATCATCAAACCAGGGCTCAAAGTTAACAGAATTTATATAAGAAGACACGTCTTCAAACCAGGCAGCATCTGGATATCCACCTGATACTCTACCTCTTGAGAAAGTGATTCGAGCTTCACTGTCTGACACAGGACCTTCACCAGCACTGCTACCTGCCTTAGCCTCACGCATGAGCTCTTCTTTGATAATCTGTCTCAGTCGTTTCTTAGTTATCCGCATGACCTATATAACTATTCTTCTACTCTGATCTTTTATTGTTTAACCGCACTCAAGATCAGTAGGCTGGCTTGGATGAAAATATATCTAGACCAGGAAAGATCGTACTAAAGATATTTTCAAAATCACTATCTGGATCTCGGCTGGGTAGCTCACTCGAGTAGTTCATTGCCGGATTGTAAGTTAGAATCTTTGATGCTCTTGGAGCATCAATTAAGGTCCACACACCACTGATAGTAAGAAGTGAATTCTGAAATGCAAACCTTCTAAAGTTGTCAGTATCACCATGATCATACAAAACCTTTGCAACTGATCTTCTCATTGAAATAGACTTGTAGTCTGGGTCAAATCTTGGATCTGCAAGTAGCTCCTCATGAGTCCAGTTGTCGGGATTTTGAGATTGAGCAAGAGCCCTGGCGAAGAAGTCACCCGACGGGGATTGAGGTCTTTCCGATAATATATATCTTAACTCTTCGTTGATAATACTTTCTAGCTGTTTACGAGTTATGCGCATGTCTTCCCTCTGTTCTTATATAACTATTCATCTACTCTATTTTTTTATTGGTTAACCGCGCCCAGTATTTGATTCAAGGACGTAGTCTTCGTACCAGTCTTCATAGGCAGTTCGCTCCCTCTCTTTTTCAGCCTCAACTGCCTTTGTTCCGTACTTCTCATGACAGCGAAGTGTATTGTCGTCATCATGACAGTAGTAGTCGTAAGCACCACCATCTACGACCCTTGAGCTCATCGCCTCTCTCGTCGCATCTTTTAAGATGTTGAAAATATTTGTTGTCCAGTTACTCCACTTATCTTGAATGATTCCTTCCTCACCCCTAAGACAAGCAAAATATCGCACAATAATTTGAATAATTGCGTTAGGAGCTGTTTCAGAGTTAACATCATCTAGAGAGCTCTTGGCATCTAGATAGCACTGACTCTCATAACGTTGAGATCTCAATGCAAGAACGCCGTAGGCAAATTGCAATAAGAGCTCCCTTGGATTAAATTCTGACTGTGTGTTTCGGTTATTTATCTGGTCTTCAATTTCTGACTGAAAGTGTGCTGCAGATCTTAGAGCTGAGGGATGCGGGTGTCTTCTCTTTGCTGAGTTCTTTATAGCACCTGCAACCCAGTTGACCCTATTCTTTATAGCTGTCTCATAGTCTTCTATGCCTGAATCAGTCTCAACATATTTACTAATATCATTTCCCCACCTGCGAACGAGATCACTCGCACTCTCACCCTCATCAGGAAAATGACTATCCCAATGAGGATGCCAATTTCTTCCCGGGTTGTCAGGATCATTGGAGATCTTATGATCCACAAGTCTTGAAACCTCTTCCTTGATAATTCTTCTTAGTCGTTTTCTAGTTATCTGCATGACTTATATAACTATTCACCTACTCGGATCTTTTACTAACAACCCTTAGCTCATCTTGATGGGTTGTAAAGATGTAACCACCGTCCCACATTACTTGAATAAGAGGTGGGACTTCAACATTGTTGATAACTTTAAGTACAATGCCTACTTCACCACTGTTGTCAATGTCTTCTCTATCAGACATTGCTACAAGATCGCCCTCTTTCATTTGACAATCCTTAGTCTTTTCCATGATGCTGGATCGACACCTACAGTTTGATTTCCGATGAGGACAAATTTATCACACCATGGTAGAATAGCATTTGCCTCTTTTGCAGTTCCAAGATATATTACTAACCTCTCTCTAGACGGACCTCTCTCTAGATTTTTCTGCCATGGTGTACTCTTTCTTCTTTCTCTAACACTTAGCCATGGACATGTCTTCAGAGACTTGTTCAAAGGAGAATGGCTAGGTGAAATAAAAAAACTATCACTATCATTTACACATTCAAGGAGCACACCTTTTTTGAGCTCACTTACTTTCATCTATCACCTCAATTAAATTTAACTGAATGGTTCCAACACTATATTTTCCAGCTCTCTCGTACCAGTAAACTTCTCCACATACATAATCTTCTGCGCCCGGGTTTGACGGAGAGTTGTGCTTAAATGCCCTGATTCCCATGAAGAGGCCAAGCTCACCGGATTCAGAGTTTTTGTTTCTTACCAGATCACCTGGTTGCACTGATCACCTCCCAGCTCACTAAAGTAAAAACCTGATTTATAGGATATCCCATCACTTTAAAGTGTGATTCCCATCTGTCAACCCAGGTAACTATGCTAATATTTTTAGTAAGCTTGCACTTTACCAAGTCACCGACTTTCATTAATTACTCTCACATCACCGCTAGCTTCATCAAAATCATCTAGCCTCCAAGAGCCACAATCAAACATCACATGCCAGCTATTTCTAGGTGCAGGACCAAGGACAACCCCGACCCTATTAGATTTCCCACCGCAAAAAAAGCATTGGCATAGTGTATAGAGTGGATGCAATACATCGAGATGTTTGCATTCTTTTACTTTTACCAAATCACCTATTTTCATCTATCTCTTCCCTTGAAGAACAAAAGTATTCCGACAATCATCACAGCACCTACATTATTGATAATAAAATATTCCATATTCACCGACTTTCATACCTCTCCCTAATCATCCAGAAAAATATCCAGGATATCATAATGAGAACAGCTAAAGAACTACTCATCATTCTTTCCGCCTAGCTTTCTCCATATCCATTCAAGAACTATCTTGAATGCATCATACACACCCACACTAATAACCAGTATGATTAAAAGCTTAACAACTGGATCATTAACTATCTCTTCAATTGGTGTCATTGATTTTCTTTACCTTCCACACATTAAACCTCTCATTGCTCATTCCTCCGATGACATCATCAAGCTGTATATCAGTAAGTTCATATGCATAATTAGATTCAGAGAAAATAGATGCTGAGTCAATTGTATGTGTTTTAAACTTTTTCTTTCTCAAGTCTCTAATAAATACAATGTCACAAATTTTCACTTTACAGCAATAAGCATGTCACGCTTAACGTATGAATGCTCTCCGGTTTTTGTATCTAATATTTTTGTCATTCCTCCTCTTGAGTGCCAACCAATATTGATTCTGCAACGTGCTCTTTCTACAATGTAGATTCCCTCAATATCAAGAGGAATAGATACAGATCTGGGTGGAAGTTGAGATTCACCAGCAGAATCAAATGCAATAGGAAACGTGTCTTCGTTATTTGCCCTAGCCAGTCTGATGGCTTTACCCTGATTTTCACGCCATACTTCTCTCTCTTCATGTGTAGTCGGCCTAGTCGAAAGATATCTTACCGGCCCAAGTGATGAGCACTCTATAAGCCTCAGTATCTCAGGGTCTGTAGGATTAATCCTTACAAGATCTCCTTTTCTCATTTTACTATCCTCATTTTAATTATATAGATTTCATCTAAGAAGAAATAAATTTCTTCCTTGAAACTCCTTTGTCTTACCATCGACAAGTACAAGCCACTTAGAATCGCAAGGGTCATAAGCGAGATATGTTCTCTTAAGTAAAACGCCAGTTCTTGTCATCTCAGTCGACCATCCCTTCCGTCCTATTTTTACGACATTACCTTTTTTAAGACTCCGGAACGACATTGATCTATTGCACACCTAGAGATTTACAAAGAAACTCAATGAACTCATAAGCAGTCAGTTTGTCCGGATGCGATATCACTTGGTCGGGTTGTCTAACTCCCTTGCCGCGCAGCCTTGGACTTCCCCAGCGCCAGCCAATCCCCCAGACATTTCCATCTGAAGCTTTCCAGTACCACTCGGGATCTGTATACCCCTTTGAGGGAATGTCGCAAGCATCATCTCCGTATCCAAAGACAGATTCGACCATCCCTGGCGTAAATGTCCCAAGAAGTTCCTGATGCTTCGAATCGAGCAAGTAACTAAGATTACTAGTCCCGTTTGTTGTTTCGCGAGTGAGTGAGAGTTCGAACTGAGTAGTTGACATTGTTTTCCCTGTTTTATAGAAATATTATACCATAATCTATTGAAAGCTACACGCAATATTTCTTGATTATCTCATACTCAAAATTAACTGTAGTATCATTTACCCTGAACTGTGTAGCATTATTTCGAATATGAAACTTTCTTGCCATCAAAGTTTGTGGGGAGAGAGTGACAACTCTATCAATTCCCATATCAACATTTGAAGCCATCAGCAGCACCTCATTAATAATAACTCTGCCTGCTCCCTTCTCGTGACTCCATACAGTATATGGAATGATGATATTTCCATCTTTAGTTGTAAAATCATCAAGCTCTTTAACATTCTTCGGGATAAGAAATGTTCGTGCGTAACAAAGAAATGCTTTCCACTCGCCGTCTTCACCTAACAAGCCTAGCACTCCTCTACCTGGAGAAGTTTTAAACTCAGCGCTTAGCTCTGGCCTGACAGGATCTGAAGATTCCCAGAGATCTCTTCTAGTTGTAACATATTCTAGTTTATACTTCATCGACAACCTCAATCTTTTTTCCTTCAGAGAATGCTTGAAGAATATTGACAAGTGAGAGAATTCCGTGTACTGCATCTAGACCTAGTACAGGCATTTCCATAAGTGCCCTAAGCTCCATTTCTTCAAGGTCTACTTCTATCTCGCCTTTTCCGTAATCAAGCGTAACTTTCTTTACAACGGGTGAGCATATAATCGATAATCCAGACTTAGCAGCGTGCGGGTAATTTCCACCAAAATTTTCATGCTGGAATCTTTCGATTGCGTCTTTGGCCTCTCTTAAGCCAGATCCAGTCTCTTTTCTTAAAGATTTAATAGCTGCAATCTTTTTCCCGTTTTCAATAGATTTTATAATCTCTTTGTATATTTCTGGATTTACAATTAACATTTAATTCCTATGAAACTATTATATAATACTTTTCTAAAACTTACATGCAAAGCTAGTCTCTCCCGACTTTTTGTAGAATAATACCATTATAGAATCCACCATGTGTCGCTTGCTTGTTTTCAGCCACACTGAAAACAACATCAAAGTCAAGATTGTGAAGATGACAAAACGTCTTTAAGACTTCAAGTATGTCAGCAGCTTCTTCGTAAGACGGGTTCAGAATAAACTCATCTGTCTCTTCAATCATTTTTTCTCGAAGCAAGATTATATGTTCATCAACTCCGTGGGCACGTCTTGTCAAGCACCATTTTCCATCTTCTTCTATAATTTCTGGTATGTGATCTCTAACCAGCTTCATCCCATCTCCTCAAGTTCAATGATCGGGATTTCTATTGTCCCATCATTCCACGGGAATAATACAACAGCATGGGGCTCCGGTAGTATTAGATCCCAATTAACATTTTTACCATCGCGGTCTGTGCGCCAGCACTTTTTCTGTATCATATCAACAACAAGCCCGAACCTGTCGGGGTCTCGGGTGTCAACCGGGACTCGTCTTACCATATCACCCACTTTCATCTTCTTGTCCCGCTGTATTGTTTTCGATGTCATCCCAATCATTCCTTGCAGTGTCTTTGTCGAATTCTCCGGAAGCTGTAGCTGTTGGAGCTATTTCTGCTAGGACTCTCTTTTTGCGAGCATTTATAACGCCTACAGCTTCTGCCTGACCACAGTCTAGACAAGTTTCATATCCCAATTCTAATCGTTTATCTGAGTATTCTTCTTCACATGTAATACATTCTGCCATTTTATTCACTTTCCTTTTTGTTATTTATTTTATCGTGTAACCGATTTGCATCTTCAATCTTCGACATCTGATATTAAAGCCTTTGCAAATTTACTATCGCCACCAGATATTAGTATCTTCTTCATTAATCGAATTTCAAATTATTATTAAGATTTCTAAGTTTATATAACGTTTTATCTATTTCATTAAATAAATTATCTTCTGAATTAAATCCAACTGCTTTAATTTTATTATCACTAACTTCATAGGAGAATTGATTTAGTAATGGGGTATCTACCATATCAATAGTTACATCAATTTTAGTTTTTATATATTCAACTATTTCTGATAATCTATAATTACCCGTTAATACATTATATGTTTCGTCCCAATTTGAATCAGATTCTAAAAAGAAAATAATACTTTTTATTGCGTCATTTAATCCAAGATAGGGTCGGTATTGATTGTAGTTTTCTTTCCAAACAGTTAACGGTTTACTTAATGAAGCTTCATAACAAAAACTGTTAATTGCTGTATGGAATCGCATTCCTATACTTGTTCCAAATATGGTTCCAAATCTGAGAATAAGATATCCGCTTTCATATCCTTTCAATTTCTTTTCGATACCTATTTTAGTCTCTGCGTAGGGGCTTTGCGGATTAAGAAATGATTCATCATCTTCATATACAATAGCTGCTGATGTCCCATATACACTTGTTGATGATGGAAATATAAATTTACATTCAGCTGTATCACACTTATGAATAAATTCGTCAGTTAATTCTAAATTAATATTTTCAGTCTGTTCTTTATTAGTGAAGCTACCTGCTGCGTTTGTTATTGCAGCTAGATGAATAACAATATCAAATGGCTTTAATTCAAGAAGTGTTAATTCACTTATACACTTATCTAAAAATTTTATAGGTTGATTAGTATCAAATAAAGAACAATATCGTTGTGTTAGCAGATTATCTACAACAGTAATATCATAGCCCATCCTTACCAGCTTTTCCAATAAAGCTGATCCTATATGACCTAAACCTCCTGTTATTAAAATTTTTTTATTCACTGATCACCTCCATATCTTTGCTCCACTCAGTCCAAATATCACCATTGTTCCACAAAACTCTAATGTCTTTTCGACCAGCATATACACCAGTCTCAATGATAATCCCTTGTCGCACTGGGCGCCTGTTGGGGCACTTAATCAAATCACCGACTTTCATTTTTAATCACCTTCAAGTCGATTGTATCAGCTCCTCCGACATCACCATCGTCGAAGAGCACCACCCATTCCCATGCAATATCGTGATGTGAATCATGAGCTGCTTCGGAATCTGAGCCAGCGGCCTCAACCCATGGACCATCGACAATGATGCCATTTCTACCGAGAGCCCAATCATGAATATAGTCACCGACTTTCATTGATGACCTCACATTTCCACCATGTCCGCGGGTAGACTTGGAGTTGCCCATCTACAAGAATGATCCATCCTTCATCGGAGTCGTCCCAGCCTGTCAGTATTCCTCCTGTCCGTTGATCTTCGGGATCATCACCTCGGGCATCATAGCCGTAAACTTCAACCAGGTCACCGACTTTCACTGATCACCTCAATGTCTTTCTTCAATGCACCGGCAATATCACCATCGGTGTATAACACCAAGAAGTCCCATTCCATTCCAATCCATGGCTTTTCGTCTAGACTAAAGTCATTTTCAAGCAAGATGCCTTTAAGCTCTGCCCAATTGTCATAAACCAAGTCACCGACTTTCATTGATTATCTCCTTCGCTATCTTTCCAATCTAGATAAAAACCCAATGCCACTGCAACATGCATTAAAATAGACGCGCCAAATTCTAACGCGTCATTATAGTTGTTTAAATGTAGATGTACATGACCAACAATCCAAAATGGAATTGCAAATTGTTGGCTGTACCAAATCAATGAAAATTTGGCAAATCTTTTAAGCGTTTGCAACACTGATGATCCTCAACAGGCTATACTGAATTGATGACACCTTACCATCTTCCCAGAGAATCATGGGACATGTATAAGGGTTTGTTTTTTCATCAAATGTTTTCCATTCTAAAAAAAGTCCAGTCAACCCATTGATATCACCACTAGATGATGCTGTAACAAGGTCACCCGGTTTTATCATCTTTTCCTCCAAGTTTTTTCCAAACCCAAGCCATTGCAAATTTAAATGCATCGAAAACACCAACCGCCACTACCACAAGAAGCAGCAGCTGGATAACAGGGTCTTCTAATAGTGCGTCTAATGATTCCATTTTGTTCCTGCAAGTCTATTCCAACTTTCCATAGTAGGTTCAGTCTGGCTAGCTGGAATAATCACTACCCACTTAGGTTTGTCAATCCCGCCCCACGCAGTTGCCTTTGGTACTTGTT
>Ga0080013_1004431_pt1 | contig 13815 bp, 19 predicted proteins | sample ETNvirenome_6_85_FD_69236 | JGI IMG/M metagenome (GOLD analysis project Ga0080013, IMG submission 69236) | Marine viral communities from the Pacific Ocean - ETNP_6_85 (SPADES assembly) (version 2) | ecosystem: Environmental > Aquatic > Marine > Oceanic | place: Pacific Ocean | collected 2013-06-19
CATCTTCATATTCGTCAAAAACAAATTCTTCCATATCAAAATCTTCTAACGGATTGTGTAGCATTGAAGCTATAAATTGTTCATCACTCATTGGATTCTTTCTAGCCCGTCTCTTTTTTGTACTACGACGTGCTGTTGTGCGTTTTCTTTTTGTAGGAGCACGTTTTTTGCTTGCTGCCCGTCTTTTAGGTTTTGCAGAAGCCTTTTCTTCTTTCGCACGTGCTTTCATCCACTTTGCAACTTTCTTTTCATCGTACATGGTTTTTACACCTTTATTTGCACGACCTGAAATAATAAAGACTTTACGTCCATTCTTTTTTGTTACACGTACTGAAAAACGTCCTACTTTTTTAGGATAAGAGCCTACACTTTTTCTACTTGCAGTTGTTTTTTTACGAGTAGATTTTTTTGCAGTTGTTTTTCTTCTCGTTGAAGCTTTGCGAGTAGATTTTTTACGAGTAGATTTCTTTTTTCTACCATTCGTTCTAATAATAGCCATCTTGACTCCTATTTTTAGTTGTATTGTTATTCTAAGTAATTTTCTTTAATTTTCCAAGCAGAAAAACCAATTAATAGTGCTACCGATATGTACAAACTGTATTTGGCTACAGGATTTCTCATTACCGGATAAAGTATTCCCCTTTTTTGGGCTTCGTTAAAAAAAGATGGATAGCCATCTTGTAAAAATAAATCATATTCTTTTTGTCTACGTTTGGCTAATCCTTCTACGTATTCTCCACCCGACGTTTTAGGACCATTTAATATTGCATTGGCTGCAGAATCATAATCTTGACGATTGATCGCATCCATTGCATTCGACACCGAACGATGATTTGCTCCAGCATTGAAAGCCAATGAGACTAACGCATTCCACATAGATTGAGTCATGGGTTGATTTATATTTTCATTCAGTGGATCTTCATACTTGACCACATCTTCGCTTAACAAGTCTTTGGCTTGAGCATCTGTAAGTTTTTTACCACCCTTTAGATATGGTCGCCATTTCTCTCGTTCATCTTTTACACCTGAACGATAGATAAGATGCCCAATACCAATAGTCGGATACCGAACAGCTTCTTCATAGGAATATATTTCTTTGCCATTGTAATCATCATATACATGACCACGATAGCCTTCTTCTTTGATCAATAAATCTAATCCAGCAGAATCAAGAGTATAATCGCTCATGGATGCTCCTATGGTCCATAACCTGCTAACACATAATCGACAGTCACATTTGCAGCCCAAGCAGCATCAGGTGTGAATGAGACTCGTATAGCATTACAAGGCATAACAAATTGGAAAAGTCCGGTAACACCACCAGCCGGAATCGTAAATTGACTTAATGTCAACCATTCTTCCGTTCCACCGACCAATCGTACTGAGAATTCTAAAGTAGCTATTAAAGACAATCCAGCCGATCCAGGATCTTGCTGTGTCCATAAAACCAATTGAGGAAGCCCATTGACATACAATGTCGGAGAAGTCACTACTACTGCACCACCGGCAGTGGTTGTTAGTGCATCTCGAAGATTGACATTGGATGGAACGACACTTACCCCACCCACACTTTTCTGAGTTAATAATGGCATTAGTAATACGCAGCCTCAATTTTGAATGGAAAAGTCGTTGCCCCAACCCGTTTGGTAAACACCAATTCAAGTGACCAAAAACGCACAGGGGTACCTTCACCAGTTGGGGTAAAAGTTAATATGGCACTACCTACTGTCGAATTGATAGACGTTGTGATATCTTCTGATGGAGAGACTGTAACTACGGCACCTGGATCTGCGATATGTGCATATTCCTGAGATGTTAATACCATATTATCTAAAGCATTTGCATCATCAAGCAAATTAGATATTTGGATATATAATTTACCACCACCACCACTTCCACCACCAACCCATACAGGAACTGCACGTTGGGTGGTATTCGTATTTCCTTGAGATCCATTCGAATAAAATTGGCGAAGATTAGGTCGTAAATCAAAGATTGGACTTCTCCATCGAGCAGTTAAATTTGGAGCAACCCCTGACCAACTTAAATTGATTCTTCCAGAGAACCAACAACCAACTGGCATATTGGCACCATTTGGCATAGGTAAGGTTGTTGCAGGATTTCGCCATTGACCACTAGGATCATATGTCTGAGGTTGAGGAAAAGGTAATTTATATGTCATTTGATTACCTACTAAAGTTTGATGATCCACGAATTTCTAGGCAGACAAGAGTAATGTCAATACGCAAATCAGCAATAAGAGGTGTAATACCTAGTAAGACACTCGCACCTTGATCTATTGTATATCCGACTCCACCAATCTCTCCAGGGTTCTCCATAGTACCTACGACAGTTGATCCCAATCTTGCACCTGTCATCAATTTATCACCAGTTGTATATTCCATTCGGAAAAGGAAAGAATCCAAAGGATCCATACCGGTAAATCCATCACGTGCTAAGACACCACCTGGATTATAGGTTGCAGAACCTGTAAAAGCGACCAATCGACATGGAATATCAAATTGGACTGTTCTAGTCGATTCTGAGTTGACTGTATAATCTGCATCCGTTCGCAAAACGGTTGCACCATAAAAACGTGTCTGCGTTCCTACATTTGGATTGGTACTGTAAAAAGGAGCCGTAGGGTAAAAGGGAAAACGAACCCAAGGGATTTGTCCTTTTCCACCTAAGTTTGCCATTTTCGGCAGAGATATATCTGCTGTAGTTTGGTTACCAAATACTGTATCGTAAATGGGTCTACCATAATTATCATATTTCATGTATACCTCTTTTAAGGTTGAAAAGTTTATTAAAGAAGGGGCGGGGCAGTACAACCACCTCGCCCCCTACGATATATTACATAATGCTTGAAACAAGTATCATTATCACTCAGTTTTTCAGTATACTCTGAAAAAACATCGGATATGACTACCCAATCTCAATAACATTTTTATAATAACCAAGTAGTATTACACGTAATGCCATTGAAGCAGCACCAACTGCAGCAGCACGAGAACCAAATCGGACGTGAATACTAAAAGTGGCACTCCCAGGAAGGGCAACCGGATGCTTTCTGTACATCCAAATTTGTCCAACACCATTATTCATGTGACCAGTATTAGCACCTGCAGCATTTTGAGATACAGCACCATACGCTCCACCACCGGCTCCAGCAAGTGATACAGGGCAGATATCAATTTGTGTTTGTGTAAAATCCCAGGAAAGGACCCCATTCTGAATGATGTTCAGTAGGTCACCTATATCAGCAGCAGTGTCGATTGGAGACGAAAGGTTACCAGCATCAGCAGCACCAGTAGATTGCTCTACTTGACATGCAACACCGAAAACGTCATATGCAACCCCTGCAGGGACCCTTCCACCTTCTTTTAGGTTGGTTTCTGCGATTGACAAAGCATTCGCAAAACCCTGACCTTGCTGACCAATAGGTGTGACGAAACATCGTTGAGTTGAGTTAGCAAGAGCAGTACCATTACCAAATAGCAATGTACTCCAAATTGTTTGCTCACCGAAACGAAAGAGATTAGTAGGTTGTTGAAATGGTACTCCAGGTACCGATGAATCTAGAGGATTATATTGACTCATGATTGACTCCTTAAATTATTAGTTAGAGATTAGAAAATTTTATTAAATAGATTATAACAGATTGTTTTAATAGTGTGGGATTTTTATGACCCAGCATATAGAAGTCCACCAAATCCACCAACAGCACTTGCAGCATTCGCAGCACCTGAAAGAGGTGATACCAAGCCAGATATGTCAGATGTATCATGGACTCCACTTTGTGCCAACGCACCCAATTCGATTGCAGAATATGCACCCATTCCAATTGCACCCATTGGTTTATTGTGTGCCATTCTAGGATCAGCTTTTTCTTTCATCAATTGAATTACTTGTTGTCTTTTCGCTGGAGGAAGTTTTGCAAGTTTGGAGAAATTATTATCGCCAATCATCTTACGTAACCAATTCCAACGATGTCCAAGTTTACCAGCAGCAGCAGAAGCTTTTCCTGTTTTATGAACCTTTTGTTTTGGCAATTGTGCAAAAGAATGCATCCTGTTAGCAATTGCTGCTTTAAGTTCGATTGGGGCTAGGTCACGAGGACAATGACAAGCATCTGCTTTATCACCAACCAAAGGTCCATTAAATGCTGCACCTGTGCCTAGCCCTTGCCTAAAAACCGATGGATTCATATGGACTGCACCATAATGTCCAGGGTTCATATGAACTGCACCCATTCCAGGGTTCATATGAACGGCACCCATATTTCGATCAAGGAACCATTGTCCTCCATCACCAAAGTATTGTCCAATAAATGGAAGCTTACTTAGTAAAGGAACAGCCCCTCCACCTTGAAAGTATGCAACAGCATCGATAGCAGCACCTGTTAGAGCAGCAGCAGCACCAATAATATCAGCAGATTGTTCATCAACCAATTGTGGTGTATTGGGCAAGAATCTTGATTGAGCCATTGATATTCCTTTCAAACCAATCCAAACAGCAGCACCGTTTGATAATGATGGGGCTTGAAGTAGATATTGACCAACAAATGGCACTTGTGAATACATATTTGCAAGTTGAGCACCGAAATGCTTATTAACTTGATAATGAATAAGTCCAGCAGTACTACCCAACAAGGCAATATTCACTATAGGAGCAGCATGTTTCACTATAGGTACATCAGAGACAAGTTTTTCGGCATCATTAAATAAACTTAATGCATAACCAGCCACTGAATCACCACCCATAAACGCAGGGTTTCTTCTTAGTTTACGTGTACGTTTTCCACGTAATTTATATTTACTCTTATACTCTCTAAGTCCTTCTGTAACACCGTACTTTTTAACCAACTTCTGGTAAGCACCCTTTGGTGCAACTCTTTTACTCTTACGAGATGAAGCTTTACGTTTTCTAGCAGATGTTTTACGTTTACGTGTTGGCTTTCTACGTTTTTTAGCAGGAGACTTTCTACGTTTTTTAGCAGGAGACTTCCGTTTACGTAATGGCTTGTAATCTTCAGACGTAGCATCTAGTACTTCTATAATAGTCACAGGCTCGGATGTTCCAAGGCTTTCGAGATAGGTGTCATATGCTGCTGCAACTTCATCTCGTTGTGTTTTTTTCAAAAACTTGGACATTTTACGCATATATGCAGCTTTAATCTTTTTATCTTCTTCGGAACCAGATAATACCCCTAAATCTTTCGCCATCATTTTAGCCATTGTTCGAATAGCATATTTGTCGGCTTGAACAGCAGGTTTTTTATCGCTGGTTTGAAATGCTTGATAAATATCTTCAGCAATAACAGCTTTATATCCACGAGGGATATTTACTCTGCTCAAATAATTGTTAATATCTGCTTTGGTTGCATTCATTGGAATATTTTTTAATGCATTCCTTACTAATTTAGAAAGTTGCGTTCCTAAAGAAGTTTTAGGATATACCAATTTCTGCAATTTTGGCTTGGAATAAACGCGGGGATTGCGTTTTTTTGCTTTTCTTTTTGCCATTGTAGAACCTCTGGTTGAAATTTTAGATGATTTAGATAAACGTACAATTTGTTTTGCTGTATTTGTACCATATTTTTTAGCAAGATTTTGCCATTTTTTAGTACTACGTGACCTTTTATAAGTCAATGCAGCTTTTTTCTTCGCTGTAGCCGAAATTTTTGTACTCTTCTTTGTAGCACTCTTTTTCGCAGAAGAACGTCTGCGTGTTGGTGCCTTCCTCTTTTTCGCTGTTGTCTTTTTGCGTTTCTTTGATTCCTTACTAAAAATCTCTTTCATTTTCTTTCGGGCAATTCTATCCTCTCTTATTCTGTGAGGTAAATCTTTTTTATATACCTTTAATACAGATTTTCTATTTGGGTTTTTTGCACTGAGTGCATCATATACTTTTTTATAACGACCCCAAACTTTTCTTTTATCATATGTACGACCTGTTTTACTGGCAACAGTTATCGGACGTTTTCTTTTTACTAATTTTTTGCCTTTGATGATGTAATGTCGTCCTAACCACTTATAGAATTTCCCTTGGGGATTCGCAGGGTTAGTTACAAACAATGCACCTGTTGTTGGCATTGGATTGTTTAATATAACTGCCATAATGTTGGACCTCTTTGATAAGTTCTAATTAAGAATAACTAAAAAATTTGTTTTTTGATAATGAATTGGTGAATAATTTGTTATTATAGTGCTATGTTTTGTGCTACAAATGGAGTAACCATGAAAAAAATTCACCATCTTATGCGTGTACGACTAAAATGTAAGGATTGGGAGGTATTAAAGGAGATCGCCCAAAATGAATCAAATCGGACAGGAGAATATACTTCTGTTAGTGATTTGGTTCGTGCATCTATCGGGTCTTTCATCATAACTCACCATTCTCAAATAAAATTACGTAAACATTTATAATTTCTTTCTACGTTTTTTTGCTCGTTTTTTTTGACGACGATTTAATTCTTGTTCGGCAGATTTGTCTCCATTCTTCACTAGAGGAATAAGTTCTTTTTTTGTCATTACATGATATTTACGATTTTTTTTGTACTTTTCTTTGTCGATTTTTGGCATCGTCTTCCCTACATATATTTGTGAACTAGATGTGCTGCTTGGGTTCCACCATCTTTAGCACGAATTAGCATCCATTGTTCTAATTCTTCTAATTTACCATTTGGAATAAGTAATTTCCCTTGAATCTTGGCTCGAAGATAATTTTCAGCGACAGATAATCTATCTAATGCTACTGACACTTTACTTATGACCCAATCAGGTAAATCATCAGCATCTTGAAGAAGCTCATGCAATCCATGTGCAATAATTTGAATGGAACGCAAATTATTTCGCACCATCTTTCCCGAATGGGAATTTACATAATTTAAATTCATTGGTTGTCTCATAGCGACTCCTAATTAGTGATACCTTGAATGGGGGATGTATAATCGCCTCCTACAATCCATATTCTTCCATCTTTATCTATGGTCAAAGCAGGTCGAATACCTGTTTCTTCACCCATATGATGGATGTACCAACTGTGTCCATCGTTCCCTTTTTCTGTCGCATATACTGCAGCCGTAAGGATACCTATAGGTTTTACCTTCACATCAGGATAATCATCGGTTGCATGTCGTCCACCTAAGGCTTGAGCAACAACAGCAGGATTTCTTTCTGGATATTTACTATTCGTCCAAAACACTTTTTTCATTTGATTTTGCAGTTTTTTTGGAATTACAATGTACAATCGTTGGTTTCGATGATTTGGATCAAAAGCTAAATGAGATTGTTCTCTCTCTGAAGGAGTCAATTCAATCGCTTTGTCCTTTCTTTTGGGATTGTGATGGATTTCACGAAAATTTAATTGAACCAAACGTCCTGTCTCTATAAGAGTATCAGGTAAATCATCATCTTCCACTTCAATCTCATGGGCATGAGGTATTTTCCAATGCCAATCCTTATATGCTTTTCCAGGATCTTTACTCATCTTTATCATCTCCAAATAATCCACCAACTACCTCTTTAGCAGTTGTGAGATAGGGTAATCCAAAAAATAATATGGCTGACGTAGCAACCAAACCAACCAATCCATATTTAATATATTTTTCCCGTTGTAACCTCTTGTCACATTGTTCTTTCGTTTCTCCCTCTTTACATCCAGGGAGGATAACATTTTTTGCTGCTTGTATCATTGCATTGGCATCTTCAACCATCCCCTGTCCAGCTTCCAATAATCGGTCTAAAAAGAATTTTTCATTATCATTGTATTGTAAATTTTCAGTCAAAGCACTTTGTGATGCAAGCGATAAAGCCTGAGACTTCCCTGAATAAGCAGATGACTGTTTAAGTGCAGTTTCAATTTGTTGCATACCTTCCAACAATATATCTTTTCGATTATCAAAAAACCAATTTCCTGATTTTGTCCACATCGCATCACTATAGTATTTATCGGACAATGCAATCAACCCCTGCCTATCATTTAATGGGATTTCACGAGCAGCCAATATCGCAAAATACGAAATCAATGCATATGCATCTTTATCATCCGTTGGACCAACCAAATATCTATTTTGTGCGACTTGCCCACCATCATAATATTGTGCTTGTCCTTCGTGAAAAGACTGCATGGCTCTTTTTTGAGTGGCATCCGTCAAAGCTTTGTTCTTATGATAACGCACAGCAGTTGCTTCGTTTAATCCGATAGCACCATGTAAGTGTTGAGGACCAGCCCTGCTTAAAGGCTGATAGGAATGTGGATAACTCATTATTTAAATCTCCAGACTAAAATGGAAAGGACCCCAATTGCTGTAGGGATATAAAAAATGGGTTTTTTATAAAAGGGAACTTCTAACATCTTGACCACATCTTCTTTTATTTCAGGAAGAGTTTTCTTGGCACATACTCCAGGAAATTCAACATTACAATAATATTCATAGGCAAACCCATTCCGAATTGCATCATTTGTCTTTACTGCACTTTTATTTTTTGTTAATTCAGCCAGTCGTTGCATTATAGCTACTTTTGTCGGAATGCTTATTGCTTTTTGTGCTTTTTCACTTAGGGATTTTCTTTTTTCATGTGATTCTTGTGTACCTGTCTCAATCCCCACAGCATTTAACACCAAGTTTGTAACAGTTACCAAATCTGATTCTGTACGAACTGTAAAACTTTTAATCGCTTGTAATGTCGCATCTAATCCTTCTTGCATGGCTGCATCTGTACTCCCAAATGTGGTAATGGGGTAGACAAAACTTGGAAAATGATTTGCTGTCGAATAATTGGCTCGATAACCATAGGGGGGAATTGCTTGCATAATTTACCTCAAGGCTCGTGTTATTGCGAATAAACCTAATCCACCTACCAAAGCAACACCAGCCCAGACCAAGGCACTAAACCCCTTGTCTCTAATTGATTCTTGCTCTGCTTGGGCTGATAATACTTTCTTTAATTCTCTTTTCTTTTGGATTTGTCGATTGATAATATCTTTGGCGAAGGGAAATTTTGTCCTTAATTTTTTCAGATAATCAATATCTGCTTGTAAAGCAGCAGCCGATTTTCCCTTATTTTGGATGTAAGAACCTAATATATTGGCATAAATCCCAAGTTGCTCACTTTCTTCAGCAGACATCGGTGGCTCTTCTTGTACTACATATACAATTTCTTCACCACCAAATCTGTTGTGAGGATGTTCCGGAACAAAGAAATGTGGTTGTTGATTGTCGTAATAAAAACTTTCGCTTACATAAGTAGGCAATGTACCAGAAAACGGTTCTGTAGGCACCTCGGGAACAACATAATAAGGTTGTTGAGGTGCAAACATGGCAGTAGTAAAATTACGTTCCTTACGCAAATTCATTAGAACCACCTTTTTTGGATCATCCAAGCACTTAAACCTAAAGCTACTACTCCTAAAGCGACAAAACCAACTGTTTTCGGATCAATTCCATTTGAATCTACTGCAATAACTGGCATCGATGCTATTGGCAAAACAGTACTACTAGATGAACTTTGAGCAGGTAATAATGGTATCAGAGGTAATGAACCTGAAGCTATTAGACCTTTGAGCAAATCAATATCGGCTTGTAATTCTTCTCTTTTCTTTTTACAAGCTTTTTTTCGCCAATCCCAGTTGTATTTACTACAATCTTCTCCACGAAGCTTGTAACTTAAATCAGCGAGTTTTGTACCACAGGCTGTTGGGTCGGCTTTACATTCAGCAATTTTTTCGTCTTTGCTCTTTTTCACCCAATCAGTAAACCAACCACCGTATTGTACACCACTATAAGTAGGATTTTTATTGACCATCTTATACACAGGTACATAATCCCCTCGCATAAAAGGTGCTGTACCCAATCCTGGAGGAGCAATCCAACTTGATGGACCAAAACTACCATTATTATTATTGAATAACATTATTTTCTCCTAGGATTTAGAACCTGTTGAATAGGTTGTGTACTGAGCATTTTCATCTGTTGTGGGGAATATACTTTTAATTTTGGCTTGCGTTTTTTAGACACAAACCATGCAGTTCCACCCAATGCGATAAAACCTAAAGCCCCTAAAACTAAATACATCATTGTATTGTTTTCTTCGCCATTCAAGATCTCTTCAACTACTTCTACATCGTAGGCACTTTCTACAGATGGAGTGGTGGATATTGGCATACTGACCAATGGAATAGTACTAGATTGATTTGCTGGGATTCTTTTGGCTTCGCTAACTGATTGATATTTATTTTTCATTCCAGGAGGACGTATCCATGGTTGCTTAGCACTTGAGTGTGCTTTTTTAGATCCAGGAAGTAAAGCTTTACCAAAATCATGAGCCAACTCATGTAAACCAGCCAATGCGATTTGAGCAATCCCACTCAACGATGGTTTTACTTGATAAGAAGGAATATAATCGGCTCGATTGAATGGAGTAGCAGAGAATAAAGGAGGTGTATTTGGAATATACGGTCCAGTTGTCTTCCCAGTAGATATTCCATGTAATGGGGTCGTATTAAAGGGTGCCAATTGTGCCTTGGGCAACCCTGCTTTTTCTCGTATCATATACATGGGTTGATAGCGACTTACGTATAATGGGGTATTATAAAATAAGCTATTTGATTGATAAAACTGCTTATCTTTACTAGGTTGTTGTGCCAAACCCGAATATCCTCGGGGATTAAAAAGATTCATGTTACCTCACATTATTTGGATAGATTGTATGCGACCCCTCCGACAAATTTTGCTGCTGCTTCTTTGGTTTCAGAATCTAAAAGTTCTTTGCCACTAATAGTCGGATTCCATTCCGACATTTGTTCAGCGACGAACAAACTTATTATATCAGCATCCACCTCGACCCCGGAAGATTTAAGTGCTACATAATGATCAAACCCCTCTTTTAGGTAGTCACCAAGCCGTAATACTAAGGGAATTAATTTTGCCTTACTGAATTTCATCGTCAACCTCTGTTATAATTGTTCTATTTTGTGTCTTTGTTATATATTCATATTCCAATTGACTTAATCTTTGAGTATCAACATCCAATTGGCAATATTGTTCATGTAAATCAATGATTGCTTGTGTTTTCGAGATCATACCTAAAGCACTGTACATAGACATTTCCATGGATAGTACTTTGGATATCTCTGAAAAACTTCCATCTCGAAGAATCCGAACTTTATTCATATAAATTTGTTCTAATTCTTCGGCTATTACTACAGTCAATCGCTCTCTTTCGTCGAGGTTCTCGTGCAATAAAAAACGTATCCCATTGATATCATCTTTGAGACTGTCCATATCTATCTGACTCTTGGTCGATCTACCATACCTGCTAACCATGCACCTGCTCCATAAATCCACATCAAAGCTTCCTCTGGGGTGCCTCGATCTAAAGTTTCATATGCCTTGACAAACATTTGTGTCTCTGTCGTATAATCCAAAGACTCTCCATAGGTATCAGCAGAATGTCGGGCTGTTCCTCTTTGATTGTCATCCTCTTTTCTCATAATTTCGGCTGCATGTTCCATCACACGAAGTAATGTTGGACTACCTTGTTGTGCAGCATTCCAACCAACGTGAGCAAATTTTTGATCTCGTATCTGTTGAGCATGAACACAAATCTTAAAAGATTCTTCCACTTTTGCATAACTGATATTATCTACCACATGTATACTTATCATTTTCTCTCCTTGTTTATTTACGTCTCCGACGTTTGTTTACTCGTTTATGTATTCTTTGTTTAAATAATGGATTATTTCTCGCTTGATCACCAAACATTTGAACGAATTTTCGGATATCCTCTGCTAAACTATCCTCAGTAAATGTTCTATCTGTGAACTGTTCCTCTTGATCCCCCTGTTGCATCATCTGTTCAACATTCATGGCTAAATCTCGGTTCAAACCTGAGCTTCTAAACAGTTTTTTAAATTGAGGCACACCTTGTGAAGTTTCTACAAATACCAACACAGGCATTACGCTTCTTCGTTGCAAAGAATTGGCTTTTTCCATTCTCCATATTTGCACAAATTTCATCATTTGAGGGTATGAACCAAAATTGCGTTTCACATAGTACTCAGAAAGTTTATTGCTTAATCTTTCTTCTTTTTTGTCTGGGATTCTCTTAATTTTCTTTAATGTAGAGTCTAAAGTAGCACCCCACCATGCTATGTCCGGACGAGAAATAAATTCAGCACTAGGTGACCAATATTTGAAATTCAATACTTCGTTGTTTGGTCCTGCCACTTGTTTTTGATTCGGAGTCATAGATGGAATAAATAATTGAGTATGCTGATTACGTCTCACATAAACAATAATTGTACCAATACCCTTTGGATTTCCATATTGACTTGTTAAATAGGGCCAGGCTCCGACTTCATTGGTTTCAACAGATTTGCCTATTTTTTCCTCTAAAGTACCGTCAGTTATCCATGTATCAATTATAAATCCAAAATCTTCAACCTTTGGTAAGGGTAATGTTCTAAAAACATCAGATTTTTTCGATGGAAGAAATTGCACAAAATCCTTAAATCTTTCCATATATTTACTTTTTACTTTTTGAGTTTCATAGAATTCCTGTTTCTGTTCTGACTCAGCCCAAATTCTTCTGATTTGATTTTTTCTAGCAGCATCAACATCCTCATCATCTGGTGCATCTTGTTGGGCAGCACCTGGACTTGCCGTATACATTTCACCAAATAAATCTCCATCATCTTTTTTCACATCAGGATCAACATCAACATCAACATCAACATCAACATCAACATCATCATCATCATCAAAAATATTTGGGGTTTTAGTACTTTGTGAATCTTGTTGTGGGGGTGGAGTACCAAAATCAACATCAACATCAACATCAACATCAGGATCAACATCAGGTGTAGTATCAAAAAAATCTTCTTCAACATCATCCTCAGGTTCAGCAGGACTCTCATTGAGCCATTCTTGAAAGGTAGCCCACTTCAAATCAGACCAATTCACCTCATTAGGTTTCGTGTTCGGTATATCCCACTCGTACTGGTAAGAATTTTTAAAATTTGTAAAGTCAGTTTGGGCAGCAGATGCCCATTGGATATACTCATTCCACTCACTATCCTGAACAGTTTCGTCAGGTTTCTCTCCACTTCTCCGCTTCAAAACAAACCATTCTTTCCATCTAGGAGATTCCGGATTTCTTTTCATTCTCCGTGATTTTCGGACTTTACGTTTTCGTATTTTCATGTGAACCTCATACGTCGTTATTATAATGTAAATTATATCAATAAGATACAAAAAATTTATTTATTTCTTTCATTTGCTTCATCAATTGCTATAGCATAGTCATCTTGCATACTAACCAACATTTTCCTATTTATATAGTAAAATATTAACCAAGGATTAAATTCAATACTACCAATATTGGTTTCTGGTTTCATATTTCTTCGATCTGAGGGGAATAAATCCCAAAATTCATTCACACTTACGAAAATATCTTCATCGAAATAAATCGGAATCTCTTTGGTTTTTCCATCGACTTCTTGTTCTGTTAACCAATTATCTACAGTGGTAGTTAGTATTTCCTTATAATTTGGCGATCCATCAGTTTCAGGTGTGTAATTACTTATTAGTGTGACATAATACACAAACAACCACATCAAATAATCAACAGGTATCGCAGCAATTTTCCTCAATGCTGTCCCAGTCGGATTTAATATTTCTATCTCTATAGGTAGTTCTCTTGGCTCGTCTTTTAATTTTTGAATTAAGTCCTTTTTCTTTTGGATAATGTCTTTAATGACTTTCTTGTTAGGTTTTTGTTCTTTACTGAAAAGAAATTTTAATTTCTT
>Ga0080013_1004432_pt1 | contig 13815 bp, 15 predicted proteins | sample ETNvirenome_6_85_FD_69236 | JGI IMG/M metagenome (GOLD analysis project Ga0080013, IMG submission 69236) | Marine viral communities from the Pacific Ocean - ETNP_6_85 (SPADES assembly) (version 2) | ecosystem: Environmental > Aquatic > Marine > Oceanic | place: Pacific Ocean | collected 2013-06-19
ATTCTTGATAATGGATTAAATGAAATATATCCAGAGATAGACAGAGATATTGCTGAGAGATGGGCTAAGTTATCAGGGGCTCCCGAATCTTTTGCGAATAAAAAACTTAATTTCAGGGAAAAATATCCAGATTTAGAAAAAGTTTGGGCGCAAATGCTAGTAGATACAGGATCAGAAGATATATTTTTTAAATACAAATTAAATGAAAAATATCCAGAGATTGAAAAAGAGGCATCTCGATTTGACCAAATAAATAAGTTGGTTAGTTCAAACTATTAATAAAATTATATCATTATAAAATTGTGGAGTAATTATGGGCACAGCAAAATTTATTCAAAAACATTTTATGGGTCGAGAACTTTGTGTTTCGATTGGGGCTAGTGCTGAGACAATATCGTATGAGCAATCTGATGCAGATAATAAAGAATATTTTCGAGGAATAGTTAAGGATATTGATAACGGAATTTTAACTTTAGAAATTAAAGATTCTGGAATTATATATATAAATTGTTATAATATACAATGTTTTTGGCAACATCCATTTGATTATTATCATGCGATAAATACATCAATAACTAGAAAACCTATTGGGGTAAGAAAAGCAAAGGTGTAAGATGGGCGACATAATTAAAGAAGTAAAGATAGTCGAAAAAGATCATAAGTGGTATGTTGTTTCGTATAAGAAAGATAAGAAGGGGAAATATAGAAGTTTTGGATGTTATGACTCTGAGGTAGATGCTAAGAAAAGATTGGGCCAATTGTATTTTTTCAGAAAACAGGGCACAATAGATACTATAATTAGTATAGCAAATGAATTAGATAGCAAGGGAAAACTACATTTATCAGACAAGGTTTCTGATTGTCTGAAAGAATTACTAGATAATTATTCTGGCGAATTAAAAATTTCGAGTAAATTTGCTCATATTATGAGTGAGTTAAAAAAAGAAGGCCAACTTAAATTAAATTATCAAATAGATTCTATTATCCCCGACATTGTTGCTTTAGAATCTGGGACACTTCCAGAATTTAATGAAGGCTTAAAAAAAAGAAAAACTGCAAGAACTGTTTGTGCTGAAAAAGCATATTTTATGGCAAATACCATATATAACAAATATTTAAATGGTTATTATGATCAGGATAGTTTTGAAATGTCAATGTTCGCAAGATTAAAATCTATGTTAAAAATGGGATTTGTCTTAGAATCAAAAACTATTAATAGGCAAGCAATTGATAAATATGGCAGTTGGTGGGAATATTTTACAAAATAAGGAGTTATAAAAATGACTAAAGATATTGATCAGCTTTTGAAAATCGCTGACGGATTAGATAATTCTGGGCTATTTGGGGCCTCAGAGGCAGTAAGTGGAGTTATTCAACATATTGCTAACAAACTAAGCAGTGATAATTATAGAGCTTTTACAAAAAAAATTAGAGAAGGTGCTGTTTTTTCCTCAAAGAAAGCTCAAGAAAATATGGTATCGCAGCTTCTTGCTATTGCTGCACAGTTTGATGCTGAGGGAAACTTTGACGAATCAGATAGAATTACGTCAACAGCAAAAGCTATGTTAAAAAAAAAGTTAAGTAGGGCTATGGCATCAGACCTAGCGGGTAGCACAGATAATAAAGATACTTGTGAAACTTGCGGAGAAGAGTTTGATTTGCGCCATATGAGCATATCTGATCGTAAAAATTGTGAACTTACTGGTTGCTGTAAAAGATGTGTTGATAGGGGAGATTATGGTAATTCATTAAAAGATGAATCACTTGATGAACCAAATCCATATGATGTTAAGTCAGAATCACTTAGCCAATATGAACAAAAAAATGGAAGTTTTGATTTTGATAGATACTTGGCGGATCATTCTGATTGGCCTACTGTTGCCGAGACATTAGGAGATGCTGAGTGGGAAGGAAAAGACGAAATAATTTATGAACTTCCAAAAGAACTTTTTGATGAGTGGGTAAATGAGCAAACAGATAGAGATTCTAATTTCAATTATGAGCATGCATATTACCTAAGAGAAAGATATTTGGCTTTCAAAGATGATGTAGAATCTGATTTTAGAGATAGGTAGCAAATGCCACTAGAAGATCCTGTCCGTCAAACTGCGGAATCTATACATAAGATTATGCTATTTGTTTTATATAGAGTCCCACCAGAAAAAAGGGCCAAATTTTTATCACGAATCCGTGGTAAAGTTGAAGAGATGAATCCCATGGTAATGTCTGGTAAAAAAACGCCAATTAGTTCTACAATTGGTCATGTAATTAGTATGACTAAACACATATTAAATGGATTAAGCCCCACTTTTACTAATCAAGTTTTACAGGAATTGGTATTAATCTTATCTCAATATAAGGGAGAAAAAACCGCTATGTTAAAAAAAGCCGAGCATTTAACGCCAATAGATGTTGAAATACAACCTTTTGATAGCGCAATTCAGAAGGCATTTAGAAATATAGATCCTAAAATGATTACAGATATAAAAAGAATGAAGGAAGAACATGGTGATACGAGTAAGATTAAAGTAATTGTCCACAGGGGTCTTGGCGGCGGAAAACTTGGATATGTTCAATCTGGAATTGGAAAAGATCCTTTTTCTATTCATTTATTTAGAGATGCTATTATGGAAGACACAAAAAGTAAAGGTGGTGGCATTTCCGGTCGTGAATTTGAAGATGCATTTACTAGAGCTTTAGTAAATGTTATTGGTCATGAGGGTGGTCATATTTTAGGAGCACCAGGAACTGGGTTTTCTGATGAACATGCTGCTGAACAAGCTGGTGCTGCTGCTGTAGAAAAAATGCAGGCTGATGATAGACCAATTTCTAAAAGAGATAAGAATAAAAAAAATATATCTAAAAGACAAAATGCTCTTGATAGAAATGATGTTGGGTGGGGAGATAACAGTGGATCGGGGATGGAATTTTTTGATCCTGCTGCTGAAGAACTTAGGCCAACTGATACTCAATCTTACGAACATAATGTGGGAAATATGGCTGGAGGAGAAGCTCAAGTTGAAGCTCCACAAGGCAGTTATGGTGGCTCTGGATTTGGATTATTTTCTATTCCGGTAGGTATGAATTGCGGAACAGTTGGAAGTCTAGAGCGTCCAATATCAAAACGAGCATGGGCAATTACTTTAGCGGGAGCACTTACTTTTCTTGTTACTTCAATTGGTGGTGAAATAATTGGTGTTGGTATGAGAACTGCTCATCAATATTTGTCAGAAATTAGAGAAATTTTTAAAACTCTATTTAAATCTGTCAATATAATACACAAAGATGCGGAAAATATTTTAAGTTGGGCTAAGAAAATCAGCCCAAAACTACATCCACAAGCTAAAAATGTGGAATTACAAATTTATAATTGCTGGTTTGCCATAATGAAATTACAAACTTTAATGGGGCAAGAAAAAGCAACTGAACAAGATTTTCAAAAATATCTTAATGTTCTAAAGAAATTCCAACAAAACAAAAATTCATTACTTGGACAAGTAGAGGCAATTCATAGTGTTTCTAATAATATCCTTATACAAAAAAAGATTAAGTCTCGGATAGTTGATCTTACAAGTTGGCGTTTTAAAAAACTACATAATGGTATTATTGAATTATCTAAAATATTAACTGAAACAGAATCAAAATTAGAGATTATGAGATCTAAAATAAAACATATTAAAGAAATGACTCAAACAAAAAAACCGGCAAAAACCTCGGTAAGTCAGCCCGACGAACCTGGAATGATAGGATCATTATCATAGGACTATATAATGATTAATCATTTACTTAAACTTTCTAGAGACTTAAATGAGGCGGGTTTTCAAAAAGAAGCCTATCAAGTTAATGCTATGATAAAAGAAGCTCTTGAGTGGGGTGATATTACGGGTTGGTTTAGAAAGCAATACAATAAACTTAAAGACAGATTTAATAAAAAAGAAGAAGCAAAGAACACTCCTCAGGCTGTTGAAACAGAAAAAGAATATAATGAAGTTAGGGAAGATGCTCTTGAAGAAATGTTACAACGAAAAGAAAGTGGACCACCAGAAGCCAGATTATATTTTTGGTACACACATCCTTTTGAGTCAGGATGCCCAGTATGTTCTAGTAGACATGGCCAAACAAGAACATTAGCTCAATGGAGGAAATTAGGATTTCCGGGAAGAAGTAATGGAACATGTGTTAAAAGTCCTAACTGTAATTGCCTACTTATTAGAATAAAGCCAGGTGGTGTTCCAAATATTGCAAGAAATGACGATGGCAAATTTAATATATCTGACCTAATTGGTATCGGTGAAGACAACTCTAAGAAAAATATGCAACAAGGAACGATGTTTACGGGTGAACAATTCTTTAATAATTTTAATCAATCGACATAATTCTCATACATAATACACTCCTAATTACTTAAATCTATTAATATTACCGTATTTTTGTGATAACTCTTATTTGGAGAATTGTATGGCAAAAAAATACGGATATCAGGTTCAGAGAACAGTAGAAATACCACAAGATGAGAAGAATGCTGCCCGTACATCATTGGCTAAATTCCGAGAATTTATAAATGAATTATGGGAATGTTACAAACATGATCAAGAGTTAATTAATATTTTGGAATCATCAAGTTCAACTCCTGATCAGATATATGAGGAAAGATATTTATTTCGCAAATTTAAAAATGAGTCTAGGCAAATGTATATAAGAATAATGTCAATTTTTGTTGGTGCCATAGACTCATTATCAGTTTTAGAGTCTGATACACGAACTAGACAGATAAAAGAGAGTATGATTTTTTCTATGAGTTCTTTAATTGATTTGGTTGAAAATTTTCTTGAAGCGTTAGTTGCTTTTAATGAGAAGGAACAACCTCAAAATATTATTAATATTTTTCAGAAAATTCAGAAGTCTATAACTGCTTTAGAATCTTTAGTTGACAGCCAACTATCTTCACACTTTGAGAAGAATATTTTGGGAAGATATAAGGTTAGTTCCGAAAATAGGAGCGATAGAATTTTTAAGATTCTGGATATGGAGGGACTATGATAAAGAAATATTCAACATCTAACATTGATGGTATATTTAAAATTTCTAGCAAGAAAAGTTTAACATGTGTTAAATGTAAGTCAGAAATTAAAATTGCTGCGGAAATTGATATAAGTAATTTAATTTTAGATGACAAAGATCTGGTAGTTTGTGGCAAGTGTAAACTAAAAAATAAAGAGTAAACACTATATGAATGATATTATTAATAAAATAGGAGTTTTATAATATGACTATAAAGAAGTATGCCGAATCAAGGATTCGTGCTGATCAAATACATAGTCCAGGAGCTGCTTTATCAGATCCAGAAGTAAATCGTAGATTTATGAAATTGGCGCAAAAGTTAAAGAAGATTGCTCCTCGGGCAAATGATTTTTTATACTTTTCTGCAATTATGTTACATGGAGCAGAAGCCGCCCTAATTGATCAGGAAACTGGAGAAGTTATCCAGAAAAATGGTAAAGATATTACTGCCAATTGGGAAATTAATGACAAGGGATCTTGGAAGTGGGCATGTTCTGATGAAAATATAAAACCATATAAAAATAACAATGGTGATATATTTCCTGAATCAGAGCTAAAGAAAGCCTATAAAAAATGGGTTGGTCGTCCTCTATGTAAAGATCATCAATCTTCTTCAGTAGATGGAGTTAGAGGAATTATTATAGATGCTTATTGGGATGATAAAAGAAAAAGAGTCATTGGTTTGTGCGCCCTTGATAAAATTAATTATCCTGATCTGGCCAGAAAAGTAGAAACTGGATATGCTAATAATGTTTCAATGGGTACTGCTGTTGGAAAATCTATTTGTTATGATTGTGGTAATCCAGCAACAACAGAGGCTGAGTATTGTAAATGTGTTCAGGGGAAATCAACTTATGGTGAAATTAATATTGATCTTTCACCACTTGAGTTAAGTATTGTTGTTACTGGAGCAGATCCAAGAGCAAAACTTAGAAATATTGTGGCATCATTAAATCAATATACAGACAACCAAACAAAGAAAATCGCTGAATTGAAGGCATCAGGGTGTGTTACTCCTGTTGAATTAGAGCGAGTAGAAGCAAAAATAGAGGAAATAAAAAATCAATTATTTTCTCTGGTAAAAAAAGCCGAGATTGATTCGCCGGAAGAAGATCAAAGATTTAGAAACTTTGTCGAGGCGTTGAAGGGCGTTACTGATCCAGAAGTAAGAAAGAAAATTGAGCAACAAATTAATAGTATGCTATTACCTGATGAGCCAGATGGTGTGGCAGAGTTGTCTCAGGAGGTTAGTGATTCGGCACCTTATGCGGCAGGAACAAGGGGTGGATCATATAGTATGGATGGAAGTCCATCATTTTCTCAAACGGATCCACATCAGGGTGCAGGTGGAGGTTATGGTCCAGGTGGAAATAGACTGGCATCAGAAAACGAAGTAAGGAAGATTTACGGAAAGCTTGAAGATATGGAAAAAAATATAAATAAACTAACAAAAGTTTTTATGGAGGAAAACACTATGTCGGAAAAAGAACTAAAGAACAGGGCAATTTCTCGTAGAGCCTATTGGTTAGGTGGTGGTGGCGTTAATGAGCCAACTCCAGGAAAACCAAAATACGAGAAGGATCCAATGGGTGATAATACCCGTGACAAGGAAGATAAACAAATGGTAGGAGAGAATCTGGAAACAGGTAGTACTGGGTTATATCCTGGCGACTTAAAACTAAAAGAAATGCTCTCAAGAGCCGAAATGGAACAACGTAAAATGAAGCGTCATGCTTTATTGAGTCAGGCGAATCAGCCAATTGACCCAAATAAAATGAAGCCAGTTATGCAAAATGGTCAGACAGTTGCGTGGCAACTTGAGGCCGATGACATTGATGATGACGAAGCAAATACTGATTCTATGTATGCAAGGGATAACGTTTGCCCAAGTTGTAATCAGAAGACTGCTTCTATAGATGATATGCTGGTACATTTAAAGACAGCTCATCCAAAGAAATTGGCCTATTGGCTAGGTGGCGGTGGCGTCAACGAACCAACTCCAGGGAAAGAGCAATATCCAAAAGATGGAATGGGTGATTGTGTGAGAGATACTCAGGATAAACAAATGGTTGGCGAAGGAATGGAAATGGGAAGCGATGGCCTTTTCCCTGGTGATTTAGAAGCCAAGAAGAAAGTTTTAAGAGCCTCTAAGCTTCGTGCTAAGATGATTAAAGCAAAGAATAACAATGGTTCTTTAAATAAAGAAGCATCTAAGTGGGTTATTTATGCGGGAGATCAGCCTATTTTACAAGCAAGTGGTAGCCAAGCTTTTGGTGATCAACTAAATAGTCAGTGGAATTTTTTCGCATCTAAGGATTATGGTCTTGCTGTAATGGCACATATTCGTAAAGATGGTTTCGCAAAAACCGCATATAGTTTAACTGGTGATACTAGGTTTAAGACTGCTGCTGGTCCTGAAGATCTTATAGAGCAAATGCCAGAAGGCTTAGGTGCCCCAGAGGCCCCAGAGGCCCCAGAACTTCCAGAAGCCCCAGAGGCTGTAGAAGTTGAGGGAGTAAAGGGCCAAGTTGAAGACGCACTTAGTACTGTAGAAAATACTCTTGGTGACTTACGTGATGCGCTAGAGACTGATGGAGTTCTAGAAGGTGGCAAGGAAGAATTGCCTCCAGTAGAGATTGGCGAAGATGAGGGTGAACTTGAAGAACCTGTTGAGGAACCCGTTGAGGAACCCGTTGAAGCACCAACACCAGAAGTAGCAAAGGCGTCAGCCCAATTTACAGCAAAGATTGCTAATTTATATAAAAGACTAGATGATAATGCTGATGAGTTAGCCCTATTGTCACAAACTTTTGGAAAGCAACTTAAATCAGGAACACTTACAAGGGCAACTGGAAAATTAATCAGTTTGGCTTCTGAGTCTCTTCAAGAGAATAAGAATCTTGTTTATGAGGCTTCTACACTTATGAGTATTGCTAAGAAAAAGAAGAAGTGTAAGTGTGATGAAGATTGTAAATGTCGAAAAGGCGACAAGCCATGTAAATGTGATTGCTTTAAGTGCAAGATGGAAGGCAAGAAGGAAGATAAGAGCAAGAGCAAGAGCGAAAGCAAGAGCGAAAGCAAAAGCAAGAGCGAAAGCAAAAGCAAGAGCGAAAGCAAAAGCAAGAGCAAGGCTGAAGCAATGCTATCATCTCTATTAAAGACTAGGGCTGATTACAGAGAGAAACTTGCCAAGTCGGCAGAAGAAGCACTTGAGGGTGATGAAGAATTAGCTGCTGACGATATAATGTTAGGGGATGATTCAATGGAAGATGACTTAATGGATATGGAGATGTATGATGTGGATGGAGAACTTGATTATGATACTGATTATGAACTAGAAGCAGAGGATTATGATGAGGAAGTAGTAGATACTGACGCAATTATTGGTGAATTAGAAGAAGCATTTGCTTCTAATAGTTCTGATGATGCTAATGTCCGTCGTGCTTGGCGCGAGAAGGTTGCTGCTGAATATATGCTAAAATTAGACTCTCAGACAACTGTTGATTCTGATGTATATCCAAAAGCACATCCCGGTGGTGGAACAACTCTTGGTAATTTAGATACTAAGCCAAGTGAAAACCTACATCACTTTGAAACAATTGAGGAACAGCATAATGCTATTCTGAGAGAAGTTCAGAATCTTCCAAAGGTAAGTGAAGCAGTATCACACTTAAGTGAACTACTTAAGTCAGGTGCATTAAAAGATGGTGATCTAAATGATCCTAATAAATTAAAAGCATTTGCTGTAGATAGTGAAACTGTGAGTTATTGGAAACAATATTTTGGAATGGGTGACAAAGACTCCAAGCAATATGCTGGGGAAATGACTAAAGAATATATGAAGAAGAAGGCTTCGGAAGATAAGGAATCCTTTAAATTAAAGATGCGTAGAGCATATGATATTGCTTTAGAAATGAATGATAAGGGATTAATTTCCGAATCAGAAATCCATAAACAAGCCGATGATATTTCCAGATTTGGTGATAAAGAATTTGAGGCTTTCAAGAGGGCTATCGAAAGAGCTGCAGGAATTAAAGTTGTAACTGCATCTGCCACAGATCTTCCAGCCGGTATTGGTGTAAGAGAGAGTGGTGTGAGTTCTGAACGAGTAAATGGCTCTTTAGGAAACCAACTAAAGGCACTTTGGTAAAACAAATACGGGGAGGATAAAACCTCCCCTTAACCTTTTTTTATGTGGAGTTAGATATGAAAGAAATGGATAAGGAAGATTATAAAGAGTTGCTAAAAGTACAGAAGCAACATAAACTCACAGAAAGGGAAATTGAAGGTTTTCTCGAATTCTATAAATTAAAAAAACCTAAAATGAAAATATTAAACGGAGGAAAAAATGAACCTTAAGTATATAAGTGCTGACGAAATTGCTTCTAATATGGCTAGTGTATTGGGAGATAGTGATTTTCAGGCCATACATAAAAAAGCATCATTTGTGAAAAAATCAGATGATGAAGATATAAAAGAAGCTGTGGAGGAATTTGCAGCAGAGGGTCTTGAAGATCCGCTAGAAGGATTTGACGAAGTTCCCAATGAAGATCTTGAAGTTCTTGAAGATGATTTTGATGTTGATCAAAGTCGATTTGAGGATGAGGTTTGGCAAAAAGATGAGCCAGAAGAGACTGATGAGGAGCTTGAAGAAAGGGTTCGCAAATATGATAGTGGTGAAGAGGATTGGCAACAAGAACAAATTCATGGAGAAATGATGAATGACCAGCGTGGTGGCCCTGAAGATTGGGCAGAGATTGCTGATTTCCAAAAAGACAGAGATATAGATTTTGAAACTGAGGCCGCTTTAAAAGTAACCAAAAGACATCTAGTTAAAATGGCAAATGCTCTTGATCAAAAAGGATTTTCTGGTATTGCTAGCATTCTTGACAACACTATTGTTTGTCTTTCAGAAAAGAAGCGTACAGAAACAAGTCTTCTTAAGAAAGCGAAAGATGACCAAGATTATTGGACAGATACCCGAGGTGATAATGATCAAGAAGAAAACTCAACATATGGAACTAGTTTAGATTATTTTGAAAAAGAAGTACCACATTTGGCGGAAAATGTAAAATTAAATTTAGATAGTCTGCTAACTTCTTCTGATTTTCTTAGTGAAGCTGGACCATATAAGCTATCAGAATTACAAGATAGACTTATGAGTCTAAATAGATTTTTAAAAGAAAACAGTGGAACAATGAAGAAGGAAAGATTTAAAGCTTTACTCAAGAAAACAAAACAATATTAAAAAACCAAAAGAAAAAACAAAAGTAAGAAACAATCTATAATTATCAAACAATTAGAAATAGAAAATGAGATGTATAAAATTCTAAAAAAAGCCGGTGAGTAACAAAGATGGACTTTACCGAAGGGGCAGAAAAATAAAAAAGGTGGGCTTACATGCTTAAACACAAAGATAAAAATGAAATTATGGAAGTAATGGCAGAAAAACTTTCTGACAAAAATTATATGAATTTCAAAAAAACTGCCAGTAAAAAGACTTCTGACAACAAATTATTGGAAATTTATAATTATGTGAAAACATTAGTTTCTGTTGCTGATAAGATGGATAGTGTTGGCTTTTCTAAACAAGCAACTCAAATAGATTACATTGTTAAAGACGTGATTGAATTAATAAAATTATCATCTGATCCCTTTAATAAGGCCGTATTAGATTACATAAAGGAAGTTGGTCGTGTGTTTGAGAATTGTAATATAAAAAAAGCAGAAGAGTTTATAAGATATGTTATACAAGGCCGTGATGAACCTAGCCATTTTATATACGGTCCTTTTATGACGGAAGAAGAGGCTAAAGTCTGGGGTTGGTGGACTTGGGCTGGAGATTCTGCAGAAGAGCAGTTTAGAACAATTACATACGGCGAAGAATGGGAATATCTTTTAAGACAGCAGGATCCGAAAACTCGTGAAGTAGATGAGGAATCTAGTAAATTATTTCCGATTGATAAACTTCCATTATGGCAAAGTTATTTTATAAAGCAATATGCCAAAGATGGTAGGCTCTCATTTGGGCAATTAAAATCTGCCATAAATGAAGTTCTTAGTGGCGATCATGGTAATGGCAAAAATAGATCGGGTGATCCGGGTTTAAACTTGGCGTTAGATGTTTTATATGTGCTTCGCGAAAGAGGCTTAGCGAAACAATTTGGAGAATATTAGGAGATAAAAATGAAAGTTGTTGAAAAGAAAGTTAATTATGTTGGACCAGAGGAAATCCGTTCATTTGAAGGAGAATATGATAATGATTTTGATGTTGCTCCATCATTAGATGAGAGTTCTAGTAAGCAGGAAATAATTGATCAAATGCAATCAATTTCTGACGCACATGGTAAAATAGAAATAGTACATAAAGATGATGTAAAATTTCATGAAATTATCAAACCCGCATATGAACTTGTATTAGAAACATATAAATCTAGATTAGATGGGTTAAAGGATAGTTCTAATACAAAATAAATATTTAGAAAAACAGAGGTAAAATTATGAAAATTAATAAAGTCATACCATCTTTGGTTAAAGTTTCTGACAAGTTATCTACAACAAAAGATTTTGAGGTAGTTTCTTGTCTTGATTCTATTATTAAGAAAATGGCAGAAGTAACAAAAACTAAATTAGAAATTGACATTAACAAAGAGGATTTACATTTTGCTAATGATGTTGACACGCCATTAATTAGAGAGGCTGCTGCGACCACTTTAATTCAAGTTGCAGATGTTTTAGATAAAGTAAATACTAAGTTAGCAGATCGTGTTGATGCAGCCATTAAGTTATTGGCAAAAATGAATTGCGATTGTATTAAGAAAGAGTGTTCTCCGTGCGAAAAAGCACGCAATGGTGTTTTTGGACAAAAACATTGTAAAAATTGTGTATTGTAAAATAAGGAATAATATATGTTAAGACCAATACAAGTAGGAAATTCATTACCCACGAGTTACACAGTTGATCCCACTGGTGTATTTCAAGCTGGACAGATTGCTCAATTAAAATTGATGGGGCAAGATATTGTGGCTGGAGTATCAGATGGGACTCAGCCATTTGGTATATTAGATGATGTAAGATCTACAGCATTTACACAACCGATTGTTGATGAGATTGTTATTATTCAAGGTGTTGGAGTTCAGGCAGACGGATATGGAAATTATATAACTATTGCTCAAGCCAAGCAGGAATTAAATGAGTCTAATATTGTGGTCTCAAGTTTTATTGCTGATTTTCAAAACATTATTTTGAATGCAAAAAACGGAGTGTTAACAGCGCCAGCAGGAACAATATTAAATTATGATTTGGACGGTGATGGAATAAATGATAGTATAAAAACTGTTGTTAATTATGTTTACAGAGTAACAGATATTCCAGGAGATGATACTACAATTGGTTCTGGACGAACAACAATTTGGTTTGACAGGGGAATATTTGAAACTGATCAGTTTGACACTACAGTCAGATATCCATTAAATGCCACTTTGTTTGTAAATTCTGAGGGGCAATTAACGACAGCACAGCTTACAGCAAATCATCCTGGCGTGGCCATAGTTACTGGCCCTCCTAGTTCGGGGGTGAGGTCTTTAGAGTTTTTATGGCTATAAGCATAAGGTTATTAGATATAAACACAGATATGAAAATAAATTTCAATCTATAATTGGGAGATAAAATATGAGTTTTGAACCAGAAGACAAACAGGCTTGGGAAGCAAGTGAAGTTATGAAAGAATTTGAAAAAGTCGCTCCCAAAGTTTATAGCGAGGCTGACGAATCTTTTAAGCCCATAAAGTTAGGTGAGGATTCTGAAGAGTTAGAAGAAACATTTGAAGATGAGAGTGATGGCACTCAGGGCATAGAAAATGAAGAAGAAATATTTCAGAAGTTAGAACTATTTAGTTCTATTAATAAAGAACTATTTGATAGTATTAAAACTATTTCTTACAGTTTGGCAGACAGGGGTCTCAAAAAAGAAGCCTTTAAAATTGAAAGAACATTAAAAGATCTTAACGGGAGGAGTTAATAATGGATCTACATCACGAATATGAAAATGATGTTTTAAGTGAAATGACAAAAACAGCATTAGAAAAAGGGTGGATTAAAAAAGCAGAAGATAAAAAGAATGAAGACCCTGGTTTAGAAGATCAACCAAAAGAAGAGAAACCAACAGACACAGAAGAGCCTGATTTAGAAAAGCCAGATGATAAAAATAAGCCAGATGCTCTTGCTAGTGCGAAACATTCAATAATTTCTGAAGCAAAAGAAACCATAGAACAATTAATTTCTTTAGCAAACGAGCTTGATCAAATGGGCGCTTCTGCTGAAGCAGTATCTATTGACAAGCAGTTACGCGCTTATAGAAATAATGTAGAAAAGTTATTAAAGCAATCTGACGATAAGCTTTATGATATCTTTAAAGAGACTGGTGAAAGTTTAATTAACAGTGCTCATCCCGGTGGTGGAGTCACAATTGCTCCTGCTTCAGACGAAGGCGGAAAGATTGAAACTATTATAGAAGAGCATAAGAAAATGTTAGATAGGGCAACAAAAGCTCCTACGGGAAAATTAGCTAGCACATTTAATGGACTTGTTGCTTTAGAGAAGGGATGGATTAAAGAATCAGGGAAGTATTTTGAAAGCAATGCTGTTTTGAAATTTCAAGAAGAGTATAATGGCCTATTAAGTTTATTTCCAGAAATTAAAAGTGCGGAATTGCCGATGCTAGATGAGGATTCAATCTATGGTCCTATTACAAAGA
>Ga0080013_1004433_pt1 | contig 13809 bp, 19 predicted proteins | sample ETNvirenome_6_85_FD_69236 | JGI IMG/M metagenome (GOLD analysis project Ga0080013, IMG submission 69236) | Marine viral communities from the Pacific Ocean - ETNP_6_85 (SPADES assembly) (version 2) | ecosystem: Environmental > Aquatic > Marine > Oceanic | place: Pacific Ocean | collected 2013-06-19
AATCTAGAGGGAGAATATTTACTAAAGTGCAAAACCTCTCCTTCAATATAGTATTGGTCTATACCATTTACTCTATTAATATAATGAACAGGATATAACTGTAAATTACATTCATCACAATGGGCATACTCATCGTCTGATAAAAAGTATCTATGGTTTAAACAAGTAAAACCTTTAGTTCCTCTTTCACCATGTTCATCAGTATAAATAGACATAGTAGCAGGGTCGCCTCTATACATTTCTTTAATTTTATGAAGTTCAATGCCAGCAGATGCATTTACAAAATATTCCTTAACTAAAATAATATATGCATCATCCATAATATTCAAATCATCTTCCATTTCTTTTAAAATATCAATAAATAATTGTTCTGACCGATTAACATAAGTGACTTCTAATAACTTATTAGCATAATCAATTTGATTTCTGTCTGGCTTTTTTAATTCTTTAGACTCACACTCAACACACTCTTCTACTTTATTCTCATGAGTATTTCCACAAGATACACATTTAAGACTAAAAGCCTTTTTAAATTTCACTCCTCTTCTAAAAATTTCATTTTTTAATTGTGTAGTACAAGTTCTCAAAATAACAGATTGTTGTGCAATATGATAAATAACAGGAGCCGTCATAAAATAACTTTGCTCTCGCTCTTGTATTCCCATATTGAATACTTTACGGTCTGCGGGGGCCGGAGTTTTACGCCTTAGAAATGAAAATAAATCAACCATTCTTCTTCACCTTATGTTCAAATAAATAATCAGACGCATCATCAACTGATTCCCACTCTTCTTCTGTTAAATCATGTTCTTCTGCTACTTCTTCTAAATCATCAATAGCATCATCAACATCTTTTTTAATTCCCTCTAAACTATCCATCATAGACATTTTACAATTAGATTCATATTTAGAAATATCTTCAACATTTATATTATATTTCAACCAATCATAATTAGGATTCTCACTATGATTATACCACTTCATTAAATTGAATAATTCACCACAACGACCTTTATACCAATCAGTCTTTTTATATGATTTTTTCATTCTAATTAATTCAGTAAGAACATCTGCTTGTGCGCCCTTCATACGAAGGTGTGGCCGACACTTATTAAGCAGTTCGGTAATATCATTTTGAGAATAAAAATTAAGTCTATTAACGGGTCTAGTATTCTGTGGAGACTTTTCATCTAAGACTAATTTCCCAATGCCTAGTGACTTATGTAACTCTTTCAAAAAGGCTTTGCCCCTATTACCTGTAGCAACCATTCCCACTCTTGGGTTATGGCTCTTATCCATAGTAATGTACCCATCCGAATCAATAAAGGCGGCACAATAAGAATATAAATCCTTTTTAAACAAATCAGGTAATTTATAATATTGTTCATCAGCAATAGCAATATTTAATCTAGGAGCAGATTTAGAAATCATGTGATGTGAAACTCTTTTTTGTAATTTATCAGGCAAAACATCTATAATTTGTCTAGCAGATATTCCGGGATAATCACATACCGCCTTAACAATACTATCATCTAATACTTCCTGTAGAGTAGGATTTAAATGGATAGATTTCATGCATTTTTTAAATTCTCTTTTATTATTTATCATATGCTTACTTAAGGAAGAATATTTTTCATTATACGGTCGGCCCTTTCTATACAATTGATTCTCCCAAAACTTACATAAAATATCTACAAGTTCTTGTCTTTTATCACCACACTCTAATTTAGATAATTTAAATAAATCTTTTTCGCTAAAACCCATTTCTCTAAAGGGCTTTTCATATGGGGCTAACCAATAAATAGACTTAACACAATCATCTAAATGGTCAGAATAGGCATTAATTAAATTAGTAATGCCCTTAGTAAAGGCCAATTTATTCTCTCCTTTTAGCGTTCTTCTATGCTTACGAAGATTTTTTACTAATGTGGGGACATCAATACCATCTATTTGATATTCTCCCGGAAATAAATCTAATTGTTTTTTAGCATCAGTTAAAGATAAATTAAACTCTTTAGCAAAATCCTTAGAAATATTTTCATGACTATCTATTAATTGATGAGAAAGCCAAGATGATTTTGTTTCCAAATCAATAGTAATCTCTTCTTCTCTATCCTTTAAAGCAGCCAACTCTCTTAATTTATCTCCTTCTTCACTCATAAATTCAACCCCATAATTCCTGTTGGCTCCAAAATATTAGTATTAGTATCAAATACACCAAAATCATCTATTAATATAAATTGCTCCGACATAGTTTGTGTTGCAGCATTGGCTAACGCCAACCCCATAACTAAATCGTCATGCGCCCCCACTCCTTCAAACTTCCCCTTATCAGTAATGGCAAACATAGATAGTTCTTCAATTATTTTATTGGTAACACGCCTACTTTCTTCATTACCTCTAGGAATAATAATTTTATGATTTTCTATATTCATTTGTAAATTCAAAATAATTTCCTGTTTCTTTTTTCTAGTCGTAGTAAAATCATGCACATTCAAATCAGTTTCATTCCTCAATTCTTGTGTAAATGATTTAGCAAAAGTATTAGTTTCAAACACAATTACTTCTGGTCTAAATAGCCTACCTATTAATTTTAATTTATTTATATTTTCTCTAAATTCTACATTTTTACTTCTATCTACAAACACAATTCTTTTGTTTTTATTCTCATCAACTTCTAGCACAACAATAACATTATAATCACCATCAGTTGAAATAGCAGGGTCACACCCAACATAATATTTGTATCCTTTTCTCTCTCTCATTAGTAATATAGAATCTTTACATTGACATTCAGTAATATGTTCTGGATTAAATAAAGATGTACCTGTTGAAATAGGAATACACATATATTCTCTTGTAAATTTTAATGAACCTACCTCCATCTTTCTTTGCATTAAAGCATCATAATTCCATCGTTCCGGCCAAAGGGGTTCATTGAGTTGATTAAGACAAGGATATTTATTTACAGAATATGCAGAATTTTCCTCTAATTGTGCAAAAATATCAGTATAAGAAAATGGAGTCCCAATCATTCTTAAGGATGCAGTATGATGGAGAGTTGGTATCATATCTCCAAAGAACCAATCAGTTACTTTATTAATGGCAGTTAAACTAAATTCTTTTAGAGGGTCATCAATAATAATTTCTTGTGGATGTAACCCACGAATCTGTGACCCAACAGAACGCTCTAAAACTCTATTACCATTAGTTAATTGTATATTACCAATCGCCCAACCCTTAGATGGCCTAAAATGTTTTAATGCCTCACAATTAAACATACGGTCAATCTCTCTCATATGAACCATTGTCTGTTTTTGGTTGGAAGAAATGTAAAGCATTTCATATGGTGGTGGTTGAAATACTAAATTCCAAACAACCCAAGAATGCATAAAAACAGATTTTCCGTGGTCACGGCTACAAATAATAACGGTGCGGTCTGTTTCTTGTATGGATTTTAACCACTCTTCATGAAATGCAGTATATTCAAAACCTAAGACCTGTTGAAAAAAATAAGGAAAAGATGACTTAGACATTTCTAAATCCATTTGAGTTGTAAAATCTAATTCCATTATTCCATCCCCTGCAATCCCCTATTAGGGAACATAATTTTCCAAGTTTTTTTATTTTTATCAAATCCATAACCAAAATCAAAATTACCCAGTTCTTTTAAATCTGTCAAAACTTCAAATGCCTCATAGTAATCCTGCTCATTATTAAATAATAATACCCATATATCACCTACAAGTTTAGTCTTAGCATTTGGAAACATTTGTTCCAAATTAGAAGCAACGCTGTATTTAATAATATTAAACCACGTCATTCTTCTTCACAAACCCTTTTCCATTCTTTATAGTCCTCAAGTCTCATTCTTTCTTCTGGTGGAGCATCAGGCCCACCTTGATTTCTCAAAATATCCTTCCATGTTTTACAATCTTTAATTGGTTTTCCACTAATACGAGTTTCTTTACCCGTTGGTTCCATTATTTTACCCAAAGGTAATCTAATACCAAACGGCTTTCCCTTAGTATTTGCGTGATTAATCCCGTCTTTTATAGCCTGTGAAATTTGGGCAGAAGCCCCTAAATCAGAAATATCCCAAACATCAGTTTCTTTATCGGGCCAATAAATTAAAGAATCATTAAACATACTGCTATTGATATACCTTTCCATATCTTCTTCATCTTCAATTGTTTTTCCACCGGGGGAAAAGTGGGTCATAAAATACTTATCAGAATGAGTAGAATCTATATAATCCAACTTATGTTTAAATAATTGAGAACCGAGTCTATCTTCTCTGAAAGAAGGTAATACTTCAATAGACCCACTAAATACTATATTACCCTTAACATTTACACCAGAATAACCAATTGCCTTTTTATGACCAGCAACTTCTTCGGTGTTATGATATGCAATATGATATAATGGGGTTCCTGTTTTGGCTAAAGGCCACTTATCTCTAGCAGATTGTGGAGTAAAAGTTTGACCGGAATCCTCCCACATAGATTGCATAGTGGTTTCATCAACTAAATTATTATCAATCGTAAAAAATTTATTTTTGATAATATCAAACCACATAACTATTCCTCCAAAAAGTCACTCACATATTTTTTATTTCTAAATACTTTTTCTTTAATAAAAGTAATTAATGCTTCTTCTAAAAGTTTTTCTGTAATTTTTGTATGCCCTTGTCTCTGTAATTGGGCATATATTTTAGGAATTAAATCATCAATATGTTCCTCAATACTTTGTGTTTTTATTATATCAAACCACATTAATAAACACCCCGACATAATCCTTTAATTGTATATACCGACTCTTCATCAATACCAAATGATTTAGCAATATTACTAAAAGAATCTAATTCATAAACAATTTGCTGTAAATCTAAGATATTTAAATCATATTTAGGTACTTGCTTTAAAATATAATCTACATTATCTACGTCTGATAAACTTAAACAATCATAGATAATTTCTTTATTTTTCATCTTTCTAATAATATCATGTGCTTCCATTAATAAATCATATGAAGTCATAACAGAACCTCTCGCCTCCTTTATAATTCTTAAAATTCTTTGTGCTGATTTTAATAGTTCTTGCCTATTTTTAGATACCCAAGATGGCCGAATATCTATTGTGGATAAAGTTTGAGGAACAGATAATTTTTCTGTTGCCCCCAGAGTTTTAATTTTTAACTTCTTTCTAAATTGATAACTATTCAATAAACTCTCTAATAAATTATAGACTATTCCTTTTTTGGGACTATCTCTATATGCGTCATGTAAAGATTCAGCAGATTTATTATTGAGTTCTCCCTGCTTATTTACTAAATATAAAATATGACCTCCCAACTTTTCATTTTCTTTATTTTCACCAATTGTATTATCTAAGGCTTCAATACCCTTTTCAATAATAGGTAAAACAGACTCTCCACTAATAAATGCCCTTCTACTTTGAAGGTCTAACATATCGGCTATATTATCTAAATCAGAAGGTTTAATTGCCATAGTTTCTAATGTCATTTCTAACATAGAACTAAAGGGGTCATCCTCTATCATTCTATTTAATTCCGAAAACCATCTTCTTGTAACAAATGCTGGCTTTTCTCCAAAATATTTCCCACTATTAATAGGCTCAATTATATAGTCATAAATAGCATCTAAAACTTCTTTATATTCTTCTTTACTTAGAGTTAATTTTTTACTTTCATCATCTCTAACTGGAGCCAAATCTGCACTAGTGGGAGTTTCACGAACAGATACGGCCCCCTTTTCACCAGTCCCCATATATACCCCAGAAGTCGGTAATTTACTTCTTTCTTCAAGCATAATATTAGTTAATTGCTCAAAGAAATTATCATAGGATTCATTAATATCAGCAATATCTCCTTTATCATGTAAGTAGGGATTCATAGGTAAATAATAATTCTCTCTATCAATGGATTGAATTTCCTCAACAAACTCATCAAAATATTTCTCCATAGCATCTAACAAATCATTATCTAAAGTTAAATATCTTCCTCGCCTTCTAAGTTGTTTTCTAGCACTTTCAAAATCACTTTCTTTAATAATTGTTTTTGTTTTATTGGTCATATAATTTACCAATAATATTGGGTCTAATGCCATTGGGTTATCTTCCATTTCGTCAAGAATAAAATCTAAATCATCTTTAGTATCCTTCGCCGCTTGTTCATCAAAATCACCACCAGAAGGGTCTTTAGGGTCTATTTTTTGCCCTTTTTCTGGAGTCTTATAAGTTGGTCTTATTTTCTCTCCACTATGTTTAAGTTGCACCCCTAATTTATGTAAAAATTCATTTACAAATATATTTACAGCGTTAAATAAATCTGGGACATTAGTATCTATAATATCTTCGTGTTGAACCTTTATAATATAATTAGGTACATCATGTCCTCCACCTTCTACCTCCCAGTTCTTTACTTTCATATTATGTTCTTTAATAAAGTCCCCAATTAATTTACTAAAATCATCATGTTTTTCGTGAATGTCTTCCCAGTAATTATAAATTTCTCTCCTTTCATTTGAATCCATACCAGAAAATAACCCAGATTTATTAAAATATCCTTCTAAATTAACTTCGGGAATGAGGGCTTCTAAATTTATAAATTGGCCTTCTTCTTTTTCTGCCTCAAACTTATCAATTAAAATTCGTATGCTACCATCTGGAATAATTTCTCTTCTCTCAAAAGCCTCTGCTAGTTTTAATCGTGACAATTTACGAGCATAATCACTTGTACTATATTTAGGTACTGCGTGACGTGCATTTTCTAAATCACTAATATTCATTGGTTTGCCATCAATAGTAAAGGCACTATTAATTGCACTTTGTACTGCTTTAACATCTTGTGGTGTTTCTTCAAGAGTGCCTATTGCGTTGTTTAATCTTTGCATAAATTTTTGATAGTGTGACCTTTCATAACCACCTTTGAAAATATTTCTTCGTATCTCTCTAGAAAATTCTTTCCAAGTATCAGATGCCTTTGCTTTAGATGCTTCATCAATATAATTATCTATATTAAAATCATTTCTAAAATTAGCCTCTTCTTTTAATCCTAGAATATCTCTAGAAAATTTACGCTCACTATAATCTTGGGTAGAAGAAAGTTCCTCCTTTAAATTGGCTTGAAATGAATCCCATGAATTTCCCTTTATAGCCGCAACAGCATCATCAATGTAAGCATTCATATTCATTTAACCACTTCCTCAATTATTTTCTTACTGACCAATGCATCAAAAATAGATACTCCCTGTTTAGTTTGTAAAGTTACAGTACGCTTATCTTCTTCATCATCTGGGTTTTTTGGTTGCTCTATAAATTCAGCACTTTTTATTGGTTTTATTTTACGATAATTAGTTGGGTTTTGTGCAATATCATTAACTTTTTCTTGGGTTATTTTTATAATTTCTTGTCTAATGTCTTCAATTGCCTTATCAAATTCCTCACCAGTATTTTCAGAAAAACTATTCAAATCTAAAGCCTCATCTGCTTCTTTTATAGTATTTAGTAAATTTAACAGAGATATAGTAGATTCTGGCTCGCCTGTTAATGTGTCTAAATCTATACCACCAATAGCATCTGAAGTATCTTCATATTGTTTTGGTTCTTTAAGATGACTTTCTAAATCTTCATCTAAGGGATAGTCTTCATCATAACCAGCCTCTTTGTATAAATTAGTAATTTTTCTTTGTAATGAAGAAGGAATAATAATCTGAACATAATCTACATCTCTATAGTCAAATACTTTATGAGTACCAGAATTAAAAAATTCCGATAATAATTTTAAATCTTTTTGTTTTTTCTGTGAAAAATTACCATCCGTTAATTTTGCTTCTTCTTCTTGCTCTAACAAATCTTCTTCTTCTATTTTTAATTCATCATACCCTTCTTTATTTAACACTAAACCCTTACCAGAAATTTCTTTTAATTTCTCTTGGTGACTTTCTATATCTTGTTCTGTACCACCCTCCTCCCCAACATACGAAGGGTCTTTTGCATATTGAGTAGCGGCTCCAATATTTATTCTTGATATAGGATTATTCTCTTTTAATAAAAATAATAAGTTAGGATTCATATAATGTAATTTTTTTACTGTAAATAAATCTGATTCTAAGAGTTCATCGGGAATTAGTAATTTATTCCACTTTGCAATGCTAGAATAATAAGTATGTGTTAAGTCAGCATCTAAAGTATTTGCAGTATATCCTTTAATTTGTTTAGTAGCCCCCTTAAATAAATTAACCAAAGTTTTTAATTTTCTATCATTACCTTCCCACCATTCAGGTTGATATGCCCCACTTTCTTGATTAGCACGACTAGGAGCCGCAACTCCGGGAATAGGCCATTCAGAAAAGAAATCATTATATTTAGAAATTAATTTATTTCTAAGACGACTTATTAATTTGGGTCTAGCGATTAGTGTTTCTTCTAATGCTAATAATTTTCTACCCCAGTTTGAATTAAGTTTAACATTACTAGGGTTTGCTTCAACTAACTCATCAAATAAATTAAAAATTTGTTTTTCATTTTCTATTCTAACATTCTCGCCATGTTCTCTTCCCGTTCTACTTTGTTCGCCTTTAATTCTATTTACTTTATTAGTTAGTAGGCGCAACATCGTAGGCTTATGTTCCCTAAATCTACGCACAATTTCTTCTTCATCATGTTCTATGGAAGAATAATTTTCTAAATTTTCATCTGAACCTTCATCTCTCAAAAAAGATATTGTTCTCATAATACCTTTAGTTTCATATTGTCCATTTCGTAATCGGCGCATAAATCTGGTCATGCTCTCTTCGGATTCTAAATGCTCAAGCCAACTCTCTTTATTTTCTTGTGGAAGAGAAATCTTCGCTTTAAGTAATAGTTCCCAACTCATTTTAACCACCAATTAAAGACCTATGTTTTTTTTAAACTCTTTGTTAGATTCAAAATCTTTTAATATATCTTTCCAACTCATTCTAAATCCCACTCCTCTTTTATTACAAACGGAAACGGGGCATCAAAGCCCATATTGTCATAAACAGTTACTTTTTTACCCGATGGTTTTTTAATCCAGCCAACAGCCATTAATTCTTTATCTCCTACTTCTTCTAAACTTAACATAGAATTTTCCTTTGTCCATTTACCTTGTTCTGACATAGGTATATTTTTTATTATATTTTTCCAACTCATTGTAATTTCTCCTGCATTTTATTTTTAACATCTAACCATACTTGGGGGTGATTTTGTGCCAACACTTCTTGAACAATTTGCATTTGTGCAATAACAATTGTATCTTGTCTTTTATGAACCAATTTACCTTTAAACTCAAGTAAGTATTTCAAACTCTCTCTAATTTCCTTTGCCAACTTTGTAAGTGAATCTATATGCTTGGGGGTCAAATCATCATCTTGAAACAACTCATCAATCTTACTATTAAGACGTTCAACATTTACACTCAATAAATCAATTTCATTAACTTCTTTTGCCGCAATAATATTAGCCGCACTTTTTTGTACTAATGGTTGTAGGTGATTTTTCATATGATTTTTAATTTGTTTTGGGGTTGTATCTAATGCTTCTGCTAATGCACTTGGGGCCAAATCCCCATTATTAATCCCAACTTCATATTCTTTCCTCATAGGGTCAGTACATAATACACATCGGGGATTACTTTTATTATCATATTCTGCGGTATGATTACGCAAATGTCTGCTTGTAGTGCCACTAGCCCAATCCCTTTCTTTATCTAAAACATCGGGAGCAATTTCCATATTAGCCATTTTCTCTTCTAATTCTTCCCTATCTTCGGACTGACAGAATTTACATCTTTTTCTAGTAATCATTCTTTATCACTCCCAATTAAAGTTCTCTATTACTTTATACATTTCTTCTCTATATACTTCATATGCTTTTTCAAAATCAACTTCATGTATTGCATGACCGGCCTTTTCCATATCTCTTAATAATCCCGGTTCAACATCAGAAAGTGGATTATCTACTCCACCCTCTAATTTCATTTCAATAACCTTATCAATTTGTTCTTTAGTACTTTGTTTTCTATCATAGACTGGGGTATTAAAATAATCATACATCACCTTCGTACCATCAAAACTCATAGTCATATTAGGTACTAATACTTTCTTTACCCAATTTTCAATGAACCAATTGGTTGCTTCTTCTTGCCCTTTAATTATATTAAACCAACTCATTTTATCCTCTCCAATGCTAATGCTTCTTCTATGGTAATTTCTCCTTGTTGAACCTTTTTTAATATCCAACTCATACTAATCACCCTTTCTTTGTAAATGCAAACCATGATACAAATCACCTTCTAATTCTTCTATATCAAGGTCAATATCTACTTTTTCCCAATCATTTAATATAATGTCCCAAAGAATCCACAAATAGGAAAAAATGAGAATACTACTCATAACCCCAAGTATTAATCCCCAATTCATTTTTCCACTTCCTTTTTATATTCTTTAAGTATATGCAATAGACCAACAGTTACAACAGGACTACTACTATTATTATCTGGAGTTGCGAACAATGCTTGCCATAATGGGGGTTTTGCCGTATTAAAGGGAGCATCATTACTTCCACTTCCTTCCACATACCAATCATCAGGTACAGGAGAAATTGCATATTCTTCCATAGCGGTCTTATTTTTATTATAGCGGGCTGTTCTCCAATGTCCTCTTACTATTTTTTTACCTATCCCTTTACCTCTCTTAACTCTTAAATGGGTAGTGAATTTAATATTTGCCGGATTACTATTTCTACTAGTTTCCAACCGTTCTAAATAAGGAATTAATTTTATTATTTGATTATAGTCAGACTCACTTATTTTATCTGCATCTCTTGTTAATTGTTCTAATTTTTGTAATACAACGTGAGCATTAATTCTAGCCCCACTTACTCCCGGTCTTTGTTTTTTAACATGGTTTAGTAACATTTGTCTTAAAGTATCTCCAGATGATGAACCAATTGCTTCACCCTTTGCCCTACATTCTCTAGCCCATTTCCTAAATGGCTTAACAATCCAACCATAATTAGGTTCCTTTTCCTTTAATATATTAGACCAATTCATAAAAATTCCTCTTGTCTATATAATAGGATTATGTAGGGCCATACTACTTTAGTTTAATAATCTTACCAAGGAAGACGAGCCATAACATTTCCACCCTCTTCTAATAAATTCATAGCATCTCCCTCCGTTAGATATATATTATCTCCTAATTTAACTTGATAATATAATTTTTCTCGGCGGCGGCCAATTTTATCTGTTTTAATTTTCCAAGGCATAGCCACTAATTTAATAATATTTGGAACTATTGGTGATGTATCATTATTTAAACCACTAACTGTTTGAACATATCTGTCTCCTAAAGGAATACTCCTATCAACATGAACACAAATAGTAAGGGAAATTTTTCTATTTAATTCAGGATATTCAACAAATTCAATTTCCTTTTGAGAGACTGTAACCTTACAATCACCCGTAGAAAAATCAACCATATATCTATTTCCACTCGGGCCAGTTACCCATAATAAGCCACTATTACTAATATTAGCATCTACACCCGCTTCTTGTAATAAATGCTCTGTATCAGCATAAAGACCACCGGCTCTAATTTTAGGAAGAAGACTGGGAGTGTTATATTCAAGGTTCTCTAATAGTTGCTCTATATTTGTAACCCCAAAATACTTAATCGGAGAATTGTTCCCTATTTCATAAAAACCAACATAAAATGAATCAACATATGTATCATTAATGGGGTCATCCACCCCTGTTTTTATTTTGCGATACTGCCTATAACTATCTTCTGGGTCATAAGCAATATCAGTCCATTTTTCTTCAAAATATCTAGTATTAGGAGTAGTTTTTTCAACTACTACTGCTGTTTTATTTTGAGCAGGTATTTTTCTATTATGCCCCGAAGACTCAACAATCATAAAATATTTTTCAAAGGGGCTAACATTTGGATTATTGTTTGCCCAATTTTTAATTTCTTCTATAATTTTATCTCTAGTCAGTTTATTTGATTTAGGTTTTTCTGGTACAGGATAGCCCAAAGCCCTTAGACGGTCTTCTTCTGTTTCTTTTATTATATCAAACCACATTGTATTCACCTTGTTTTAATATATTTTGCACTAAAATGGGTTAAGTTTGTAGTCCCACCTTTACTCAGTAACTCAATTGTTTTATTTTGTCTTATTAAACGGGCTAAAGAAGTAAGATTGGGTATATGTTCAGTACGATATTTTTGTTGTCCGGGGCTTTCCCAAAACTGTATTATATCGTGTATCGTAAATTCCTCACCTACAGGTATAAAATCTAAAAATCTGCCTATCAATCTTTTATTATGTCTTTTCTTGGCGTTTTTCCCAACCCTTTTTATTACATCAAACCACATACTTATCTCCCCAATAATTTTTTCAGTCCTTTTCTAGTCTTAACAATATACTTAATACCATCACGATAAATAACATAATGACCTAAATCATTTTTTTTCATGGTTATTCCTCAAACTTTTCTTTTAATGGTCTTTCTTGTGGTATAGTTCTAATATATATTTCATCTTTATCAAATAATTCATAACATATTAACATAAAAAATATTATTATAAAAATTAATCCCATAATATTTTGAACCCAATATGATTGAAAAAAAATATACCACTCTACATCCACAACTAATCCTTCTACCAAAATTCCCCCAGTCTTCTATCATCTCTATCCAAGGTATCCATAGCCTCTCTTTTTCTATTTTCTATATTTTCTGCGGTCTTTAAAACCGCACCTAATTCATTCATTAATTCTACATAAATATCTTTATATTCCTGTATTTGGGTTTTATTTATTGCTTTCGCAACTTCTTGCCTTGTTTTGCGTATTAATTCAATTATTTCATCACTTTTTATTATATCTTGCCACATCATATCAACTCCTTAATCTCTTTCATATTCCAAATATATTTAACTATTGGGTCTTGCCCTTCTTTAATTATTTTAACTATTCCTTCTTTTATTGTAGGTTTTTGAATTAAAATCTTTAAATCATCCTTTTCCCAAACATAGGTATCAATTGATTTTCTTGATACTTTTTCCCAAGAACCTTCTCCAAACTTTTCATTTAAATACTTTTGAATATGGAAGCGATTCCATATATTATCATCTAAATCTATTAATTCTTCTTTCCAACTCATATCAATCCAACTCTATTACTCTTTCTCCAAATTCAAACGAATCATCATTAATGCCTTTGTTTTACTTTCAAACGGCCCCCTATTACCCCAATACCAGCCATTCTTTCTTTGTTTAATTGGCATTTTAACAACCACATATTTTGTTTTCTAAATTTAAAATAATCTAAGAATGACATTATTCCATAAACATCTAAAAAGGTATTAACTTTAATATAATTTCTATTTTTTATTCTAGTTTCTAATTTTTCTAGTTGGCTGTTTTCTATTGGTATTAACATTGCAATTTTATTTTTATCACTTAAATCAGAATTTCTTTTACACATAAGTTCATCATAAACTCCTTGGCCCCTATATTCTTCTTTAACATATGAATTTCCAATAAAATACCAATTTCCCATATCTTTGTAACAAATGTGACCGACTGGAATATCCCCTATGTATTTAACATAAAATTGTGCATGATTAATCGGATAGCCTTTTTCCTCCATTGTAATTAAATTAGGCCAATCTTCAATTAAAGCCTCTTCACTCATTATCTTTATCGTCATCTTTTTTCTTCCTATATCTGGGTCTTGGTATAAATCCGGGAGTTGCTGT
>Ga0080013_1004434_pt1 | contig 13808 bp, 16 predicted proteins | sample ETNvirenome_6_85_FD_69236 | JGI IMG/M metagenome (GOLD analysis project Ga0080013, IMG submission 69236) | Marine viral communities from the Pacific Ocean - ETNP_6_85 (SPADES assembly) (version 2) | ecosystem: Environmental > Aquatic > Marine > Oceanic | place: Pacific Ocean | collected 2013-06-19
TGGGGGTTTTTTGAACTTTTTCCATCTCTTTATTTTGAGCATCAATAGTTTTAGATAATTTATCTATAAAATACCGTCTATATGGCACAGGCATATTATAAACTTCAGTAAATGTAAAGCTTTTTCCAGAATATACTAAATAGAATATCTGGTCAAACAGAACGGGCCTATAATTAGGCCCCAGGCCAAAAAAAGTTGATCCCAATGGGAATTTCTAATTCGAATTCCTTATCCGAAGATTCTGAAAAATAAGTAAATTTAGTTTCCAAATCCGGCATGATTCTTAGTGCCTCATTCCTTAGTGCTGCCGAATCTATAGCTAACAACTTATTATCTACAAAATCATTAATTGCTTTAAAGGTATCATCTCCATTTACTGAAATAATCATATTTTTCAATCTGGTAGTTACTTCTGCAGATTGTTTACCCGATTTCTTTAGAGCTTTCTGTTGATCCTCTATTCTCGACTCGTCTTGATGTGTCAATAATTTAAAACACACACTTACTTTTGAAGCTGGTAGTAAAAATTCGAAACGATTTTCTCCCGAAGTATAGTCTTTTTCATCTATCTCTTTATTCTTGACTTCTGATAAATCTATAGTTATTTTCTGTTTTTCTCCCGTTTCTGGATCAATGACTTCTGCTTCATAATCTTTTCCGTAACCCAATACTCTTGCAGCATATAAAATAGCGTTTTTATCACCAATTAGTAAATCGTTATAATTTACAGGGCTAACGATAAGGGATTTTAGTACCTTATCTATAACAGTACCCTTCTTAATAAAGTTTTGATTGCTTAGAATATCCTCTTCCTTGGCAGTCATATATTTCATTTCTATTTTGCCGCTAGATAATGGACTGTTTTTTGGATATGGATATCCCTTACTAGGGAGATCTACTTCCTCTGTTGGAAATTGAGATTCTTTTACTTGCTCACCTTGATATTCTTGAATTAATTTCTCTTTTAACTCTTTATTTTTTTGTTTCTTTGGGTAATCGGGGTCTACGACTCTCGACATAACTTTCTCCTTTTAAATTAAATATATTAACCTTTCTAATAAATATTAAACCATTTAAATTTTTAACAATAAAAAACCCCTAAAAATAGGGGTTAATTAGCAATTATCAATCAAGTGAGGGAAATTAATATTGCAATATCGCGTAATCATATTTTAAAGTCAGTTCAATTCCTAAAACATCATTAGTAGACCAATCTAAATCGGCCGGAGCAACTCCAGATGGCATAGCCCCTTTTAGAGTCCATTCCTCAACTTTATCACCAACAGGTCCTAAGACATTGATCGTTACATCCTTTTTATAAAAGTCAGAATATCCAAATCTTCCAGTTACTGATTCATAAGCCAAACGTACCCACTCCATTACTGCCTGAGCTCCTGATGGTACAATGGGATCATATAGGGTAACTGACACATCTCCCCATTCAGCCTTTCCTAAAAGCTTTCTATATGTGTTCATATGCTCAATTTTAATATCACCAAACGTAATATCGGGCCTAGAACACTTATTACATATAAAAGAGGGAATTCCATCAATGTACAATATAAATCTATTTGAAACTTTCGGCTCAAAAGCCGTAAACATTATCTCATTTGGATCGATTAACTCTGCCATGTTTTTATATTCCTATGTATCGTTCTAATATAAATATCTATTTTTTTATTTTTTAATCCTCAAAAGATGCTCCCGTAGGCATTATATTGAAATCTACGACTATAAATTCTGCTGTCTTGGCTGGTTGCAGATATATTGCACCCTTCATTATATTCCTATCAATTACATCCGGAGTATTATTTGTTTCGTCCATTACTACTTTAAAAGCATATAATCCCTGTCTCTGCTGTACAGATTCTAAATATGGATTAACAGTAGCTAAGAATCTGTTTCTTGTAGCAGTAGTATTTTGCTCAAAAACCAAATATCTGGCAGTAGAAGCCACGAATTTCTTTAAATTAATTAACAATCTTCTAACATTAATTCTATCCAATGCAGTAGTCTTTGATTGAAGAGTCTTTTGTCCCCAAACTGTTATTCCTTGTCCTGGGAATATAGCAATAGGATTAACTCTACCCTCATAAAGATCATCTCTCTCGTCGTGGGTTAATCTTGTGTAAATATCTGTTGCAGTTGTTAAACCACCCCTATTTAATCCTGCTGGAGCATACCATTCAGCTGCGATCTGATCATTAAAAGCAAATACTGCAGGCAATAATACTGACGGCGGTACCCAAACATATTTATTGATATTTGTATCTCTATATTTAAGCCAAGGGTACCAAGTAGCTGCATAGCTAGTGTCCCAATTATCTGCTTCTGTTGTTGTAGTTGCAATACTATCTGCCAATGCGATAGAATCCATTATATAGAAACAATCTCCTCTATCTTCACATACATCAATTGCTTTTTGTGATACAGATGAATGTAATCTAGATAATACCCCCGGTGTCACAATCATATTAAGATCAAATTCATCTTGATTACTTATTGCGCTTATGGCTTTCTTATATGATTTTGCTCCTGTTGAATTTCCATTAGTTAAGTCAAAACCCTGTGTATTTGCTGCAGTAATACTAGATCCAATAAGCTTTTTAGTTGCTGGATTCTGACCATCAAATCCACTTTGAAATGGTATTGTAAATTTCCTAGCATTTACTGGGGATGCACTGGCTGATAATCCCACTCCTGCACCAGTTGATGCACTGGCGTGAACTTTTAATGTTGATAAGTTAAAGGCCTTATTGGCTCCTGCTACTCCTGCAGTACCACCACTTCCCCAATCTACGGGCATCAAATAATTTATATTATCATTTGATGTTTCAATAGAACCATAATCAAAACCATGATTATAATTCTTATTGTAGGTACCACCTGGTAAACCATTACTAGTCTGACTAATCCTGAGTGATGCCGATGGTAAAGTTCCAAAAGCTGTATGTACTGCTTGTAAAATAGTAGAATGTCCATAAGGTACTAAACTCTTTGGTACAGAACCATTATTGACAGAAGCATCTGGGGAAACATAAATATATTTGGACCCATTTGGATAATCCCCATTTTTGATCAATTTTCCATCAGATTTGATTGTAATATATTGGTCCCCAATAACTCTTGCAAAGTAATTTGGAGAATCTGGATTTATATTCAACTGGTTCCATGTTTCAAGATTTATTGGTCTCTTATCGGTATCATCCCACCTTCTAACACTTAAGGTAAAACTTCCATAATCACTATTTGCAATTTCACTTGCAAATTTAACATTAGATATTGATATTTTTATATCTCTATTTGTTGCAGTTCCATGAGCTCTGTGGTACACAGTAAATAAATCGGTTGTTGTTAAGCTAGTATACGTAGTAGCTGGATCTGCTCCGTGGTGTTGGGATGTTATAGTTGGAGTAAATGCTGCTGTATATTTGGGATTCTCATCATCTCCTCCTGTGCCACCATTAACATATAGAGTTGAACAAGTAACGAAGGAAGCAGATTGAATACTACCAAACGAACTAGATAGAGTATAAGGAAAGTTGACATATAAATAAGCCGTTTTAGCTGTTTTTGGACTATTAGCAAAAATATTTCCAATATAAGAATCATCCGTCTTTCTTAAAGAACATGAAACGGCAGTTCCATCCGTATCTGCAGAGCCAGATAATATCCATTCCATCCTGGCTGGAGGAACAGATGTACCAAAGTCTGACGAAGCCGTTGTCTGATAAGAAGCTGATGGAGAAAAGGCAGTAGCGCAAAAATCTCCTCCTATTTCACCATTAGATGCATTTGCAGATGGTGACAGAACAGCAACAGTTTTTTGTCCAAAGGCACCACTTCCAGAAGCTTGAATAGCAACTGGACCAGCAGTATAACCACCCATGTCCAAAATTCGAACTACAGTTACTGTTCCTGCATTTTTAAGATATTCTTTTACGGTGTAAGGTACATAAGTTTCCTCGCTTAATCCACCAAACATTTCTTCATAATCCTCAAAGGAATCAAGAATAGTGGGTACAAAAGCTGGGCCTTTAATCGTTGGTCCTATAATTACTGCACCAATTTCACTTATCCCTTGGGGGACAAAGGATAAATCATTTTCCTGGGTAAATACACCAGGACTAACTATTTTTTCAGCCATTTAAATACTCCATAAATCAACAATTAGGTATATTATATTCCAAATATAAATATCACTAAAAAAGTCAAAAAAACAATTATGCAATGATTATGAAGGTATAAATTCCCCAGTATCTATATCTAGAGTTCCAACCCCATATTTTTTCTGCAATTCATCTGCTTGTTTTGTTTCTCGATCTTTTAATATTTTTAAATTTTCCTTTATTTCTTTATCTCTTTCTGATAAAAAGATCTTCTGTAATTCTATCTGTCCCAATTCATGAGTAACAGATTCATAACTATCTCGGATTTCTTTTAATTCATTTATTTCTTCTTCCGAAAATTTAACTTTTTTGTCCATATTTTTATTCTCCTATAGAACTTTTATTCCCCTGGAACGGGTAAATTATTAATATCACTAACAACTACTTCTGACATCACGAGTTGTCTTTTTGTCAGTGATCTTTCACTCGCATGTCTTAATTTCTTTTGCAATGCTTCTGGTATAACATATCCTCTCATATCAATACTAAATGTTGTTTTTACCAATCTATCATCCCCTGCTGAAACTTCAACAGTGTTTGTAAAATCCCCAAGCTTAGCTGCAAATTTAAATCTATCTGGGTTTCCCCAATACATATCATCCGCATATTGAATAGATTCAATTATTTTGTTCATTTGCACAATTAAATCGGTCCAAACTATACATTCATATGTCATATCCAAATAATCTGGAATTACCACCTTATATTGTTCTTTTACGGGCTTCGCTCCTATTAATACCGAAAAATTATCATACCTATTTATTTGAGTTCTCTCGTTTTCAAAGGTATAATATAAATTATTTTCCTCATTATCAAAATGCCTAGAAAGATCCTTTACTTTTGCTATTCCGGTTCTCTTATACATTATCAAGGGGAGTTGAATCTTACCATCCTTATCTCTATAGAATCCAGATTTTTGTACAGATTTCCACCTTTGGGAATCGCCATAGATGATGGGAACTCCCTGAACCTCTCCATTACTATTTTTTACTTGTGGCTTTATTACCTCATCAAAATAATACTTGATAGTCTCATCTATATCATAGATTCCAATATCAAATTCACCAATCTTATCTTGGTCTCGTCTTACCTGATTAGCTCTATTTAGCTTATTTCTGGGATCTCTTTGTGGTGCTGGTATTTTCTTAGCCATTTATTTATTCCTAACCATATAGTCCGGGGTTTCCAACATTAGTTCTTTCTATTGATAAAGCACTTCTTCTTGTCAAATGAGTGGAACAAATTATTGATACATTAGATCCAAATTTATCTAATGTACTTCTAGAATATTCCTTAGATTCTTTTGTAGTATCTGGATTCTTATCTAAAAAGAATTGATTCTCAACAACCGAATCTATTTCATAATAAGATTCATTCCATCCTATAACATCTCCGACTTCTATTACCAAATCAGAAGTATTCTTTAATATCTCCCTAGCAAATGCAAAAGTAGATGCTTGGGTAACATCAGGACCAAAATCCGTATCAGGCCAATCTGGATTTTCATGAGTTATTAATGCAGGAACTCTAACTGCTGTCAAATAAATCTTGTTGGTATTAACTTCTCCATATAAATTAATATTATTATCGGGCAAAGAGGTTTTAAAAACATCAACTTGTGTATCTACCCAAGTGTACATTATTTCTCGGGTTAAACTATTAAAAAGCTTTATATCTCGTATTCCACCGAATATTGCCATAATTTTCTAAGCCACATAAATTGGATATGGGTTTCTTCCCAAAGTCTCTTGTTGAAATTCTGCTATTTCTTTTTCTCTTTCTAACATATTTCTTCTGCTAGTTGCTTCTAAATCTGTTCTCAATCTCTCAATTAAAGAATCTTTTTCTGTTGCTGCTTCACTTCTAAGAGTATCACCATCTGTAGTAACTCCGCCACCAGGTATTGGGATTTCCCCATATTTAGATCTGATTATTCCCAATAATTCTTTTGAAAGAGCAAACGTATATTTTCTGATCCATTGTTTACCTGCCTGATTAATCTGAGAATAAGTCATTGTATTATATGGGATATTTGAAAAATCACTAACAACCCCAACCCCACTAGATCCAGATATAGGGGATTTATCTTCATCTACAACATAATCAAGCCATAGATTGTAATTTCCATCGGGTATTGGGAAAATCCTCAATTGATTATTAACCAATTCAAAAGTATAAGAAGACTTCCTAACCAAATCATTAAACTCTATTGCTTGAACCCTCAATAAATCAGCATATATTGGCATTAAAACATAACTTATTGCTGGACTCATAGCACCCCAACCAAAACCATCCAACATACCCTGTGAAGTATTCCCTGTTCCAACATATGGATCAAAATATCTAGTTATTGCAGGCTTAGCCTCATAATGAAGTCTTTTTACCGTAATAGATTTTCCACTTTCGGTAACATCTGATACTAGAGCATTTAAATCATAGGTTTGAACATTAGTAGTTACTGCAATCTTTTGTCTCTTCCAAGAAACCTTACCACCGACTCCGGCTTCTGTTCCATATGTGTCACTCAATCTTACAATATTATTTTGTGTTGGAGTTATATTCCTATGAGACAAATTAGATCCAGTGCTCTCTCCCTGTAGAGTAAATAAATTATCCTTGATATTCTGATAATTGACTTGAGCGCTATATTCATTAATGGACTCTTCAAAACAAGCAAAAAAGCTTTCTTGTTGAAGTTCTATATCAACCAAGGGATATCCAAGTCTTTTCCCACACCAATCTGCCACCTTTTCAATATCAGATTGAAAATCAGTATCTGTATCATACATTCCAAAGGGAGTATCTCCCGGAAAGAATGATGATGATCCAGGCCATATATTAGGTACTTGTTCTGCCACGCTTAATTCTCCTTATTAATAAATATCAAAATTTTTATTATAATTCAATAAGATTAATAGCCAAATCTGTCTTTTTGAGCATTAAAGTTTTGGAGAACATTCCCAGCTGTAAGAGAAGTATTGTAAACTTTAATATTTGAAATTTCCCCAGTATAGTCATAAGCTTCTGTTATCCAAGCCCCCACATATGTTGTAGGATTATCACTAGCAGGAGAAGTACCAGATCCTGCATTAGTTGTAGTGGCTACTCCATTTACGTACCATGCATGACTATCAATTGCATTTTTTACTAGAGTTGCATTATACCAAGTATCAGTAACAAGAGTAACTCCAGCAGTTTGACCATCTACATAATAACCTCCTGAACCTGCGTTTGATGAAAGCCAACATAGTATTGAACTTCCATAGGTTGCAATTTGTATTGGCCAACCATTGGTAAAAATATAATGATATTGACCCCCAGTTATATCATTAGTATTAAACCAAAAATCAATTGACCAATTATTTGATGATAAACCTTCCGATGAGAAATTACTTTCTAAAATAATATAATCATCCACACCATCAAATGCCCAAGATTTTTTATCTCCCATACTTCCCGAAACATCATTTACTAAGCTTCCTGTTGGTGTTAATGAACCACTTGCTAGATTATAAGTTTTAGAACTTCCAGAGACATAACTTTTCTTATAAGCAGCATCCCAATAAGCAACTAATCCGATGGTTTGGATATTGTTTCCTGTTTCTGCTGTTATGCCGAATTTAGTTCCCGTTCCCATGATAAATTAAGTTAAGTCGCCAACTAGGTGCCAAGTGTTTGCAGCCACTTTTTTGAGAGAAGCTCCAGAATATTGACCTGCTAAATGCATGTTATCATTTTTAGCATATACGTTAACTGAGGTACTACCTGTATGGAAGAAAAAATTACCTGCTGATGATGTTTGAAAGAATTCATATTCAGCTCCAACTGCAACTGCTTCAGATGCATCTGCAAAAATAGAACATGATGAATTACCATGTACAATATTATATTGACCCACATGAGTCATAGAGGCTGTAAAATTGGTTGTGTGAGTAGTTATTGGTCTTTGCCATCTACCTGTTACTTCACCTGTTGATAATGAGGCAGAGATTGTTACTATTGGATCATTTCCAATTTTGAGTTGATCTGACATGGTTGCTGTACCTAACTGACCTTCTCCTATAAAAATATTATTAGAACTAGCACCAGCTAAAACTCTTCCGGAATCATCCCCTATAAGAATATTATAATTACCAGTTAAGATATTTGCGCCTGCTTGCCTACCTAATGCAACATTTCTTATCCCATCTCGGAGCTCCCATAAAGCTAAATTACCTATACCTGTATTATCATCTCCGTCATTTATATCATATCCAGCTCTATAACCTATAAAAACATTATAATTGGCATCAAAAGGATCTGTCCCCATTCCTGCTTCATATCCTATAAAAACATTACTATCAGAAGCAGTAGCTGAATCCCCCATATTCATACCAGCGGCATATCCAATCATAACATTTGAATGACCAACAGTATTAGTTTCTCCAGCTTTAGAGCCTATCATAATATTACTAACACCTGTAGTTAAGTCTTTTCCTGCAAGTGCTCCTACTATAACATTATTAGTAGTAGTTGTCATTGCTACACCTGAACCTGAACCTATGACAGTATTAGATTGATGTCCCGGGGTTGCATTAAATGATCCAGAAACTAAGAGTGAGCCTGTTAATTGAGAGTCAGCTTTCGAGTGAAAGCCTTTTTTTATTACGAATTCGTTTGCCATATCTTTTCCCTATCCAAGATTATGTTAATATTTTATTAAGGCATTGAACCTGAAGACCAAGCTTCTGTTGCCATCAAAGTCAAGCAATCAGCATGACTTCCACTCCAAGTAGGAACCATACTTCCGGAAGGAGATATAAAGGATGGCCAACTTTTTGTTTTCCATTTAAGGACGAATTGAGTTTCGTCTACTGATTTTCTAACTGTACCTGCTGAAGTTTCCATTACTTGGGAAAAATCTACACTTCCAATTTCTGAAGTTAATACTGTTGAATATGTTCTATCTGAGTAATCCATTTTGTTTTTCTTTCTATTATAAATATGTATTAAAATTAAATAAATCGGTTTTTTGTTGCGTTATAGTTTTGTAGGACTTCGGCTGCTGTTAGTGCTTTATTATAGACTTGACAATTTGCTATTTTACCATTCCAATATCTATTTAAACTACCCCCAAATTCACCTATTTTTAATGTTGAAGTTGCAGCAATTAGACTTGTATTTATTGTACCTGTTGTTGTAGTGGATTTAGCAACACCATCAACATATATTTTTACTCTATTTGCATTTGCTTGACTTCCATCATATACAAACCCAACATAATACCATGTAGTTGATGCTAGACTAGCATTTGATGTATAAGTATGATTATTTCCAAGATCATCTACAGCATTTGCAATAAATACTCTTAACTCCCCAACAGTTGAATTATCAGTTTGAAAACCAAAACATCCTTGTGTACTATAATCCCATTTAACTGCAATAGCCTCATTTAATGATAATGAATCATGATTTACCCAACAAAAACAAGACATTTCAGTTGCACCATTAATTCCTATATCATCAGGGAAATTTATAAAATCATCCGTACCATCAAAAATCCAACTACCATTTCCAACAGGGGAATATTGGGCATCATCTTGTAAACTACCAGTATAAGGACCAAACAAATTATTACAAGTAATACTTCCACTTACATAAGATTGACCATTACCCGCATCCACAGCGAATACTAATCCATCTGTTACTATAGCCGGTGTTCCATAATAATTTGCCATTATATAAATCTTTCTTTAGTTGCGTTATAGTTTTGTAGGACTTCTGCTGCAGTGAGTGATTTGTTATAGAGTTGAACATTTGATATTTGACCTGTGCCAAAGCTGGTTCCATTTGCTTTTGCAATCTTAAAATAACTTGATAAATCTGTTGTTGCAGCAGGTGCGCCAGTTTCAGTATCAACCAAACTACCATCTACATATAATTTTATTGTTCCTGAACTACCTTCGTAAGTTCCAGCAAAATGATGCCAATTTGAAAAATCTGCTAATGCACTACTAGCAGCTGTTGGTGTTCCTGTGTTTCTTACGCCCCAATACATCGTATCTGTACTCCACCAATATAAAATTATCTTGTTAGTAGCTGTATTGAATGCTTCTATTCCTAAAATATCTCCTGTGGCTTTTTTACCCCAAAAACTAAGACTTAAGGTAGATGCAGCATTTAATGTACTAATATCCCCACAATCTATATAATCATCTGTTCCATCAAAATCCCAAGAATCTTTACTTCCCATGCTTCCCGAAACATCATTTATTAAGCTACCTGTGGTACTAGAAACCAAACTAAAAGTATCTAAACTCGCACTTACATAACTTTGTCCATTACCTGCATCTACTGCAAATATTAATCCGTCTTCTACTATGTCTGGTCCGCCGTGTACTCCCATTATATGAATCTTCCTTTGGTTGCGTTATAGTTTTGTAGGATTTCTGCTGCAGATAATGCTTTATTATAAATCTTAAAATTTGCTATGTTGCCACTAAAATAACCCGTAGCATTTGCAGTCCCAATATTTAAAGATAAATCTGGTACACCAAAAGAAGATAAATTCTTGACCATAGAATCATCCAAAACTCCATCAAGGTATATCCGTATAGTTGTATCAGAAGGATTGTAAGTTAGTACCACAGATTGCCAAACCCCTGTTTGTACAGATGAACTAATAGTTGTCCAATCATTCCAACTTCCAAATCCAACCCAATAAAAACTCCCATAAAGTCGCCAATAAAAACGATTCCCCACTGAATACTGACCAATAATAGTTTCATCAGTTGTTGAACTTGGGTTAATCCAAGCTGACAAACTAAATCCTGATGAGTACAATGCTGTTGGTGGAATGTAGCTTGTGTCGATATAATCATTTACTCCATCAAATACCCAACTTCCTTGATTATTATTACTAAATCCAGTATCATTTTCTAAACTACCTGTTTGAGAACCAACCAAATTTAAAGTATCAGAGCTTCCACTTACATAACTTTGGCCATTACCTGCATCTACTGCAAATACAAGTCCATCTGTTACTATTGTCGGTGTTCCGTTACTAAATCCCATTATGTAAATCTTCCTTTTAAAGCGTTATAGTTGTGTAGGACTTCTAATTCTGAAAGTCCTCGATTGTATATTTGAGTATTTCCTATACTTCCATCTAAACAATCACTAGTATTAGCATTACGACGGCCAATCCAAAAATTAGTCCAACTGACTATTGTATATGGTTGAGACATAGGATAAGTTGGCGGCGTTCCTGTTGCTCCTGTTGAACTATTCCAAGTATTTCTTAATATTCCATTTACATATATATTTGCTTCAGAACCATTAAATGTGCCGGCAACATGGTTCCAAGTACCTACTGGAGCATAATCACTATAACTTGTAACTAAACTTTCATACCAAGAATCATTAGTATTATCTCCAATTTGAAAATGAAGTTTATCTGTAGCGTATAAAAATATTCCTGTTCCCTTATTAGATGAATTAGGATTTCCTATAACCCAATTTGTATCAGTATCGTTTGCTTTTAACCAAACTAATATACTTAATTGTTGGTCTCTCAGTATTGTATCATCAATACCTGGAAAATCTATATAATCTGCAACACCATCAAATGTAAATCTACTTGCTGTAGGGGGCGCCTCATAAAGAGTATCATTTATAAAATCACCATAACCATCAGATGGACTTATAGTATTGAATGATTGGATAGTGTTTGTATTGGGTATACAACTTGCCCTATTAGCAGCATCCATATTGAATACCAAGCCATCCGATACTATACCCGTTGTTATTGATCCAAATTTCATTAGCTAAATCTTCCTTTTAAAGCGTTATAGTTGTGTAGGACTTCTGATGCAGAGAGAGGTCTATCATACATTGTTACATTTGCTAATTGACCTATTAAGTAATGAGTCTCTGTTGCCCCCCAAACTCCTATGTAATCATAATCGGTTTCTATTGAGGTTACTGTTGTAGTTTTATCTAGTAACCCATTTAGATAAAATTTTATTTCATTTCCTGTTACATTTGTTACAAATGTTAAACAAGCCCAAGCATTAAGACTTACTGCAGTAGAAGCAAGAACAGTTGAGGCACTCCCATTATAATAATAAACTTTCCCAGCTCCAATTGCACCACCACCTTCATCAATAGCAAACCCTTTATCATTTCCTACAGTGGGATCGGAGGATAAAAGATATCCATATCCCTCTCCTGTTAAGTCAGTAGGTTTATACCAGACAGAAAAAGTAAAATTATTCCCAACATTGGCTGATGGTCCTATCATCATATAATCATCTATTCCATCAAAAACCCAAGAACTTGCAGAAGCCGGTTGGGTAACAAATTGTGGATCTGAAATGAAGCTTCCGGATTGACTTAAATCTAATGTATTATAACAGCTTCCAGATTCTGCTGTTGCAAGAGTTCTTTGAACAGGGTAACTTGCCCTGTTAGCAGCATCCATATTGAATACCAAGCCATCCGCTATAATATCTGTTGTTATTGAACCTACTCTTCCACTCATACAAATCTCCCCTTTAGAGCGTTATAGTTGTGTAGGACTTCTGATGCAGAAAGAGCACGGTTATAAATTTGCATTGTTCCTATATTACCAGACCATAGTTGACCACCGCCGGCTTTTCTTCCTATTTCAAAATTATCGCTTGTAGATCCCCAACCGGTTGCTGGGCTTGTACCGTTAGTAAGAATTCCATCTGTATACATATTAATTGTTGGTCCACTTTCTATTGTCATAACTATATTATACCATGTACTAATACTGATTGATTGACTTGATTTTTTTGATGTTTCACTTCCATCATTCCACCACCCATGAGGGTTTGTAGCTGAAAATGCTATTCCCCATCCAATTCCCCCGGAATTTCTACCAAGAGATGCTATTCTTCTATATGAACCTATAGTACTACCATTTATCCAAACAGAAAAAGTTAGATCTGATAAATCAAAAATAGAGGAATCACCACAATCAATATAATCGTCCACTCCATCAAAAACCCAAGCAGATGGGTTAGTAGTAAATGTAGGATCTGAAATGAAGCTTCCAGATTGAGTTGTGTTTAATGTATTATAACAACTACCAGATTCCGCTGTTGCAAAAGTTCTTTGAGCAGGATAACTTGCCCTATTAGCAGCATCCATGTTGAATACTAACCCATCAGCTATTATGGGAGTTGATATTGAACCTCTTCGTATTCCCATAACATTATATTGACCTTACTATTGTTTTAACTTTCCATGTATTTGGATCTGTTGAATCTGTTATTGTAACTAATTGAGCTGTACTTGCTGATATTATTACTTCGAAATTAATTCCGGAAGTTGTACCGATATCTGTAGTTGAAACTTCTGTATAATTTATTGTTCCTCCGTTCCAAACAGACATTATATTTCCTGCTTTTGCGTTAGAGCCAGAAGTCATTGTATAATCAAAAAATGCTCCATCATAAGAACTAGTACTTAAAGTACATAAAGATGCTGTTGATGAAGCAGATGTAGCGCTTATAACCGCAGTAGTGTAAAGTGATTGGGGTGATTTACCTATAAATGTTTCTCCAGAAGCTGAAGCTTGTAATATTGGTAATCCTGAAATATCATTTGTAGTAAATAACATTCCATTTAAAT
>Ga0080013_1004435_pt1 | contig 13807 bp, 18 predicted proteins | sample ETNvirenome_6_85_FD_69236 | JGI IMG/M metagenome (GOLD analysis project Ga0080013, IMG submission 69236) | Marine viral communities from the Pacific Ocean - ETNP_6_85 (SPADES assembly) (version 2) | ecosystem: Environmental > Aquatic > Marine > Oceanic | place: Pacific Ocean | collected 2013-06-19
CCGTATTAGCATTTAATCCTGCAAATTTATATTGGTTGACTACTGCCATTAATCTAAAAAGAGACTTCTAGCCTCTATCTCCTGTTTTAATTCTTCTTGAAATGTACTATTTAATTTTTCTAATACAGCATCTAAATCTCTAACCAAAGACTGTGCTATATCTTCTTCATACTCTGCACTTGCTCTCGTTAATGTTTGTACTATCTTAGCCATTATAAACTTGCGATGCCTCCTCTACCATAACCTGTTCTACCTCTTCCAGTTCTATTAGAAAATTGATCAGATGCTCCTATGCTACCAGAATCTCCCCCAGTATTATCATTTCCTCCCCCTCCACTGTCTTTGTTAGCTTGTTCTCGTTCATCTAAGAGCTCCATATATTTGTCATGAGAATATCCTTTACCTTTGTCTTTTCTTTCTTGAAACCAGTCTACTTTTTTATCTAACATTTTTTTGTAATCATTAGTTCCAAACATAGATACTAAATTTTTACCTTGTAATGGTCCAGACATAATTTTAGTTAAACCTGATTGATCAGTTCCTAACATATTTCTACTAGATAAATAATCCATTTGACCTTTAAGATTAGGATTATAATTAGGTGCACCTTTTCTTAAAGGATTTCTGTAATAAGCTAAACCTAACATAGCTGCAGGAATTGCTGCGCTAGACATAATACCACTTCCACCACCTTGTGTGAAAGCATTAATACCTGTTCTAGCTAATAAATTTTTAATATTAAAACCTTTTGGTTTTAAAGGCATTCCATATATAAGTTCGTTTTCTTCTTCTTGTGCTAAACCTAAAAGCTGCATAGCTTTTTCCATGCCATATTTTTGAGCTAAAGACATTAATAATTGTTCCATTATCTTCTTCCTCCAGCTTGTATATCTAATCTAAAAGTCCCTAACTTCCAAGTAGTATCCACTGCTGTGTTTGATATGGTTAATGCAATTGCTCTAGCTCTCGCACGTGTATCTACTTTACTTGTAGAAGTTGTCACTGTAAATGGACCAAGTGATGAGCTTGCTGATGCATTATTAGGATAGTTTCTTAAATCTAGTTGTATGATTGCATTTCCTGTTTGAGAAACAAAGTCAGGAATAATTCTACTAACTCTCATAATATTTTCACCATCACCTCTAAGGTCAGCCATATTAGTTGCTGCTCCTCTTACAACTTTTTGTGTAATATCATAATCTCCAGAAGTAATATTTGCTGGGATAGCTGCGGTGACTCCTCCCTTTATTTGATTAATCCCTGTTTCATGTTCATAGTAATAAGTAACCCCTTCTGTATTTCCAGTTACATCAAAAGAACTATCTGTAGCAGCATCATAGTAAGTGGCATGAGGTAAACCAAAAACAGCAGAGTCTTGCCAAGTTGTTCTGGTAAATAAAGAACTAGCATTAGTAAACCATATCGGTCGTTTAGACGTAGAGTCTAGATAACTATAAGTTACTGATCTTGTATTAACATTTGAATTAGATGTTGGATAAAACCATGTAACTTCACCAAACAAGTTATTGATTCCTGCATAAATCATTTGGTTAGATGTTGTGTTAAGATCATCATAAACATAATCTTCTACTAAACAATCCATAGATTCTAGTTTACCTTGATACCTAAAGAATCCATTTTCAGACATCCAGTAAGCAGCACCATCAACTTCAACGGCTGCATTCTTACCAATTAATCCACAGTTAGTTCCAACCTGTTCGTAAGCAAATGTAAATGGTTGTCCAACAAAACGCATAGTAAATAAAGATGTATCGGTCCAAACATAAAGTGCATTCCTACCAAGTTTAGTTCCCATGATCCGTGATCCGGCGGCCAGTCTTTGTGTACCAGCACTATTGGTTGCTGTAGGGGCATAAGTATTAATATCTTCTTGAGAAGAAAATCTAATAAACATATCATCTTGTGTAGTTTTATCACCAATCGTTGTTTCTGTTCCAAAAAATACTAAGTGACGATCGGGTGTAGACACTAACATATCTCTAGATGCTGTTGGAGCACCTGATATAATTGTTGCTCTTGTATCTACTGCATTAGATGCATCTGCATTCCATTCAAAACATTCACCATTAAATATTAAAGCAATAAGTGTACTACCTAAATTATCTAATGACCACATACCGGGTTCTGCAACTTTATCCGTGTTCGCTGCTGCTTGACCCCATGCTGAATAATCACTGTAATTAGTAACAGTAGCCCCATCACTGTGAGTAGCGTTTGTTGTTCCTCTAACATTTCTAGTAATTCCAGTAAAGCTGGTTGTTGTTAATCCTGTGTAAGATATTTCTTCATTGTCTACTTTAATATAATTTATTCCAGTACTTGGGAAACCCGTGGTGCTTGCTACGTTAATTGTAGTTCCTGATCCACCAGTTCCATATGCATTTGCACTTAATGATCCGTTTAGAGTAGTTGTTTGTGGATTTGTTACAGATCCTCCAAATTGAGAAATACCCCAACCATAAACTCCAACTTGATCGGCGGGTCCTACATGGTAATATCGATAATAAGTTATTCCTCCAGAAGTAGCAGCTCCGGCTCCTCCTTCATTACTATCCATTGTAATTGTAAGTGTAGTTGTAGTAGGTACGCTAGTGACCATAAATTTTTTATCACAAAAATCTGAAGCTCCAAAATTAGAACCTGTAATAGTACTAAATGTACTTGTGTCTCCGAACAATATAATATCTCCGGCTGCAAAATTATGTGCAGAAGAAAAAGTTAGAGTAACTTCTGGGTCTCCATTGCTAGTGGTGAATGCATTTGTAATTGCTGTTCCTGATGGATTAACTAAAGGATGTATATCATAATAAACTCCTCCAGAATAAACATATAAAATTCTATTAGTGCCTATTGCAGCATATTTAATACCTTCTTTATTAACCATGTGATGCAATCCTCTTGTAGCGCCGGTAAGTTTTTTATCTCCTAATTGTGACCAACCACCTATTTTTTCAGGTGTACCATATCTAAAACGTACATTTTCCCCACCTGTCCACTGAGACTCAGCTCCGGTAGAGGTAACTTGTTTATTGAATCCGGGTAAAAATCCTAATTTTTGTAGCATATAAAAACCTGTTTATCAGGTAATATAACAGATTATGTGCTATTTCAATAGAATATTGGGTTAAATCCGTGGTAGATTTATACTTTAAATAAAAAACAATTGGCGTATGTTATCAAATCATTGTTGTTTTTGAAATGTTTTTTTACCTTTTTTATTGGCTCTATTACTTGTTGTATACATATACTATCATGCCCCGTAAAATAACCACCTTTTTTTATTTTAGGATAATAGGCCATAGCCTCTTCTAAAGATTGTTGTTCTGTCATCATAGCATCAAAAAATATAAAGTCTAAAGATTTATCATCAATATGTTTTATAGCATCTAAAGAATCTTTTTTTATAACAACAACTTTTTTACCTTTTGGTGTGCCATACTCTATGTTTAACATAGCAATTGATTCGTTTAGTTTCATTTGTTTTTCATCTGTTGCTGTTACTGGCACTCCATTTGGAACCCTTCTTAAATAATCTACATAAGGTTTCCAATTATCTACACCTATTAATTTTTTTACATTATTACAATTGTGCAAGATTGTTAAAAAACTTTCTGCTCTAAAGATACCTAGTTCTAAACCAGTTAAATTTTTACCCATAATATTTATTGCATAAATAAGAGGAGATATATCTGTCTCCGTTACATCTTTATACGCTGTTAAATGATTCATCCTCTAAACCACTGTGGTAAACCTAGATGTAATCTTTTATCAAACTGATTATCTTTAGCTCCCGGTGTACTTATATTGTTATAATGTAAAAATACTTGATAACACTCTTGACCTTGAAAAGGTTCTCTCCAATGTTCTAATTCTATTCCTTTATATACTAACATATCTCCCGGTTTTAAATTTACTTTAACACCTTTTTTATCCTTCTCTCCTGATGGTTCTAAATAAATTGGCCAATCATCACCACCTAGATTCATAGTAGTTGATATCTCACAACTAAATCTATCTTTGTGTCTTTTAAGTTCATCACCTTTTTTATAAATTCTTGCATACGTATATGCAGGACTTAATTTTAGTCCTGTTACTTTTTCCATTTCAGGTTGACACTTCAACATTAAAGTTTCCATAGCAACATCAGAGTAGTGACTGTAAGTATTTGGTATCTGATCGTTTTGAGTTTCATAATGACCCATCATAGTTTCAAATGGTGATATGTATCTTAGTTTTCTACAAGTATCATAAACTTGTTTTTTCATAGCAAAATAATTAGATAAGTATTCTGCTAAATCTTTTGAGATAGCTTTTTTAATAACTGCGTATTTATTTTTTTTAAAACTCATAATTTATATTTAAAGTAATTCTATAATGTTTATCTGTGCAAGTGGTGCTAGAGTGTTCTAACGAACCATCAAATATCACAGCTCTATTGTCCTTTGATTTAACCTTTTGATCTCTAAATAAAGTGTGTCCGTTATTTTCATTAAGAAAAAATAAAACAACCCTATGTTTATCTTTTCTATCTGTATGAAAACCATGTACAACTTGTTTATCTGTTTTTGCATAAAAGTTTAATTTTGACCTAAGTAATTTTTTAATTTTTAATTTTTCTATAAAAGGCTTTATTATGGGTGAATACCAATCACTATTAATACCACGATCTTCGTGGAAAAGAGTGTGGGTAAGAAAGAAATCATCATTCTTTTCATCAATAACCCCGTGTTGTACAAACCAATTAAAATCTGGATTAATAACCAAATTTTTTATTTTATCATACTGATCTTTTTTAAAAAAATTATCTTTCACTTTAAACATAATTAAAATTTATTAACATTCTATTATTACAATCAGTAGAGTTAGTGCCATAATGAGTTGTTTCAGCATCAAAGAAAACCATTCTATTACTTTTACTTTCTACTTTTTTATCACCTATCATTGTATAACCATTATTGTCATTCAAATAATATATAGCTGTTTTACATTTAAAAAATTGATCTTGATGTTTATCAAATTTAATTAATTTATTAGATATAGGATTACAATTAGCTTTTATTCTAATTAAAGATAATGGTTTTAATTTATCAATTATAGGATCTAAATAGTTATAGTAACTAGAATTAACACTATAGTTTTTGTAAAATATATGAACAAATTGATAATCAAATAATTCATCTTTTTTTGTTACTTTACCTTTTAAAAAAAACCATGGAAAAGTATCAGATTCCATCATCAATCTTAGAGCAACACTTTTTTCAGCATCTATATAATTGTCTTCTATTTTAAACATCTTTGGCCATTCCTTTTGGTATTGCTTGAATGTTCCAATGTATAAATCTAAAAGGTGATTTGCCATGATCCACTGCAAACTCATGTTCAAGATATCCAGGAAATATCATTATAGTTCCTGGAGTAGGTTTAAAATGTACTAATTCATTTCCGGACAATAAACCATTATTAGGTTTCATAGCTAACTTAGTAGCACGTGCTCCTGTTCTTGGTTCATGAAATATTGGGTATGATGTATTTTCATTACATTTTAAAAAATAAAAACCTGATACGTGTTGATTCCAATGTATGTGTGCTGAATGATGACCACCACCTTTTTTAGCAAACTCTTGAACCCACATTTCAGAAAAGATAGTAGTGTATCGTTGCATATCAAAACCACACCAATCTAAAAAATCCCAGGACTTTTGACCTACATAATTTCTTAAATCAATAAAATTATTATCTACTAAAAGAGGAGTTGAGTGATAAGACTTACCAAAATCTCCATTCTTTTTTATAAATTCTTTTTCTCTTTTTTTAGATTCACTGATGTATTTATCGGATGCTTTGTTTAAACTTGTTACAAACTCTGGTTTTTGGTCAACCCATACTGGAGTTTTAAATATTTCTTCTATTTTCATATTATTTAAATGGATATCCAAGGTTCCACATTACCAATGAATATCTTGTTCCTTTCCTTACTGGTTTAACTCTATGCCACACAAATGAAGGAAATACTATGATAGAGCCTTTAGATAATATTTCTTTTGCTTGTGTTAAATGTTTAGATTCATCTCTTAAAGGTGGATCATAATTTCTAAAATCAAATTCTAATTCACCACCTTCATATTCAGATCCATCTGTTAACTGAAGGGTCATAGATAGTTTTCTTATTTTACCATTTTCATTCTTGTTAGTTTTTTTATAAGGTCTATGATAACTATCAGCATGCCAATCGTAATATTGATTAAGCTTGTATTTAGTAAATTGAAGTGTTTCGGACCAATCCCAATCAAAATTCCACCCTGCACTTTTATTTGCTATCGTTACATAAGGCTGTATTTCTTTATATATCCAAGTATCATTCAACCATGTTACATCAGAATATCTTCTTTTTCTAAGGGCTGCTATTTGATCCTTAGTTAAATCATCTTTGTTGCTAAACGCGCCCGTTCTAGCCATCTCTTCTCTTTTAGATAGTGCATGTTTAATTATGTCATCACATATTCGTGCAGGAACAGCTGATTTAAAATACCAATAATAATCGCTTAAAATCATGATTTTTTAAAAATTATATTACCTGAAATTGTTTTTTGTTTAGACGATTTCATAACCATGTGTTGTAAAAAACTAGGAAAGACAATTATTTGGCCAGTTTTACATTTAGGTTTAAAAAATGAGTCATACATATAACTTATATTTTTATAGAATTGTAAATAGGTTCGTAAAGGATTAATAAAAACAGTTTTACCTTCTTTTACATCTTTATAAATAATAAAAGAAAAATCAGATTCAACATGTAAATGTGGTTCTTGGTGATCATTATTTATATAATTATTTTCCCAAATCTCTTTTAAATATATTTGAAAAGGATGTTTAATTTGTTCTTCTAAAATAGATCCAATTGTTTGAGTTAAATATGTTACACTTTGATCATCTATATCTGTTTTTTGATCATGCGTGCTTGGTGTTTCTGATACCCAAGTTTTCTCAAACCTTTTACTTTTTAAATTAATTTTATTTAAATCTATATTAGATATTAACACAGGAATTTTAAATAAGTCTATTATCATTATATGTATATATAAGTTATGGTTTGAACAAAATTTAATAAATCTTTTTGCTTATTATGAATGTAGTATCTATTGTTTGAAGGGAATAAAATAAAGCTATTATTTTCAAGTTTCATCTCCCAACTTCTACCTTTTCTTCTGTTATCATCATAATATATTTTAACATGACAATCAGATGTACCTACACCATACAACAAAGTATAATCAGGAGAATTTTTTAAATCTATAGGATCTACATTTAACAAAGGTTCAGTTTTTTCATTAGGCAAAAACATATTAGACCAAGTCTCTTGGTTAACTAAACTTATTTTATAGTTAAGATAAATATATTCTATGATATATTTATTTAATTGTTCAAATTTTTTCTGATTAAATTTAATTTTTTTATTTTTTACTGTGGCAGAAAAACTAGATAAAGCTAAATCAAATCGATCAATTTCAAAACCTTTTGGCATTGAAACATCACCGTAAATTATTGCTTGTTCACTTAAAACTTTCTTTTGCATATCAAAATATGTTTGTAAGGGGAATGTATATTAGATATTGAAATTTGTCAACAAATGTAAAAAGAATTGATCTAGATCAATTATGAGTTTTTATTTGTTAATCTCCAGATCCAGAAATAGAGTTTCTATTTTTTAATACCCAGCCAGTTGAATTATCTGCTTGATAGGCATCTTCATCCCACTCATAAAGCCAAGTATGAGTATTAGCTCCATTCTCAGCATCTTGTTCTGCTGTTAATGCAGGTGCATCACCTATTGGTGATATCCATTTAGCGTTAGCTATGTCTTTTGTAAATGATGGAAAAGGTTGTGGTGGCCAAAAAATTTGATTTGCTTCATCCCAAGTATATCCTATACCGGCATAATTACCTCTAAAAGGTGTTCCACCTAATTTATGTGTATTAGTTATTGTATTGTAAGAAGTTTGTTTCCAAAGATGTTCTGGCCAGCCGTGGACTCTTTCTAAAAAAGCTTGTCCTTTTTCTTCTGAAGCTGCATTACCATCGTCAACAGCATTAACTGTTAAAACTATATTGTCCTCTGATATTTTTGCAAAGTGTGCCATAATTATTGATACTTATATCTTATTACTACGATTCCGCTACCACCATTATTTCCAGTTCCTGGAGTAGGTAATCCTAGTCCTCCTCCGCCACCACCAGTGTTAGCATCTCCTGCTTCACCCTGTCTTGGATTAGGTCCTCCTGGATGTCTATCTCCGCCTCGGCCTCCGCCGCCTTTTCCGCCGGCTCCGCCTCCGCCGCCACGTCCTGGATCTTGGTCAGTTCCTCCACCGCCTCCTCCAGAGTACCAGTAGGTAGCACAAGAAGGTTCACCATAGGCACTTGGTGCGATTGTTGTTGAAGCTCCGCCTCCGCCAGTTATCCCTGGTGCAGCATTAAGAGCTCCACCTCCACCGCCTCCTGTGGTTGGGCTTCCTGGTCCACCATTTTGTCCTTGTGCTGGACTTGTAGGGGGAGTGTTTCCTAAACCGAATCCACTAGCTCCATAACCAGCTCCTCCGCCAGAACCACCAGGTTGCCATGCAGCTCCACCAGGTGATGGAGAGCCAGTATGTGGTGATCCACCAGCTCCTCCGCCAGTAGATGTAATTCCACTAAAAACTGAATTTGCGCCTCTTTGTGAAGGTGTTGGACCTGATGGGTTAAAAGTTGCTCCTCCAGCTCCGACTGTTACTGGAAGTGCGCCTTCACCAAAACAAGTTAAAGATGCACAAGTTGCTATAGGAGATGCAGTCCAAACTGGAGCTGCGCCTGGAGCTTGAGATTCTCTATAACCTCCGCCTCCTGCTCCGGCTCCTGTTGCAGGGCCTCCGCCTCCGCCACCAGCGATAACTAAATAATCTATTTTGTTGTTACCAGCCTCTGTACCTTGTGATGTTACACAAAGGTTTCCGTCTCCTGTGAATACGTGAATTTTATAATCGCCTACAGTAAATGAAGCATTACCACCTGTTGCTTCAACGAAAGCCGGTCCTGAATCGCCTCCAGATCCAAATCCTAAAACTTGGTAACCGAATGATTTGCCTTTATGATAGGGTGTGCTTTTACAACTTTTTCCTGAACCTGCTCCAAATGAGCCCGGTGTTGAATATAGGGTTTTTACATCTTTCATATCTAAATTCCTTATGCGTCGTTAGCCGCGTCAGTAGTATAGAATAATTTAATACCTAAAACTCTTGCCTCACCGGTAAAAGTATCTCCGCCGTCTGCAGCTTTTCTATATAATTGAAAGTAAGTTTGTTCATCATCTGCCGGTGAACCAGCAATTGTCATTGCACTACTTGCAGAACTAACTTGTTGATCTTCTACTGTTCCAATTCCAGCATCTGTAACTTCTATTGCAGTTCCATAAGCAACGTCAATAGTATCACCATCCGCACATGCAACACCCTGTACACCAAATATACAGTTACCTGTATTAGTTGTACTTGGAGACCAAAAAACTTGATAAGTCACAGTTCCTAAATTCCATGATTTAGGCATAGCGACTGTAAATTGAGTATATTGTTGTGTACTTGCATCGAAATCCCATACTTTTAAATCTGGTCTTGTAGCTGTTGTTTCAACTAAAGCTGCATCTGCAGGATTAGTTGTTGGTGCATACATTGCTGCAGCGGGTACCCACATAGTTTCTGTTCCTGCAATTTTTACTGCAGCAGTTCCTGATTTAAGAACACCAGATCCTTTAGGATTTAAATTTAAATCAACGTTTGTTTCACCTGTTGAAGAAATAATTGGACCGTTTCCAGTCGCAGCATTTGCTAATGTAATTTCGTTAACAGCTGAACTTGTTGCTGTAAGTAAAGCTAACTCATTTCCATTAGTATCTAAAATAGAAGTACCAATTTTAGGTGAAGTTAAAGTTTTGTTTGTTAAAGTTTGTGTTCCAGTAAGTGTTACATCACCAGCTGGTAAAGTATAAATATCTGGATTAGTTCCATCGTTTGCTGTAGCAAATACAACAGCATCACCTTTATTACCTGTTGCAAAAGTAAATGTGTCTCCTGATCCAGAAGCATATTTAAATTGTACTGTGTAAGCACCTGATGTTGAATTTCTTAAAAAATAAAATGTTTGTGCATCTAAGGGAATTGTTACAATTTGGTTTCCTGTAATTGAACCTGTAAATTCAATCATTCTGTGAGACATAACTGCTCCAGCTGATCCATCAGAAACTGAAAGAGTTGTAGTTTGTGCTCCACCTGCTATGTCTTGAGCAGAGAAACCACCTGAAATTTGTTCGATTATATTTAAATTGGTGTTAGTTTTTGTTCCCCATGTACCGGCGTTTTCACCAGTTGCCATTAGTTCTACACCGAGAGCCGTATAAGTTGATGCCATAATTTTGTTCTCCTAATTAGTATCTTTTTTTATTTGTTTTTATACTCATTGTCAATCATTTACTGCAGTATAATTTGCAGTTTGTGTAGCTGTAACTGTACTATATCCTGCGCTTTGAGTAGCAGTAATTGCTTCATAACCTAAAGGCGCTACATTACCTAGACTAACAGTTGCTGAAACTCCTGTCAATCCCATAACATCTGCTGGCGTTAAAGAACCTGTTGATGCAGTTGCAGATAATCCTGTTAATCCCATAACTTGATCAGCAGGATCAAGAGTTCCTGTTGAAGAAGTCATAGAAAGTCCTGTTACATCTATAATAGGATTTGTAGTAACTGTAGGAGATCCAATTGCAGATGTATTACTTAAACCAGTTAGTCCCATTACATCAGCTGGTGTAATTGCACCTACAGATGAAGTAGCACTTACTCCTGTTGGATTTACAGTTATACTAAAATCTATAGTAACAGATCCAGTTGTTGATGTTGCACTTTGCCCTGTTGGAGTTAAAGTAAGATCAGATATTGCTGTAGGACTTCCAACACTAGATGTAGCACTTATACCTGTTAATCCCATTACATCGGCAGGATTCATGACATATTCACCACCCCAAGTGTTTCCACCCCAAGCTTGTGTTCCCCAACTAACATCTTCTCCACAATTAGATTGCATTTCAAGGCCGGTAGGTATTACAACTGTTATGCCTGATCGACCCCAATCTTCAACACCCCAACCATCTTGTCCCCAACCTGTATTTATTTCTGCTGTAATTGTAGGTGAACCTACTGAAGAAGTTGTACTTAATCCTGTTGGAACAATTGTAGTTGCGTTTTGACCCCAGTTTTCTAATCCCCAAGTATCGGAACCCCAACCTGCAGTAGATGCTGCGTATGCTAAATCACCTAAAGTAGATGTTAAACCAAAACCTGTTACTGGAATAACCGGACTATAACTTTCTCCCCATGGTTCTTTTCCCCAAAGCTCTCTTCCCCATCCTTGTTCAGAACCACTTGTCGGCTCTCCAACAGATGATGTTAATGATAAACCTGTTAAGTCAACTACTTCATCAGTAGCTTGACCCCATGAACCACCGGTACTCCAAGCGTCAGCGCCCCAACCTGAACTTATTGGGTCAGTTGTTCCCCAACGGTTAGTCCCCCAGGTTGTGCCTGATTCGTTCCACGTGTTTGCCATAAGGAGTTCCTCCTTATGCTATCCGAATGATTGCGTTAGTTGCGTCTGCTGTTGGAAATTGAATTGTGAAAGTTCCGCTTGTTACAGTTTTATCTGAACCAAATGCAATGGCGCAAACCGATGCATCCGTTGAATGAGAATCATTAAAAATTAAACATCCATTAGCTGTAAATGAAGCTGACGTCCAAGATATATCTGCAAAATCACATACTGCTGTATCAGTAGATAAAGTAGGAGTTACACTTGTAAGTGCTTTTCCTTTAGCTGTGTATGCTGTTCCTGATGAATTAGTAATTTCATTACTAGATGAATAAGCTGTTGTTGATTTATTTAAAGTTGCTGAACTTGTATATAAAGCTAAGTTAAAAGTATTTCCAGTAGATGCTGTAAAGTTGTGTTCAGCTTCTAAAATTTCTTGTTTAAAACTGTTACAAATTGCCGATGTTATTGCCATAATATTTTTCTCCTATTACTGAGGCGGTGACTCGATTGGTATTCTTATTGTTCCATCCGTGTAATCGTCTCGTCTTCTTCTTCCAATTTGCATCGCTGCAAACTTTTGTAGTTCGGTTTTATACTTTTGCTCGTATAATGTCAACATATCAGTTGGACCTTTTAAAAACCCATATGCCTCGCATAGACAAGCATATAACAGACCTTGAGGGAAATTCAAACTAATATAATTTGTTTGATTACTAGACTCCAATGTAGCTGGCATTTTATTATAATATATTCTAAATATGTAATTAGCGTCCGGTGTAGGAGCTAAATAAATAGATCCTGATGTCGTATCAGATAATCCTGTTGCTCCTCCAAACATTGAATAATATTTAGGTTTTCCAGTAACATCTGCTCCTGATGTTGTTGATCCTTCTGGACCTGTTAATCTTCCTACATATTCTGTTAAAAAAGTTTGATCACGTCTTTCTAACCAGGTACCTTTTTCAGTAGAATTTGTTGCATTAAATACTTCAACACCTCTTACAAATAAAGCTCCTGCAGGCACTCTAATAGTATTTACATCTGTTGCCATTGTACCTTGGTCCACGAATCTGTCTGAATCCATAGGTAAATCCATCATAATTCTTTGTTGAGCATTTAAAATAAAACTTTCTAAAACATCAGTTGTAAAAACGTTAGAATCTACTTCTGTGTAATTTCTTATTTGTGTAACCAATGTATTGTAACTAATTCCTGACATAATTAACCTCTATCATTTACGGGTCCAATTGTACACTGAAAACCGCCTCCTGTTGCTGCGCTTGTAGCGTTAGAAACTAAAGGCACAGTTAATGAATCATAATGTGTTTCTGTTTGAGATGTTTTAGGACCCACAATTACTGTTGTTCCAATAGCTGTTGCTAAATAAGATCCATATACTTTTGCACCAGATGAATGTGCAATCGCTGTAGTATTTGCTAAAGTTACTCCTCTGTAAGGAGCAGATGTTCCACGTGTACATCCTGTTAAAGTATGTGTAGATCTACCTGTGTATTGAATAGTTTCATTTGCATATGTTCCAACTAATAAAGGATTAGTAATTGTACCTGCTGTTAAATCAGCTTCAGTCCAAACTTTTTCTATAACAATATAGCCTGCTGTTGGAAATTCTGATCCATCAGTTAAAACAATTGATGTAGCAGAATCACTTATATTTCCGTTTAATGTTGTAGATAATTCTAAAGTTGCAATTGCAACCCCACCCACTATTTGTTTTAAAGCACTAAATCTTACGTAAGATGTCCCTGCATTTAAACCATTATCTGGAAAAGCTACACTTAAAGTTTTTGATGCTGCTGTTGTTGTAAATGGATTGTTTGGTAAAATATCTTGTACTGCAAATTCTACTCTTGCAGGTCTTGCATGTAATAATCCTTGTGGATCAGCTCCTACAGGATGTGGTTTTAATTGTGGTTGCTTAGGTTCAAATTCAGAAATATGGACCCACGCACCTGTCCATTCTTGCACCATTTCTCTATATGGAAATGCTGCGCCTGATCTATCCGAGATTGCTAATGCTCTACTACCTTTTGCAAATCTAGCCATTACTTTTACCTATCTGTCTTTTTAACGTTGGGTTTAAAGCCTCTAAGAGATTTTCGATTAATTCGTGCATCTATTTCAATAGCGCTAGCTCCAGGTTTTTGTGCTCCTG
>Ga0080013_1004436_pt1 | contig 13805 bp, 17 predicted proteins | sample ETNvirenome_6_85_FD_69236 | JGI IMG/M metagenome (GOLD analysis project Ga0080013, IMG submission 69236) | Marine viral communities from the Pacific Ocean - ETNP_6_85 (SPADES assembly) (version 2) | ecosystem: Environmental > Aquatic > Marine > Oceanic | place: Pacific Ocean | collected 2013-06-19
AACGCCATCGTCGACCATATTACGACGAACGCCGTCGTCCATGTTTCGACGAGCGTTGTTCTCTCCGCGCCGAGCGCTTGCGCCGCCGGCGGAATCCTATCGACGCCGCCGGCGACGGTCGCGACCGGAACCGACGACACCGGGACGCTCACCTAATGGCGGACCTGGCAACGTATGCCGTCCGGCGTATCCGCGTCGACGATATCGGCTCCGACCTCTATCCGCTCGACGTCCAGGCCTACGAGCTCGGCTTCGGTCTCGTCGAACCGGATTTCTGGACGGAGCTTTACGGCTCCGAGGTCGACGATGGCTATTATAGCGGCGTCGACCTCGGCTTCGATTTCGTCTTCGACGGCGAGGTCTATACCGACGCGGAGATTTCGACGAACGGATATATCCGCCTGGCCGGAACGCTCGCCGCGCCCGGGAATCCGGCGCTATACCTCGCCGGAGCCGATGTAATCCTCTCGCCCTGGTGGGACGACCTCAAGACGAGCGACGTCGGGTACGTCCGGGTAGCCGAGCTCGGCGACCCGGCGGCGGAAGGTTCCGGCGTCTTCGTAGTCGAATGGCGCGTTTACCAGTACAGCGACCAGGACGCCGCCAATAAGCGCGAGCTCGTCTTTCAATGCGTCCTAATCGAGGAGACGCAAACGGTCGAATTTCGATACGGTCTCGGCGAAGAGGTCGGAGCTCCGTCCGCGACGAGCTCGGCGTCGGTCGGCGTCAAGGTCGATACGACCGGCTCGGTCGATACCAACGTCCGCGATTTTTCCGGCTCCGACCATAGCAACGGAGGAAGCGCGCTCGCGCCTTACGACGCGGCGCTCTCCGCCGTAACCGGCGCGGACTATCCCGGCGACCCGACGAATACCATCGAGAGCGAGGCTTTCTTTTACGTCTTCTCGCCGCCGCTCGCCGAGCTCGCGCTCGCCGCCGGCGATGCGCCGAGCGACGGACCCTTCGTAATGACGCTCGACGGAGCGCCGGCGCTCGGCGCTTACGAGCTCGACCTCGTTCCGCTTCCGACGACGCGGACCTTTACGACGCTCGAAGAGCTCGCCATCGTCTCGCTCTTCTCGTGGGCGCGAGCCGACGCCGACGACGAGATTCCGGAAATCGGCGGAAGCCGGCGCGGCTTTTGGGCGACGGAGCTCGGCGATAATTTCGGCTCCCGGCTATGGCTTCTCGAGCGCTCGAAGGCGACGCGCGAGAACCGCGCCGCCGCGCGAGAGTATGTCCTCGACGCTCTCCAATGGATGATAGACGACGAGCTCGCCGATACGGTCGAGGTCGAAATCCGCGACATCGGAGCCGAGCGAGCCGCGCTTTCGATTACAATCTTCCGCGACGGCGAGACGGCGCTCGCCTGGCCTGATTTGTGGAGCGCTATCAATGGCTGATTATCCGACACCGACGCTCTCGACGCTGATTTCGCGAATCGAGAACGACCTAAACGGGCATCTCCCAGGCGAAGGCGCGAAGCTAAAGCGGACCTTTCTTTACGTCCTGGCGCGCGTCCTGGCCGGCGCTTCGTTCGGTCTGTACGGCTTCGTTCGATGGACGCGCAAGCAAACGATTTACGACACAATCGACGACATCGATACGCTTACGCGCATCGCCGGCGTTTGGGGTTTGACGCGGCTCGCCGGGACGCAAGCGACCGGCTCGGTCGGTTTTACGGGAACGCCGACGACCGGCGTTCCGGCGGGAACGCTCGTCCAGTCCGCGAGCGGCGTCGAGTATGCGACCGACGCGCTCGTAACGACGGACGGAGGTGGCTCGGCGACGGCGACGGTTACGGCGGTCCTACCGGGCGACGACGGGAACGTCGCGGACGTTACGGAGACGCTGGAGCTCGTCGAGCCTATCGCCGGAATCCGCTCGACGGTGACGCTCGTAACCGTTCTCTCCGGCGGCTCCGCTCAAGAGGTTTTGGAAGACCTTCGCGTTCGGCTTCTCGAACGGGTCCGCGATACGCCGCAAGGCGGAGCCGACGCCGATTACGTCGCCTGGACGAAGGCGGCGACGGGTCTCGCCGCGACCGTCGCGAACGTATGGCCGGAGACGGGACCGTTCGACGGCGACGTTACCGTTTATTTCTCGTCCGCCGGCGACGGCGCGGCGACGATTCCGGTCCCCGGCGACGTTGCGCTCGTCCAGGCGTACATCGACGAAGAGGACGCCGCCGGCTATCCGTTCCGCCGACCGATTACCGCGAACGTTACCGTCGTCGCGCCGACCGCGTATCCGGTCGATTTCTCGATTTCGATCTCGCCGAATAACGCGACCGTCCAGGCGGCGATTGCCGCCGAGCTCGAAACGATGTTCGAGACCGAGGCGACGCCGGGCGGCGTTATCCGAAACTCAAAGGTCCATGAGGCGATCAACCGAGCCGCCGGCGTCGCGTTCTATACGCTCGACGATGTCGACGGAGGCGGAGGCGGCGGAAACATTATCAGCGACCCGGCGGAGCTCGCGCATCTCGAAGACATCGTCTTCGTGCCGGCTTAGTCGATGGCGTTCCGCATACCGACGCCGGAAGATTTCCGCGAATTGCTCTTTCGCCTGCTCCCGCCCGGGCCGGCCTGGAGCCGCGCGCAAGGAACGCGGCTTGCGGCGCTCTTCCTCGCGATAGGCGATGAATTCGAGCGCGTCTCGGAAGACGCGGCGGCGCTTCTCGACGAGAGCGATTTCTCGACGACCGACGAGCTCTTAGAAGCCTGGGAACGGGTTTTCGGTCTTCCGGACGACTGTACGCCGGACCCAACGACCGACCCCGACGAGCGGCGCGCCATTCTCCACGGGAAGGCGACCGCGTCCGGCGGTCAATCGCCGGCCTATTACAACGAAATCGCCGACCGCGTTACCGGCGAGGCTTGCGACGTTACCGAATACTCCGGCGGCGTCTTTACCGCCGGCGACGAGGTCGGCGAGCCGCTTCTCGGCGCGAATTGGGGTTTCTGGTGGGCGGTCTCGATTCCGAACGTCGAGGTTACGCATATGCCGGTCGGCGAACCGGTCGGCGAACCGCTCGCGGTATACCCGGCTTTTGTGACGGAGCTCGCCTGTATCCTGGACAAAGCCAGGCCGAGCCATGCGAATTTCTTTTTCGAGTATCCGGACGATGACCCTGATACATAAAAGGGGCGGAGGAATAGCGAATGTACCGAATCGACAATGCGACGAGCGCCGGAGCGCCGCCGGTAGTCCCCGGAGCCGGAGCCGAGGGATACTTTACCAACGGGACGCCGCCCGTTACGCCGGCCACAATCGTCGACGATTGGTGGTGCAACATGATTCAGGAGGAAATGCGGAATCTGGCGACGTTGCGCGGAGCGGCGACCGACAAAACGAACAACGCGCAAGCGAAGACCGCGCTCGAAGACATCCTCGCGCTCCGCGCCGATGTCGCCGACACCGGGACCGTTACGAATACCTGGCTTCGCTCCGTCCTCGTCTCGCAGTCGTCGAAGGCAACCGGCGCGATGTCGCTCGTCGCGGCGAGCTCCGATTCGGACGCGACCGGAATCTCGTCGTTCATTGCGGCGAGCGCGGAGGCGAAGGCGAAGGCGGCTTACTCCGCGATGCTCGCCATCGATTCAATCGACGGCGACGATTGCGACATCGAGGCCGGCTGCGAGGCTTCTTTCGTCGCCGCCGTCCAGGTCGAGACCGGCTCGATGAACGTCGAGGTTTCCGGAAGCGGCGGATGCAACGTCGTTCTCGGCGTCCATTGCGACGACGAAGACGTTCTAATGGACGGGACGACCGAAGCGAGCGCGATTATCGCCTCGACGACGACCGGCGGCGGGCATTACCTCAAGGCGCATGGTATCGGCTCCGTCATTCTCGCCTGTAAAGGCGGCGATGTCGGTTCGTTGTATTCGGCGACCATCGCCTCGACGTTCTCGCAAGGCGGAACCTCCGCGAAAAGCCATTGCGTCGTCATTGCGTCGGATACATGCCAGGCGGAAGAGAACGAATCGTTCGTCGCCGCCTCGAACAATAACTCGCTCGCGTCCGGCAACGCCTCCGCCGTCGTCGCGAGCGACGGCTCGCAAGCGCTCGCGACGACGAGCGCCGCCATCGCGAGCGACGGCTCGGACGCGACCGGCATTACGAGCGCCGTTCTCGCCGCCGATGGATGCGACGCCGGCGGGAACGCTTGCGCGGTCGTCGCGTCGCACGATATGGACGCATCGACGACCGACAGCTTCGCGGCGGCTTGCGCCGGCTCGATCTCTCCGCAAAGCGACATCAATCAACCGTATTCGGCAATGATTGCGGCGCGCCGCTCGAATATCGGAATTAGCGGCGGCGTCGGCTCGACGATGCTCGTCTCGTCCGACCGGGCGAACCTGGGAACCGAGCGCGCCGTCGCGCTCGGCTATCACGTCGACACGACGCCGACTTTCGACTCGACCGACCGGAACCTTACCGTTCGCATCGAGGGAACGACCGGCGATGGTTATTGGGACGGAACCGGCGATTTGGGCGCGGCGGATTACGCCGAGCTCTTCGAGAACGCCGAGCTCGGAACCTTGCCGGTCGGCTCGCTCGTCGCCTTCGACAAGCGGAGCGGCGGAAAGGTCCGGCTCGCGAACGGCTCCGACAGCATGCTCGCCGGCGTCGTCTCCGCCGCGCCGGCCATCGTCGGAAACTCCGCCTCGCTCGGCTGGAAGGGTCGGTTCGAGGTCGACGCTTTCGGCGCTCGGCGGACGAAGAATTACCCCATGGTCAAATGGGCGAAGGGTCCGAAAGGGTCCGAGACCGCCGAGTACGACGGACCCATCGCGGACGCTCCGCCTCGCGACGAATGGCCGGAAGGCGCGACGACCTATAGCCAGGAATGGTTCATTCCGGTGCCGTCCTTCGACGCCGCCGCGACATACGTTCCGCGTCGCTCGCGTCCGGACGAATGGACGGTTATCGGCCTTCTGGGCCAATTGTGCGTCCGCGTCGACGAAAGCGTCGAGCCTGGTGATTTCGTCAAGAGCTCGAAAGGCGGCATCGGCAAGCAAGCGGAGACGGCGACCGCCGGCGCGTCCGTTTACTGTATGGAGCTCCATTCCGAATACGACGCCGAGCGCGGTTACGCCGTCGCTATGTGTCTCGTTCGATAGGCTCGCCGGATGATTTCCGTCGAATGGAACGAGGGAGCGTTTCGCCGCTTCTATAGCGATTTGACCGAGCGTCAAATCCCGTTCGCGATGGCTCTCGCCTTGACGCGAACGGCGCGCGACGCTCGCGAAAGGCTCGTCGCCGAGCTCGATTCGACGTTTACCATCCGCTCGAAATGGGTCCCGAGGGGAATGCGCTTCGAGAAGGCGACGAAGACGAACCTTCGCGCGGAGGTCGGCTCGACGCGCGATTTCATGGCGCTACAGGCGCGCGGCGGAACGAAGAGCTCCGGCTCGCGTCGCGTTCCCGTTCCGATGCGAGCTCTTCGTAAATCACCGAAGACGAAAATCACGCGCGGCAAATGGCCGGAGAAGCTGCTCGCGAAGCCGAAGCATTTCGTAAAGCCGCTCTCCGCCGGCGGCGCGTATGGCCTTTTCCGCGTTCGCGGCGGGAAGCGTAATCCGCGCCTGGAGCTCTTACACGTTCTCGCGAAGAGCGCGAAAATCCCGGCTCGATGGCCTTTCGAGAAGACCGTCGAAGAGGCGGTCGGCGAACGTTGGCAACCGAACGCGCGAGCCGCGCTCCGGAAGGCGATGGCAAGCGCCCGCCGCCGATGAATGTCGCCGCCGCCATCCGATACAACCGAAGCCGAGCCGGGTCGTTATGGCTCGCCTCCGAATTGCCGACCTTGCTCGCCGCGTCCGGCGCGCCGGATTCGGAGACCTTCGCCGAAGCCGTCTCCGCCTTTCAGCATGCGATGGGTCTTCAGGGCGACGGGAAGCTGGGTCCGGCGTCGTGGGAAGCCATCCGGACGAGCCTTCGCCTCGACGGTCCGGAGCCGGAGCCGGAGCCGCCGCCTCGAGCTCCGGAGCTCGCCGACGTCGCCGTCGATACCGAAGAGGAAGCGCTCGCTCGCGTCCGCGCCGGAATGGCGCTCTCGCCGCATGTACGCGAGCTCGCCGACGCATACGTCGACGTCCTCGCCGGTCGCATCGACGAGGCTCGCGCTCGAGCGCTGTATCGCGCTATGCGACGCGACGGAATGAAGGTCGCCGCCGACGTCCAGCGTCGCGGCGGGAAGGACGCCGAGCTCGCGTATGCGTACAAGGGGCGGACCGCCGCCGAAATGCGGCGGAGCTACTCGAAACGCTGGCATAAATGGCTTTCGGAGACGAAGCGTTACGGTCTCGGCGTCCATTGGACGGCGGGAACCGGCGGAGCCTGGCGCGCCGCGAAGTATCTTCTCGCAACGAAGCCCGGTCGCGTCTCGACGAACGCTTTTCTCGATTACGACGGCTCGGTTTTTATCGTCTATCCGACCGTCCTCGATTCGGGTATCGAAGACAACGAACTTATCTATACCGCGCATGGCGCGCACAATCCCGGTTGCATCGGTGTCGATTTCGCCTCGCCGGGAATGGTCGAGCGGAGCGGCGGAGGATGGCGCGGTAAATACGGCGGAAAGCTCCGCGACGACATCGTCGCCGCTTGCGGCGTCGTCGAGCTCGACCTCGAGCATCGCAAATGGAGCGGCGAGCCGACGCCGGCGACGCCGTGGGTCAATCGAGGCGAGGACGGAACCGTATGGTCCGCGCGCTACTTCCTCGCGCCGACGTGGGAGCAAATCGCCGGTCTCGTCGTAATGGCGCGCGTTCATAGCGTCTTACATCATTGGACCGAAGCCGACCTCGTCGTCGTCGGTCACTATCAGCGGAGCTCGAGCCGCGCCGACCCGTTTTACTATCCGCTCGGATGGATTCGGCGAGACGCGCTCGCGCTCGAGGCGAATCTCGTTTGTCCGTCCGCCTGGCTCGCTCGCGTCAATCCGGCGGACGTTGGCGAGCTCGTTCGGGAATATCGGGTATGGGCGAAGCCGCTCGGCTGGTAAAAGTAGAGGCGCGCCGGTTCGAGAGGTCTCGAATCGTGACGATTGCAGGATACGGAGTAACAATGACGGACGACCCAAAAGCGGTGCAAATTCCAGGATGGCTGGTCGGCGCGCTCGGAACCGTAACGGGTCTCGTTCTCGCCGTCGTCGGCTTCCTCATGTTCTTTGACGGGCGATACGCGCCGGCGCGGATGCAAACCGAGCTCGCCGGTATCGAGACAAGGCTCGAAGGGAAGGCGGACGCCGACGAGGCGGCGACGAAAGCCGAGCTCTTGCTCGTCGACCAACGGGTCGCCTTTACCGCCGCGACACTGGAGCGTATCGAGCGCAAGGTCGACGCGGTCGGAAAGGTTCTCCGGACCGCGCCGCCTGGACCGAGGCAGGCGAAGACGCCAGGCGCGCCGGCGGAGAAACGCCGCGAGCGCGAAGAGCGAACCGTCGACGAGCTCGAACGCGAGCTCGACGAAATCCTTCGAGAGCTCGAACGCCGACGAGAACACGCGCGGCGGCGAACGAAACCGCCGGTTCCGCCGCTATGAAAGCGCTTCTCGGTCTCGTCGCCGATGCCGGCTCCGACCGCGTCTCGCTCGGTCGCGTCGCTTTCTGGTGCGCGTTCGTCCCGCTCGTCGTCGAGCTCGTCCTCTCGAAAGACGTCGCGAGCCTGGAGCGCGTCGTTTACGTCCTGCTCGGCTACGCGACCGGAACGAAGGTCGCCGGCGTCTTCGGGAAATGAAACGAGCTCTCGCCGTTCTCCGTCGCTACTGGTGGTTATTCGCCGCCGCGATTCTGGCGATTGTCGCCGTCCTGGCGCGCCGGAGACGGACGGAACGCTCTCCAGGCGTCGCCGAGGCTCTTCGCCGCGCTAACGAGGCGGACATCGCCGCCGAGCTCGCGAAGCGCCGCATCGACGCCGAAGCCGAAGCCGAGATATCGAGGATTCGCGCGGAGCTCGCCGCCGAGCTCGACGCGAGCGCCGCGCAAGAGGTCGACGCGAAGGCGAAACTCGCCGGAGACGGCGACGCCTTGCTCGCCTATTACCGCGCTCGCGGAGCCGAGCTCGAATGGAAAGAGGTCGAGCGGCGATGAAAGCGCTTCTCGTCGGTATCCTGATTTTCTGTCTCGCCTCGCCGGCGCTCGCCGACGACCCCTGCAAAGACGCGAACGCGCGTCCGGCGGGATGTAAGCCGCCGGCGTCCTGGCTATGCCTCTCGCCGGAGCTCGCCGCCTCGATGGCGACGGAGCCGGAGCGCATCCGGCGCGATTGCCGGCTTCGCGCGGAAGCGACGCAACGTGAGACGGATACGGTCTTGCGGCGCGAGCTCGGAAAGAAAGACGCGGAGCTCGACCGGCTCCGCGCGCGATACGTCGTCTCTCTCGACGTCCTGGCGGACGCGGAAGAGGCGCGCGACGAGGCGGTCGACGAAGCCGATTCGCGATGGTCGACCGGCGAGCTCGTCGCATGGGTCGGCGGAGCCTTTCTCGTCGGAGCCGCCGGCGGCGGCGCCGCCTGGTATTGGAGCAAATGACATGACGAAAGCCGAGAGACTGGACCGCGTCGAGGCGCTTATCTCGAGCGCTCGACGGAATCCGGAGCGATTCCCGTCGCCGTTCGGATATCTGCAATACGAAGGCGACCGGACGCCGATGTTCGACCGCTTGCGTCGCCTGTATCCGATCGACGAGGTCGAAGATTACTCCGTCCATAAATACGCCGTCCGCGACCTCCGCGAGCTCTTCGAGCGAGGTCGCGTAAAGCTCGTCGCGCGCGGCGGATATACATGGGTCGTAACGGCGGACGTTTACGCGCCGCTCGAGGAACTCGTCTCCGCGCCGGTCAACCGCTGCAATTCTTACGACTGGCAAAACGCGGAGCGTCTTCCGGAACTCGCCGACGACGACGAGCTCGACGGCGTCGAATGGGCGCGACGTCGAGAGAACGGAATCCTCGCGGAAATCGTCGCCGTCCGGCGATAGGTAATACGCGGTAAGGCGTAAAAACGCCGTAAACCGGACGCCGTTCGGTTTGCTTCTAAAAATATATCCTGTAAATAAGTAAAAAATAACCGTAGCAATTACGAGTATTTCGGGACTAATCCCGAAATATTCGTAATTGCTACTTGCCAAATCCCTATATAAGCGCGAAAAAGAAGGCCGGTCGTCGGATTCGGCGGCTCAAACAACGGAGAAAGCAATGGAAATTCAAGTTAGCGCGAACGCTTCGACGATTGAGAAAGGGTCGGTCGGCTCGTTTCGCGTTATTCCTTCGCAGGATTACAGCCGGACCATCGATTTCGCCGACGTCGCGCGCTTCGGTAAAATGTACATTTACGGACGAGCGCAAGCCATCTTGCTCGTCGAGCTCGTCGACGGTCGCGTCTTCCGCTTCTCGCCGTCCGCGCAAAACGATAAAGCGTTTCGTTCGTTCTGGCGCAAGGCGACGACGCGGTTCTCGCGTCCGGCGCGCTTCGGTATGGAGATCGATCAATTCCGCGCCGCCGCCGACCTCGTCTTTCTCGTCGGTAACAAGCTTTGGAAGATGCCGGTCGAAGAGACCGTCGCCGACGTCGTCGCTTGCCAAACCGCGAAAGATTCGCAATAACGACTTCTTCTGGTGCGCGGTCGCTTCGGCGGTCGCGGGCCTTGTCCACTGTCTTTAGGGGGTTCGACATGACCAAATACTTCGCCGCGTGCATTCACCAATCGCTCTCCGGTCCCGCCCGGGTTCCGGGCGAAGATGGACCCATGCGCGCGACACCATACCTGGCTGCGTTGGATTGTCGCTATGAGCATGATGTCAAGGCGTATGACGACGACACCGGCCGCGAACGATCCCTGACGAGCGAAGAGATTGACTCCTGGGAGCGCGACGCGCACGTTGCCTAAGACCTCAAACCGCAAAGGAAAACGCAAATGATTACTCAAAAACGACCCACGGGACGTCCGGTAAAGCCGCTCGTCGACAAGCTCTCCGCCGCGCAACGCGAGAAGCTCCGCCTCTTCTCGCCTATGGGGCGGACGGACGAGAGCCGCTCCGATCTCGGACGCTCGGCGCGCGGCTTCCTCCGCCTGGAGCTCGTCGAGGCGGCGGAGCCGGTCGGCTCCGGTCTCGCCTTGACGGAGAAAGGCGCGGAGCTCCGCCGCGAGCTCGCCGAGCGCGACCGCGTCGAGGCGGAGCGGAACGAGGCGGCGGCGGAGAACGTCGACGCCATCTCCGAGCGAAACAAAGCGCGCGTCGCGCGGCTCTCGTCGCCGACGCCGACCTCGCCGACCGCCGACGAGGTCGAGGCGCTTCGCGGTCTCGTCGGAAAGGACATCGCCGAGCTCGTCGCCTTCGCCGACGCGCCGAAGCTCCGCCGCCTTCGCGCCGCCCTGGAGACCTTCGACGAGGCGGAAGCCTGGCGCGACGCGCATCCGGTTACGCTCGCCGTCCGCGCCGCCTGCTCGCCGTTCCCGTCGCTCCGATTCATCGGACAGGAGACCGAGATTCTCGAGAGCATCGTCGCCGGTTCCATTTCGTCGAGCGCCGGAACGAACGCCGCTCTCGCTTATACCTTCCTCGCTTGCGACGACGCGCAAGGCATCGCCGGCGTCGTCGCGCTCGCCGACCGGATTCGCGCGCTCCAGGTCGCCGCCATCGCCGCCGGCTCGCCGACGCCGGCGACCTGGCTCGCCGAAGACGCGCCCGATTACGAAGAGACCGTCGAGGAAGAGGCGGAGCGCGAAACGACGCCGAGCGATTTCGGTCTCTTCCCGGTCTGCGAGTGCGACGGCGCGATCGGCGACGACGAGCGCTGTATCAAATGCGGCGGTCTCGTCGACCTCGACCGCGACGCGCCGGCGGTTCACTTGACGCGAAACGAGCGGAGCGCGCTCGCCGACCTCGTCGCCGCGAGCCGCAAGACCGCCGGCGCGAGCGTCGCCGTCGCGGAGACCATCGGCGACGCGCTCGTCACGTTCGGCTACGCGACGCGAATCTCGGAAGCGTTCGTCGGCGTCGGCGCGCCGTTCTACCGACCGACCGAAGCCGGCGACGAGCTCGAAGACGAGCTCGCGACGCTCGCCGCCGCTCTCGCGCCGGAGCCGCTCTCGGCGCGCGAGCACTGGCTCCTGGATCTGATTTCGCGCTTGACGGACGAGCTCGAAAACGCCGGCGAGACGCAATACCCGGCTGTCACTTCTATCAATATTGATACCGCGCTCGTCGACGAGGCGCGCGAGACGCTCCGCGCCTTCGACCCGGCGCAAATGACGCTCGCGGACGCCGTCGTCTAGACGTTCTCGAAAGCGAAACCGCGCATCTTCCTCGCCTTTCCTTTTCGCCGCCGCTCGTCCGCGAGCCGGCGGACGGTTCCCGCCATATCGAACGTCGGATAAGCCGCCTCGAGCTCGGCGAGGTCGTCGACCGTCAAAGCCGTATGTCCTCGCCGGAGGTCTTCGAGCGCTCGCGCCGAGCATCCGATAACGGCGGCGACGGCGGCGGTTCCGTACATCCGCGTCAAGGCGTGTAAATCATGTATCGCGGTCGCGTCGTTCATTAAGCCTCTTTCTCGCCGAGCGCGTCGTTCGCCTCGACGAGCTCGGCGCACTCCGCCGCGAGATCCTCGTGACGATGGACAAGCGCCGTAACCTCGCCGAGCGCCGCTTCGAGCTTCGTCTCGGCGACCCGGCGGCGCTCGGTCTCGCTCTCGAGCTCTTCGCGGAGCTCCGAGACGGTCGCGTCGAGCTCTTCGATCGAGCTCTCGCGCCGCTCCGCCTCGTCGCCGAGCTCGCGGAGAGCGTCGGCGAGGTCGAGCCAAGCCGCGCGCTCCGCGACGCGAGCGGCGTCGGCGAGGTCGCCTCGTCGGATGGCGGTCTCGAATTCTCCGGCTTCGCCGTCGTGGATCATCATGCGTTAAGGTCTCCAGGGAACGAGCCGACCGGCTTCGTCGAAGACCGGCTCGGCGTCTTTATACCAGCGTTCCATCAAATGCGCGGTCGCTCGCGCCGGAACGTCCGGAGTATATCGCGACATCTCCTCGACCATTACGACCTCTAACCGCTTCGCCGCCTCATGCGCGCCGGCGCGCGGCGTCTCGGCGATGATTTCGTCGTGTATGAAGACGACCGGACGAGAGCCGAAGAGCGCGGAGCTCCGGTCGACGTAGCTTTCGCGGACGGCGCGGAGGAAGGCGGCTCGAGCGCCGACCGCCGTTAGATGCTGGAAGCTCTGATTACAGCCGTCGCAATAGCCGACGTTTCCGCGAACGAAGCCGGTTCGCGGATGCGTATGGCTAAACGAGCCGCCGCCGACGAGGTCGCCGATATGGTCGAAATACCGCCGCATCTCAGGAAAGCGCGAGAGCCATCGGTCGCGGATGCGCGTCGATTCGTCGAGGTCGAGCTCGACGCCGTAACCCTTCGCGTACTGGACGAAGCGCCGAGCTCCGAGACCACCGGGATAACCAAAATTGGCGGCCTTTGCCATTTGCCGAAGCTCTTTGGTCCGCTTGTCTCCGGCGGCGAGGCGCGCGACCGCCTCGTCGTAATCGAGACCGCCGAGCTCGGCTCCGAACGCAAGATGCAAATCGCGACCGGCGACGATCTCGTCGCGCATCGCCGAGTAGCCGAATAGGTCGTAAAGCGTTTGAGCGAGCGAGCATAGCTCGGCGATGTGAAAATCGCTCGCGACGAAGACGAAGCCGGGTCGCGGAACGAAGCATTCACGGACGCCGCTCCGCCGTGGTTGATTCTGGAGATTCGGTTTCGAGTAGGACATTCGGAACGTCGCGACCGTAATATTCACGCGCGGATTGATAGGCCATTGCGCGCCCAATTTGAGCAAAGGGACGTATCGCGAGAGCTCGTCGCGGTCGGCGGCGCTCTCGGCTATCAATTCGAGGACGGCGTCGCCGCTCTCGGCGAGGTATTCGGTCGCCTGGCGCGGCTTGCCGGCCGGCGTCCGCTCGACCTCGTCGCCGTATGCGAGCTCGACGAGCCGACCGATGGCTTTCGTATCCTTCGACCCGTTCGCGCGCATGACGCCGGCGGCGATTAGCTCGACCTCCGCCTCGTCGACGTGCTTCCGAAGCCGGCGTTCGAGCTCGGCGACCGCCGCGCCGTCCGTCCGGATTCCCCAGGACGCGGAAAGCCGGAACGCAAAATCTTGCGCACATGCGTCATGGAAGAGCGTCGGGATACCGCCGCCGGAGCTCGCTTCGTCGACCTGGCGCTTCCATATCTCGAACGGGTCGCGAGCGTCGTCGAGCGAGTAATCGACCGCCGCCGCCGGCCATTCCGAGAAAGGAAGGTCTTCGAGCTCGTTATAACGGGTCCGCCATTTGTCCGGACCTTTCTTCTCGGCGGTCCGGTCGCGTCCGAGATACTCGAAGACGAGCTCGGCGAGAGAGAACGTCGGACGGCTCCGCAAAACGCCGTCAAAATCGAATCGACCGAGCGCGATTTTGCGGAGCCGCTCGTATACGCCGACGTCCCATATTCGGCATTGCTCGTAAGCGGCGAAGACGAGCTCGAAGAGCTCCGGCTTCCGCTGGCAAAAGACCGAAAGGTCAAAGGCGATGTATTGACCGACGAGCATAACCGCCGGGTCGCGTAAGGCGTCCTCGACGAGCTCGTCGGCTTGCTTCGGCTTATGGAGAAGCGCGCTCTCTCCGTCGAACGTGGACATTACGACGAGCTTCGGAGCTTGCCGGCCTGGCGCGAACGGATGCGTCTCCGTATCGAGCGAGAGCGCGCGTTCTATCATTCGGCGGCGTTCCACTGAATTTTGGTAAAATCGCCGCCTTTGGTCGTCAAG
>Ga0080013_1004437_pt1 | contig 13805 bp, 19 predicted proteins | sample ETNvirenome_6_85_FD_69236 | JGI IMG/M metagenome (GOLD analysis project Ga0080013, IMG submission 69236) | Marine viral communities from the Pacific Ocean - ETNP_6_85 (SPADES assembly) (version 2) | ecosystem: Environmental > Aquatic > Marine > Oceanic | place: Pacific Ocean | collected 2013-06-19
ATTCCGCCACCGGGCATCTGCTCTGCCACGTTAACGTTTTCACTCATCATCATTTCTGGACTTTGAGATCTAATTCCTGATTGATCTTGTTGCAACTGTTGTAAAATTTGTTTCCAGATACCACTTTGAAAGAAAGCTTCGAAACTAGCAAACTGAACTCTTTGTTGTGGTTCCATTTGTGACCATATTTCTGCCGCAATTTCTTTGCCTTGTTCGTCTTCGCCACCACCCATTCTAATATCACCTCGACTGTATTTAATGTCTGGTGCTCCAGCTTGTATTGATTCGTTCATTGAAATTTTTTCTTCCATAATATCTCCTTTTACTTTGTTTTTGAGAACAAATCAAGAGGGGGCATGATAACTTTCACGTCTTGTGCCATCTCTTCTGCTTTGTACCCTTTAGTTTCCCAGTCTTTTCTTTCCTTAAAAACCTCTCCAGTTTCTTTGTGTCTGTAGGTTTCTTCTACTTTAGCGTTATATACTTTCATTATCCCGTTACCTCTTTTTTAATGTTTAGATAACTAATAGCTACATCAAACGAGTCTGTACTACTTGATTGTACTGTAAAGGTTTTACCACCTTCTACTATTAGCGGCTGTGTTAATAATTCTGTAGTTTCATTAGCTGTTAAAGCTTTAGATTTAATGGCTGTAATACTGTTGTTTGTAATAGTTACAGTAGGGGTGCCAGCTGCTGTAACAAGAATAGATTTAATAACAATAGTTTCATTGACCGCAGGAATACCTGATCCTAATGGTGTAAGTGCCCCACCTGTTGTGCTGTTATCTATACCTACAAATTTATATTGGTTTACTACTGCCATTAATCTAAAAAGAAACTTCTAGCTTCTATTTCCTGTTTTAATTCTTCTTGAAATGTAGTGTTTAATTTCTCTAACACTGCATCTAAATCTCTAACCAAAGACTGTGCTATATCTTCTTCATACTCTGCACTTGCTCTAGTTAGTGTTTGTACTATCTTTGCCATTAACTACCGTCCATATCTCCTAAACCAAAATCACCATAGTTATATTTAAATTTTTCATTTATCATTTTTTCAATTGCTTCTCTTTCTTCTTTTGTACGGTTTTGTAAATATCTTGATTTAAAACCACCTTCGTTAAGTTCTACATCTGATTCAGTTGGTACAAGATATTGTTCTACTAATTTAGTATAGTCATCACTACCTTCCGTAGTTGGAATTGTTTCTATGCCACTTTTTTGACCAGGATAACCAGGAAGAAAACCAAGACTTTCACCTGTAGGAGAAGTTATTTCACCTGTAATTTCATTAATTTTATTTCCTAACATATCATAGTCACCATCACCTGATTCAAAATTTGGTATACCAAAACCAGATGGAAATCTATCTGCATGTAAACCTAAATCATTATAACCAGACATGTCATAAGTTGGTTCATTATATCTTTTACCTAAACCAAATTTTTGTCCAACACCTCTAATAACATTACCTAAAATTCCACCGCTTGTAATAAAGTCCATAATACCACGTCTACGGTTAGCTTTATACGCTTGTGGTGCATATGCTTTAGCTGCTGCTAATTCAGCAGGGCTCACAGTATTTCTACTATCAAAAAAACCAGGGTTAACTCTTTGACCACCACCGGCTGCAATAAATGCATTTCTATAATCTTTAATATTTTGTGGTAATTCTGTTGTAGTTCTTCGTGTAATTCCAAGTTCGGCATCATTACTTACATCACTAGGATTAGGAGCCGGTGAAGAAATATATGATTCAACTTCCTTTCTATCTGCTCCACTTCCACCACCTCTTTCAGCAGCACTTGTCGCTGCACCAGACATACCAACTTCATTACCAGCAGCATCTTTTGATCCCCAACCATTTAAACTCATAATACCTGATGGTCCTCTGTTGACACCACCTTTTAGTGAGCCGTGTAAATCTTGTTTAACAAGTAAATCTTTTTCTGCTTGTGTTATGTAAGCTAATTCTGTTGTAGGATGGTCTGGGCTTGACTGCCATTTTAAAGGAGCCTTAACTTCTTTTTGTTTACCAAGATAGTTTTTAACACCACCCTGTACATCATATTTAACTCTTTTATCTACTGACATTATCGTCTTCCTCCAGCTTGTATATCTAACCTAAAAGTCCCTAACTTCCAACTACTATCTACTGCAGTGTTGGATATTGTAAGAGCTACAGCTCTAGCTCTTGCCCGTGTATCTACTTTTGTTGTGGAGGATGTTACTGTAAAAGGTCCTAATGATGAGCTAGCTGCAGTATTATTAGGATAGTTTCTTAAATCTAATTGAATAATTGCGTTTCCACTTTGTGATATAAAGTCAGGTATAATTCTACTTACCCTCATAATATTTTCTCCATCACCTCTAAGGTCAGCCATGTTAGTTGCTGCTCCTCTAATAACTTTTTGTGTAATGTCATAATCTCCAGAAGTAATGTTAGCCGGTATAGCTGTCGTGGTTCCTCCTCTAACTTGATTAACTCCTGTTTCATGTTCATAATAATAAGTTATACCTTCTGTATTTCCATACACATCAAAAGAACTATCGGTATCTGCATCGTATTGAGTTGCATGAGGCAAACCAAATATTGCAGAATCTTGCCATGTGGTTCTAGTAAATAAAGAACTATCATTAGTAAACCATATAGGTCGTTTAGCAGTTGAGTCTAGATAACTATATGTAACTGATTGTGTGTTTACGTTTGATCCAGATTCTGGATAAAACCATGTGACTTCACCAAACAAGTTATTAATACCTGCATAAACCATTTGATTAGATGTTGTATTTAAATTGTCATAAACATAGTCTTCAACTAAACAGTCCATAGATTCTAGTTTACCAGTAAATCTAAAGAAGCCATTATCAGACATCCAATAAGCAGCACCATCAACTTCTACGGCTGCATTCTTACCAATCAATCCACAGTTAGTACCAACTTGTTCGTAAGCAAATGTAAAAGGAGTTCCAACAAATCTCATGGTAAATAAAGAAGTATCACTCCAAATATAAATTGTGTTTCTACCAAGTTTAGCTCCCATGATCCGTGATCCGGCGGCCAGTCTTTGTGTACCAGCACTATTGGTTGCTGTAGGTGTATAATCTGTAATATCTTCTTGAGACGAGAATCTTATAAACATATCATCTTGAGATGTCTTATCCCCGATAGTTGTTTCTGTTCCAAAAAATACTAAGTGACGATCGGGAGTAGATACTAACATATCCCTAGATGCAGTTGGTGCTCCAGATATAATAGTTGCTCTTGTTGCTGTTGCATTTGTTGCATCTGCATCCCATTCAAAACATTCGCCATTAAAAATTAAAGCTATAAGTGTGCTACCTAAATTATCTAGAGACCACATACCTGGTTCGGCTACTTTATCCGTGGTCGCTGCTGCTTGGCCCCAAGCTGCGTAATCACTGGTATCGGTAACGGTTGCACTAGTACTGTGAGAAGCGTTTGTAGTTCCTCGAACGTTTCTAGTAATTCCAGTAAAGCTTGTTGATGTTACACCTGTATAAGAAATTTCTTCATTATCTACTTTTATATAATTTGTTCCTGTGCTTGGAAAACCTGTAGTACTAGCTACGTTAATCGTGGTTCCTGAACCACCAGTTCCATATGCGTCAGCACCTAATGATCCATTCAATGTAGTAGTCTGTGGACTTGATACAGTTCCACCAAATTGAGAAATACCCCAACCATAAACTCCTACTTGGTCTGGTGGTCCTACGTGATAGTATTGAAAATAAGTTATGCCTCCAGAAGTAGCTGCTCCACTACCAGTTTCATTACTAGGCATTGTAATTGTAATAGTGGTTGTAGAAGGTACACTAGTTACCATAAATTTTCTATCACAAAAATCTGAAGCACCAAAATTAGAATTAGTAATAGCACTAAACGTAGATGTATCACCAAATAATATTATATCTCCTGCTTTAAAATTATGTGCAGAAGGGAAAGTTATTGTCACTGCAGGGTCACCATTACTTGTAGTAAAACAACTTGTAAGAGCTGTGCCTGATGGATTAACTAAAGGATGTATATCATAATACACTTCCCCAGAATATACGTAAAGTATCCTGTTAGTTCCTATAGCAGCATATTTAATACCTTCTTTATTGACCATGTGATGTAAACCTCTAGCTGCGCCAGTTAATTTATCTGATCCTAATTGATTCCATCCACCTATTTTCTCTGGGGTACCATATCTAAAACGTACATTGGTACCACCTGTCCACTGAGATTCAGCGCCTGTAGAGGTAACTTGTTTATTAAATCCTGGTAAAAACCCTATCTTTTGTAGCATAGACTTTACTATAACAGACTATTTTTAGCCTGTAAATATACGATTATTTTTCTATATAATTAATATTAATAACAATCCGTCTATCGTCATCCGTTTGAGTGACAGCGCAATGCCTCAGAGATGCATCAAAAATAAGCATTCTATTAGGAATAGATTCTACTTTTTTGCCATCTTCAAACTTAGTATATCCATTGTTTCTATTTACATAGAAAATAGCCGTCTTATGATTATACTTATTAACCCCATCACAATCATCGGTATGAAAACGAGAGCTATATGCCCTGTCTTTCTTTATATATAAATTAGCTCTCACAATCATTATTGATTTTACGTTTCCTAAAGTACTTATTAAAGGAGTTATTATGTCTTCATAGTAATTTGATAATGGCTGATGGTCACTATAAAATAAATGAGAAAAATAAGAGTTGTCCTGCTGATCTTTTAGGTAGTTCAGGTGCCTCGTCATGGAATTTTGGTAATACCATGGGAAGTGTGGAGAAGTAATAGTTTTAAATAAATTCTCATGTCCCCTGGCTACTAAAAAATTATCTTTTATAATCATTTATCTATAACCTCAACTTTAAAATTAGCTGCTACAGAGACACGTTCTATGTCAGACTGGAAGGGACAAACTAAATGTCTTAGTGTACCTGGAAACATAAAGAAGTCTCCTTTTTCAGGAAAAAATGTTTTTTGATTTATAGTATGGTCTACTGGGTCTCCATGCATAAATTGTAAAGATCCCGGACCAGCGGCAGTTCCCAGGTATTCTTTATTTTCTTTTTTTAATTCTTCAGGGATATCTAAAAAAATAACACAAGAGAAATCACATCGAGTATGCACATGGGGAGGATTAAACTCTCCTGCCTTCATATAATTAACCCAGGCAGATATAACTTCTATTTTAGAAACAGATTTACATGCATACCATTCTATCATGGCCTCACGAAACTCTTTAAAATACGGATTCATTATATTCATAAATTTTAGATTATCTATTTTGTATTCATATTTAATAATCCCAGCCAGTTTTTTTCTAAAGTCGTTTTCTGGTTTTTTATGACAAATTGATTTTAACTTAAGAATATCTTCGGAACTTATTTTATTTCTAAAAAGCAAAGGGCCCCAATAATAAAACTGCCAGTAAAGACTCATGTTTTATTTTTTCTCATGTAATCAGGTAAACCTAAATGAGGTCTGCCATCAAATCTTATTCCTTCAGGGAGATTTTTCTTTTCATTATAGTGTAAAAAGACTTGAACACAATCTTCACCATCAAAAGGTTTTCGCCAATGTTCTAAATCACAGCCGCGATATAGAAGCATGTCACCTGGTTCTAACTTTACTCTAATTCCTTCTTGATTTGAGTTACCAGTAGGGTCTAAATATATAGGCCATGGTTTATCAGATCCTAAATTTAACGTAGTAGAAATATCACAACTATATCTATCTTTATGCCTTTCCAAGACATCCCCTTTTTTATAAATCCTTGCATACGAATATGTTGGATCTAAATCTAATCCAGTTTCTTTTACCATAAGAGGAAGAACCCATGTCAATAATGTTTCCATAGCCACGTCTCCATAATGACTATAGCTGTCAGAAATTTGCCCGTCTCCCCATGACCCCCATTGAGTATCCCTTTCATTTATTACGCCATGATTTATAAGGGTCGCAAAAGCTTCTCTTTTTAATAAAAAATAATTACACACAAATCTAATTACGTCAGGTGGTACGGCATTACGTACAATTAAATATTTATCTTTTTCAAATGTCATGTTTTGTACAATGGTATGTAGTTGTGTAAAAATTGATGTGTAAAATTTTCATATCTTCTTAAAACACGAACTGGAATAACATCAAAGGCAATCGTAACTCTATAGCCATCATTTAACCATTCTGAACTTCTATGTTCATCACCATCAGATTTTCCAAATACACATAAGCCATTTTTACTTTCAATTCTTAACATATCTTTATCAGGAATTTTATAGTCTGTATATGAAATATTATTACCTTCCGTATTAACACAATAAAAACCATGATAAGTTTTAAACTCTGGTTCCCAATGACTATGCCAACCAATGTTTTTTCCTTTTTGAAATAAATTTACCCAACATCTTAAATAGTACTGCTCTTTAAAATCAATTACTTTATTAATTGAATAAGAAAGAGTGGTGTATAGTTTTTGTAATTCCATACATGGAAAACTAAATAAATTATATTTCATATGATAGTAGCTGGTAAAACATCCATATTTATCATCTTCAATAGGAGGAAAATTTTTCTTTAATTCTTTTTCCACTTCACAACACGTTTGATAAAGTTTCCTGTTATCAATGTTTTCAAACTTAAAGAGCCATAAATAGTCTTTTATTACATTCTCCATCTCATTCATTAGAAAGCCTATCTATTTGATTTAATATTTCTTTAGTGGGTTTACCTATTTCTAAATTAAAAGAAATAATAGTTTTAGTAGATTTTGTTTTATTGATAGGAGAACGATGAATTGTGTAAGAAGGAAAAATACTTATGTCCCCTTCTTTAACAACTAAAGTAATCAGTTTATCTTGATTAGCTGGAACTATTATTTGAGTACAAGGAGAATCTTTTGGTAAATCTAGATAATAAGCTCCTGTAAAAGTATGTCCATGAGTATGCCAACCATGAGTTCCATGTTCTTTATACTGTTGAAACCATATATTTTTTATAAGACAATCATCATAACCAAGTATTTTAAATACTTTATTAAAAAAGTTATTTAAATCTTTATAAATAATTTTAACCCACTCTCTTTCAAAATTACAATTATCATGCCAATCTAATCTATTAATACTATCGCTATAATAATCATCTTTATTTTTTAATGATCTATTTTCAGTATGGTTTATTTCTTTTAATAATCTATCTTTTAAAAAACTATGCCGATCAAACTGTTTAACAATATAAAAAGATTCTAATTTATACTCCATACTCTAACCATCCTGTAATAATATATTTATTTGTTGATATAGGCGAATTACCTCTATGAGTATGAGTAAACCCACTGGGCCAGATTAAACATGTTCCTTGAACTGGTTTCACTTTTTTTTTAAGATATAAAAATTCTGTCTCTCCTCCCTCTTCAATTGTATTCAAGTATACTGTAAATGCTAAAATTCTATCTCGTGTAATCTTTGTTTCATGTTCCGTGTGCCATATGTGATAGCCCTCTCCTGGACAAGTCTTTTGTAACTTAAATTCATATATAGCGTGCCTAGATACTCTGTTTAATATAGAAAATTTAGAAGCATATTGATCATACAATGGAAAAAATATTTGATTAAACTCTTTAGAATAATGCAACAAGTTTATTGATTCTGTATCATCTAACATAGATCCAGGTATACTAATACTTTCATCAGTTATCTCGGGTTTGTTTCTTCTAAATGTTAAACCAGATTTTTTATATGTTTCAAATATATTAATATATCTTTCACAAAACTTTTTAGTAAAAGCATTCTTAAAAATTCCTATAAAATTTTCTTCTTCCATTTTATTTAAAAGATTTTCCACAACACCACAGCACTAAACTATACCTTTCTCCTTTAACAATTGGTTTTACGTGATGCCATAGATGACTAGGAAAAACAATAAGTGAACCTGGTTCTTTAATTTCCTGACACACCACTCTTTTTTGTGGTAAGTCGGGATGTCGATGATGAAAAAAAAATTCTAAGTCCCCTCCTTCATATTGGCTTGAATCATTTAAAGAAAGAATCGCGGATATTTTTCTTATCTTATTATGTTTAGAAGAATTTTCAGGTTCATCGTATGGTTGATCCCAAGAATCACAATGCCAATCATAATGTTGATTCAAACCATATTCAGTAAATTGAGTAGGTTCTGTCCAATCAATCTCAAAGTTCCACCCAGCATTTATGTTAGCTTTGCTAATTAAAGGTAAGAGTGCATCATATATCCATTGCTCACTAAAAAAACTCACATATGAATCTCTAGTCTTTTTTAAATCTAATAATTCTTTCTCAGATAGATCTTCTTGTTTCCTAAAATCTCCGGTTCGAGCCTGAACAATTTGTCTACTTTTTCCATGTTTTATAATTTTATTACAAAAATCTAATGGGATTTCTTTCTTAAAGTACCAATAAAAATATCTTAAATTCATAAAAAGTATGAAAAAGATATTAATCTATTTATAGAAAAAAGCAATTGATCTAAATCAATTAACTACTAGACCAAGTTCCATTTTTTACGTTTTCGTAAACATCTGCAAGAGTCCACACACCTGAAGTGTTTTGTAAAACGTCAGCTTCTTTAACTAACACCACACCTGAGCCACCTTGACCATCTGAGGAAGGAGCAGTAGTTGCAGGTCCTGAACCTTTACCACCTCCACCAGTATTAACTAGGCCGTTAGCATATGGTGTATTTCCACCACCAGCACCGCCACCGCCAGATGTACCACATGTAGGTCCTCCTTGTGGAGTATTTCCGCCAGCTCCACCACCACCAGCATAATTACCAGTTTCTCCATATGAAGTCGGGAAAGCAGGTATTGCTTTAGCATTTCCACCGTTTCCGCCAGAACCACCTCCGCCAGCTCCACCACCAGCACCAGCACGTCCTGTAGAATCAGGAGAAGTACCAGTTACTCCAGCTCCACCAAAACCATATGATCCAGAATCTCCTGGTTGTCCTGGTTGAGTTGCCGGTCCTCCCGAACCACCATTTCTTCTGCCTCCGCCACCTGAGCCTCCAGGGGCTCCTTCTTGGTGACCAGTATTAAAATAAGTTCCACCGCCTCCGCCGCCTTTTGCGACTAATGCAGTTCCAAAAGATGAGTCAACCCCATTACCACCTTGATCGGCGTCGCCGGGTGGTTGAACAGGATGAGGGGTCCCAGGAGCGCCACCGCCCCCAACAGTAATTGTTACTGGACTAGCTGGTAAAGGATAAGACGAAGGAGATAAAATTAAGCCTCCTCCACCGCCGCCTCCGCCAATAGAGCTTCCTCCTTGGCCTCCTCCAGCTACGACTACTACTGTTCCTGTAGATTTAGTTCTTGTGAAAGTACCTGATGATGTAAAAGCTGTTACTAAATCCCCTAAACTAGGGGCTACCACAGGTCCTAAAAATCCGCCATTAGCCATTATGCATCCTCCCAACTATTTGTTGATGGGTTCCAAATATAATTTTCATCATTTGTGTTTCCATTCCATCTTAGATTATCTTCATCCCACGCAGTTTGCAACCATTTTTCACCATGTTCTCCATCAGGTCGTGCTACTGGTGCTTCATATCGGCAAGTTGTAGTATTTAATATCCATGAAGGAAAATGTTTTGGACCTTCAAATCTATTTTCGGCAGAGTTAAAAGTACATCCTACTCCAGGAAATACTCCTCTATTGCCATTATACGAACATTGTTTCCAATAAACGCTTGAAGGATAAGCTCCTCCATAAATTTCTTTTATGCTTTCACTTTGAGCATCTTTCATTAAATTTGTTACGAAATCTTGGGCACCAACAGAATAGTCTCCACCATTAGCATCAACGTCTTTATTGGAAATTACAATAACTCTTAAGACTTCGTTTGTGTCTGTTCTAACTTCAGCAAAGTGAGCCATACTCTACGACCCTCCTACGCGTCGTTTAATATTTCATAATTAACAGTGATAGTTGCGTCTGAGTTAGCGCCTGCGCCAGCTTCTAAGTTATCACCTTCTTCGAGATATAATGCAGAATTTTTATCTATAAGGACCAAAGTAGCATCTGCTGGTACAGAAATTGTACTTGCTATTGCTACAGGTGATCCACCACTTTTAGTTATAAAAACCGAAACATCTACGGCTGATGACCCATCAATGTTTGCAATTATAATACTATTTACTTTAACAAGTGTATCTGAAGCAGCTGCTAAAATCTCTGTAGTCAGAGTAGTGTCTAATGTTGCTTGTACCGATTCACCTGTTATTGATGTTACATTTACTAGATTTGGGTTTGCCATAATTTATTTTCTCCTGTTAATCTTTTATCCGAAAACTAATGCCATTGCAATAGCTTTTCCTACTGTTGATGCTGTATTACCATTAATTTGAACTTGACCTGTTCCTTTTGGGACTAGGTTAAGACTTACATTAGTTTCTCCAGAAGCCGTAATACTAGGTGCATTACCTGTAGAAGCGTTAGCTAGTGTAATTTCATTAACTGCTGAACCTGTAGCTGTTAAAAGCATTAATTCATTGCCGTTAGTATCTAAAATAGATGTACCAATTTTAGGTGATGTTAAAGTTTTGTTTGTTAAGGTTTGTGTTCCTGTTAAAGTTACATCTCCAGCTGGTAATTCAAGTATATCTGGATTTGTACCATCATTTGCAGTTGCAAATACAACTTTAGTTTCTCCACTACCTACTGCTACACTATTACCAGATCCTGTAACATATTTAAAAGTTACGGTTTGAGAACCACTTGTAGAATTTTTTAAATAATAAAAAGTTTGAACATCAATAGGTATAGTTACGTTTCTTCCTGCAGAAATTGTTCCTGTAAACTCAATCATTCTATGTGAAAGAGTTGCACCAGTTGATCCGTCAGAAACTGATAATGTAGTATCACCTGAATCAGATACAGCTTGTTGTGTAAAACCACCAGTAAGTTGTTCAACTATCTGTAAATTTGTATTTGTTTTTGTTCCCCATGTACCAGCATTTTCGCCAGTTGCCATTAGTTCTACGCCGAGAGGTGTATAGGTTGATGCCATAATTTTGTACTCCTAATTAGTATCTTTTTTTATTTGTTTTTATACTCATTGTCAATCATTTACTGCCGTGTAATTTGCACTTTGTGTAGCTGTAACTGAGCTATAACTAGCACTTTGTGTAGCAGTAATATCTTCATAACCTAAAGGTGCTACTCCTATTGGTGAAATACTAGCAGTCGCAGAAACTCCTGTCAAGCCCATAACATCTGCTGGTGTTAAAGAACCTGTTGATGAAGTCGCAGAAATCCCTGTTAATCCCATAACTTGATCTGCAGGATCTATTGTTCCTGTTGCAGAAGTCATAGAAACACCAGTTAAATCTACAACTGGGTTTGTAGAAATTTCTAATGCACCTGCAGATATGGTAGTAGATAAACCACTTAATCCCATAACATCTGCTGGTGTAATTGCACCTACAGATGATGTAGCACTTAATCCTGTTAAGCCCATTACTTGATCCGAAGGATCTAAAGCTCCAACTGATGACGTTGCACTTTGACCTGTTGGAGTTAATGTAAGATCAGATATTGCTGTAGGACTTCCAACTGATGATGTAGAACTTAATCCTGTTAGACCCATTACATCGGCAACTTCTAAATAATATTCGCCACCCCAACCAGTTGTTGCGGATCCCCAAGTTTGTTTGCCCCAACTTACATCTTCTCCAATACCTGTAGTTGCTTCAACACCAGTGAGTGCTACGACTAAACCTGATTCGCCCCAGTTTTCAACACCCCAACCGTCTTGTCCCCAACCTGTATTTATTTCTGTAGTAATTGTAGGTGAACCTATTGATGAAGTAGAAGAAATTCCAGTAAGTGTAAGAGTAACGTCGTTAAGTTCTCCCCATTCAGAATCACCCCAAGATTGAGCACCCCAACCTAATACAAATTCATCAGTGGTTCCCCAACGATTAGTGCCCCAGGTTGTGCCTGATTCGTTCCAAGTATTAGCCATAAGGATTTACTCCTTATGCTATACGAATGATTGCGTCCGAAGCGTCAGCTGTTGGAAACTGAACTGTGAAAGTTCCGCTTGTTACAGTTTTGTCTGAACCAAATGCGATTGCACAAACTGCTGGATCGCCTGATGCTGAGTCATTAAAAATTAAACAACCGTTAGCTGTAAAAGAAGCTGATGTCCAAGAAATATCTGCAAAGTCACAAACTGCTGTATCTGTAGATAAAACAGGAGTTACACTTGTAAGTGCTTTTCCTTTTGCAGAATACGCAGATCCTGATGTGTTAGATATTTCGTTTGATGTACTGTAAGCTGTTGTTGATTTGTTTAAAGTTGCTGAACTTGTGTATAAAGCTAAGTTAAAAGTGTTTCCAGACGACGCTGTAAAATTATGTACTGCTTTTAAAATTTCTGTTTTAAAACTGTTACATATTGCCGATGTTATTGCCATAATATTTTTCTCCTAATTACTGAGGCGGTGACTCGATTGGTATTCTTATTGTTCCATCCGTGTAGTCGTCTCGTCTTCTTCTTCCAATTTGCATCGCTGCAAACTTTTGTAGTTCAGTTTTATACTTCTGTTCGTATAATGTCAACATATCAGTTGGACCTTTTAAAAATCCATATGCCTCTGCTAAACATGCATATAACAGACCTTGAGGGAAATTCAAACTAATATAATTCGTCTGATTACTGCTTTCCAACGTATCAGGCATTTTATTATAATATATTCTAAATATATAATTAGCGTCTGGTGTAGGTGCTAAATAGATAGATCCTGAAGTAGTATCCGATAATCCTGTTGCTCCTCCAAACATTGAATAATATTTAGGTTTTCCAGTAACATCTGCTCCTGATGTAGTTGAACCTTCTGGTCCTGTTAGTCTTCCTACAAACTCAGTTAGAAAAGTTTGATCTCTTCGTTCTAACCATGTACCTTGTTCTGTGGAATTTGTAGCATTAAATACTTCTACACCTCTAATAAATAAAGCTCCTGCTGGAACTCTAATAGTATTTACGTCTGTTGCCATTGTACCTTGCTCCACGAATCTGTCTGAATCCATAGGTAAATCCATCATAATTCTTTGTTGCGCATTTAAAATAAAACTTTCTAAGACATCTGTTGTAAAAACGTTAGAGTCTACTTCTGTGTAATTTCTTATTTGTGTAACTAATGTATTGTAACTAATTCCTGACATAATTAACCTCTATCATTTACGGGTCCAATTGTACACTGAAAACCGCCCCCTGTTGCTGCGCTTGTAGCATTAGATACTAAAGGCACAGTCAATGAATTATAATGTGTTTCTGTTTGAGATATTTTAGGACCTACAATTACTGTAGTTCCAATAGCTGTTGCTAAATAAGATCCATATACTTTTGCACCAGATAAATGAGAACCGGCTGTAGTATTGGCTAAAGTTACTCCTCTATATGGAGCAGCTGTTCCACGTGTACATCCTGTTAACGTGTGTGTAGTTCTCCCCGTATAGTTAATTGTTTCATTTTCATATTTTCCTGTTTCACTATTTACTTTTTCTATAACAATATATCCTGCTGTTGGAAATTCTGATCCATCAGTTAAAACAATTGATGTAGCAGAATCAGTTAAGTTTCCATTTAACGTTGTTGATAATTCTAAAGTTGTAATTGCAACTCCACCTACTGGTTGTTTTAAAGCACTAAATCTTACGTAAGATGTCCCTGCATTTAAACCATTATCTGGAAAAGCTACACTTAAAACTTTTGATGCTGCTGTTGTTGTAAATGGA
>Ga0080013_1004440_pt1 | contig 13798 bp, 9 predicted proteins | sample ETNvirenome_6_85_FD_69236 | JGI IMG/M metagenome (GOLD analysis project Ga0080013, IMG submission 69236) | Marine viral communities from the Pacific Ocean - ETNP_6_85 (SPADES assembly) (version 2) | ecosystem: Environmental > Aquatic > Marine > Oceanic | place: Pacific Ocean | collected 2013-06-19
CTCACTTCGCGGTTGTGGCTTCAACGCGAACGGTGCCCGCCGAGTTGCCAGGTGTGTATTTGATTGTGATTGAGCCTGTCTTGTACCCAAAGGCGATAGTCTTCAAGGCACTAACCGCAACCGAGTCGGAGGTGTCCTCGATGGAGGTACCATCGTCGAAGTTGTAGAACGTTTTGATGGTCCCAGCCACGGAGCCGGAACCGGGAACATCGTACACGCGGATTGTGGCTTGAGAAGCCTCTTGAACCGTTAGCGTCAGGCAGGTCTGCTGTGCTGTACTGGCGTAGGTGCTCTTATAAACTAGCGTTCGCATCAATTTCTCCTAAGGCACAAAGGCCGAGACATATCTTCATCTCAAGCGATAACAGGGGAACCCGCTCCTTCTTGGAGTGGACCCTGTGATGGTAGTATCGCCCGTCCGGGCTGTTTTCGTAAAGCATTAAAATTACCGCCACTTGCGGCAGCTTGCTGTGGTTGGGCGTGAGCCCCTTGAGTTACAGCGACAAAAGCCCCACCAAGCGTAGGATCAATCATCGGGCCCAAAACCTTCTTAAATACAGACATCTTCTCGGGAGGCATTACCCCCGGCTCCAGCTCAGCCAGAGCGGATGACAGAGCTGTGGCAAATGTCGCATGGTTTTCAGGGAAGGATACTCGAGAGAAGTCACATTGGTCCTGGGTGATAGTGTTATCAATGCACCCGTTAACCATGGTTTCCGTATAATTATCAGCAACTTCTACCAGCGAGTAAAATGCTCGCTTCTTGGAATCTGGTGGGTCGTATGGGCGTGGTCGGATACTCGGTGCGTTATTGCCGGGCTTCTTTGGCAAATAGGAGTACAGGGCGTCTCCGATTACAGCCTGTTGCCGCTGAACTTCGACCCGGAGCTCGGGGTGGTCAGCTAAGTCTTTCGTTGATTCTTCTAGCATTTTTGTTCGAAGCTGCTGATTTGTGGCGAACTGAGTCAGTCTCTGAGAGGCTCTCGCGAACTCTTTATCTTGCTCAACCGGGTCAGCCATATCTGCCAGACCGGATAATGTACCCAGAAAGGTTGGCAACAGATTGACCTTGGATGCCGCAGTGGGTCGAGATTTCTTAAATATCGAGTCAATTACCGAATCGGCACCTTTGATTAATCCCTTTTCCGTGGCGTCTGCCAAATCCCAGAGAGCCAGAGTAGCTCGGCCAAAGGTCGCTGGCTTAGACATAGCGGCGACAGTAGCCCCCATTACAGCCCCAGTAGCCCCAAACGGGATAGCTCCGGCAGCTCCGGCGAGAATAGACGCCCCTACTCCATCGAGCCCGGTGCCCATATTATCGAGGGCTGTTTTTGCCACTTGCTCTCTCATCAGCAAGTCGAGCTTGGCCCTATCGAGAGCTTCATCATCCAGGTAAGAGGCAGCTTTCATCGCATGCTTGCGCTCTTTAACTTCATTCCGAAGGGCTCGTTCTTGCTCCGCCAGATCATCATCGAGTTTTTTCTGCTCAGCGTTTGCCTTGGACTTATTTGCTTTGAGATTCTTCTTGTTCCACGCGACCTGGCTCTTAATACTCGCTCGGCGCTGTTCAATCTTCTGAAGGTCTGTCTCCAGCCCCAGGATATCCTGCTGGGCCTCGTTTTTAACTCGAGCTGCCTGCTCTTTGCGGAACTGCTCTGCAATTCGCTGCTTGGTCCGCCCGCTGCGAATATCGTCCTGGGCTTTGGTTAGCTTGCCGCGTTCTTTTTCGAGCTGTTCCCGAACCGCTTTGCGGAGGGTGTAATCGAGTTTGTTTGCCTGGTCATCAATGCCTGCAAGCTCCTTCTGAGCTTTTGCCAGCTTGCTGTTAATTATTTTCTCGCGAGATGTTTTGGCCTCCTTTAAGTCGAGCTTGTTCGCGGCTACCTCGCGGCGCAAGTCAGACACCTGCTTTTGCACGGTAGCCTTTTGGCCCATCAGGTCTGATAGCTTGAGGATCGACTTAGTCTGAGATTCCGCCATGACCTGGCGAACCTGGGCAGCGTAAGTCTTGGTCTCTGCTGCAAACCTCTTGGACTGCTCGAAGGTCGAATCCCCCATGGCTCGGCGCCAGTTCTTGAGATTACCAAGCGCTTCCTGCAAGCCTTCTAGAGTCTCAACGTTCTTCTGGTACCCTGCCAAGCCCTCACGGATGGGGTCGGATTGATCGCTGAACGGCACCTTCCTACCGGTGACCATGTGGTAGGCCTTGAGGGTGTTCTTCGCTTTTCTCGCATCGGTAAAGCTCTTCCGGGCACCCGCGATAGCTTCACCGAGTTCTTTATGAATCTCACCATACTTTGTCGTGCCGTCAGGTAGCATATCCCGATAAACGATATTTAGCTCATCGGCAGCATTCAGGAACTCTTCTGCTGCCTTGCGAACCTCTGTCGTGCTACTGACATTGCTATCGATTTGCCGAAAAACGTTTCCAAGGGTTCCTGACTTTACAGCCCGAATCATCTCTTGCTTTGGAAGCTCATCGAGGCCCAGGTCTGCCGCCATGTCGGCGTCCATCCCCTTTGGCCTTCTTACACCTGGTTTGACGGTTTCTGTGGTCAATTTCTGACGGAATAATTTTCGGAGTTTGTAATAATTGCTGCTTGCGTTGTTTACCTTCGTATATGACTCAACAGCCTTGGTCCCAAAGTGCGCTGGATTTGTAAGAAATTCCTCAATCGGGACAATAATACCTGCCTCGACATCAGCGTTCCCTCGCATCTGTCTTACGTTGATACCCTCACCATACCTTTGGGCCTCTTGGACTCGGCGCTTTAGCCTATCCATCATCTCAAAAGCCTCTGCTGCTAGCGCTTGAGGGGAAAGATCTCCCGCATCCTCCAAGTCTCTCAGGGCAGAAAGCTCCTCTTTGTATTCATCAAAGGGCTCGTACAGTTTCTGATTTTTAATCTCCATGTCCTGGCGTATGCGAGGACCGGCCTGGCCTCCCAGCTCAACTTCCCTGTTAAGCGCTGCCACCAGATCATCAAAATAGTCATCCACCTTGCCAGACAAGGCCATCGCTTGAGATATAACGGCATTTGCATTGCCCCCTTCCGGGGTGCCCACCAAAGGTTTTACTCTCTCGTAAAAACCAGCCTTAACTCTTTTATCGTCGATCATAGTGCCAGAGCGCTGAATCTTCGTCGCAACATCTTCTGCAAGCTCAAGCACGCTATTGAGAGACCCCACACCCCTCTGGGTGATCTCTGTCATTGCCCCATCAGCATCTTGGATTAATCGGTCGGCCTCGGTTTTAGCTTTTTCACCCGTCTGCCTGATCGCAGCCTGCGTCGTAGCTATCTGCTCATCGAGGTCTAGCTTGAGTATTGAATCCTCGATAACCCGCTCTTGGATTTCCTCGAAGAGAACCGAACGCTCAGCCTCAGTTTCCGCTTTGCGAAACATTAAATCCGCTTTTTCGACTGCTATCTTGTGCTTTTGCTTTGCCGTCATCCGCTCGATGTCGAACATGTCTTCGGTCAAATAACCCTGATCGCGAAGCTGGCGGAGGCCGAGGTTGATTTCTTTCTCTGTGTAGTTGTTGATTAGATCGACACGCTCCTGCTTTATCTCAGCGATATTAGTTTTGGCGCGGCTTTTTGAGTTGGCTAGTTGGGCCCGGAGCTGGTCTACCCCATCAGCTCCACGGGTCTTAATCCCATACATCGATTCACGGAAAGCAGAGGCTTTGCCGTTTAAGTCAGAAAGCTCTTTAGCTTCATCTACTTTTTGAAGAGTGTGAGTCTCGAGTAAATCCATCTGGTCACTCAAGAGCTGCCTTTTGCGGTCAATGGACATCTCTTTAATGACGCCCTTTTCCTCAACCATCTTATCGAGAACACCATGCAGCTCGAGGTCGGTTAGGGCGATATCGATTTCTTCGTCTGTCAGGTCGTCTATAATCGATTGTTTGCGCTGAATATTAGCTTCGACATCGCCCGCTAAATCCATGCGGGCGGTTTCAACATCTACCTCTAGCTCAAAAGACCTTCCCTTTGATGCAATCTTGTTACGGACACCCTGAATCTTTAGGGCCATACGCTCAAGACGAACCTCATCAAGAATTGCCTTGTTGGCGTCAATTGCCTCGATTGCTTCCCTTTTGACCGGAACTCCCTTTTTTCCCAGCGTCAGGAATGGGCGAATCTTCTCAGGAGCTTCACCAGTGAGGGTCGATACAGCCTTAACCGCTACATCGGTAAACCCATCAACCAGCGGCATATCGAGAACCTTCTCGAACAAGCGCTTTGAGGCCTCCATTGTTCGCTTGGTTCCGGCGATTCCAACGACAGCTCCTCCACCTAAAAAGCCCCCCAATCCGCCACCGAGCAGAGTGCTAAACCCGATGTTTGCCATGATTTCATTGGCGCTTTTTGGCTTATCAAGGAGAACCCTGTCCGTGAGCTCTGTCCCTGCTTGGTAGACTCCACCCTCCATTCCACCAGCGACCATCATCGCGGTGGCAGTCTGCCCCGCTTTTCTCGATAGCCCCTCAACAGCCATCTTACGGAGAGCACGCTCGCTAGCAGCTCGACCCGCAGCGGTGGACGCCATAGCCAGCGCACCACTGGGAGTTAGTCTTGCAGCAGTACCAAGGGCACCAGCCCCACCAGTGAACAACGCCGGAGCAATGGCACCAGTTAACTCACCCGCAGTGCTCAACCCCCCAAATTCTTCACGATAGGTTTGTAGGATTTTGGGGTCTACTGCCTGAGACAATACAGCGTCTGACATCCCCAGGCTGACGCCGCGACCAAGACCAGCCCCGAATGCGAGCAGAGCGTTACCAAATCCGGATCCGTATTCCTGCCTAAACGCCTCTGTCTCGGCTTGCTCTGGCGATTGGTATTGGGCACCCAGCTTGAAAGCATGTGCAGCATCGAGCCCGCCAACCTTGTAGGCTTGCCCATTAGGGAGGACAATATCGACCTCTTTCCCCTGAGCAAACCCGTGCGAACCCCGAGTAACCAGGCCTGAAACCTCTTCGTCGGGCACATCGACGTACTGGTTTCCCGCAAAGTCAAAGAGTCTAGCCACCTGGCTGCTCCTTCCCGTAGAGCTGCTTAATTAGCCGCGACCGCTCTTCCGGGGATACGGTTGTCAAACCTTGAGCAGACATTTTGCCCTGGATTAATTTATTGGCTTTCTTAAACGCAGCAGGACTCAGTAAACCAAGTCGAAGGTCCATTGCCTTTTCTTGGAACTCATCGAGAGCCGCAATCTTTGCCTCAATGATATTATCCGCGTCATCGGGCAAAGGGACACGTTCCAGATAAAAGATAAGGTCCATATCTGAGATCTTGCCTGCTTCTTTGATTTCCGAAAACGACTTAGACAACCTAGCGCCAAGTTCAAAAAATTCAGCAGCTCGTGTTCCAAGAGTTCTACCAGCCCCCGAGATAACACCCTGTTTACCAAATGCCTTTTCACTAAGGATGCGTGTAAACGAGCCCTTCATGGGCTCTTGGCCTTTGTATTTGCCAGTGCCTCGGTACATATCCTTGAGGTCGTGAAGCCCCGTACGGAAGTCATTAAACATCCGGAAAAAGCTCGCCTCATCCTTGGTAAACTTAACAGGCTTAGCCACTGGGCGGAGCTTCATCTCAGCAACTCTTGAGTTGAACTCTTTGTCGGCAAGAGACAGCTCTGTCTGAAGAAGCCCCTTGTCAATTCCCGCAATAAGCCCCGATAGCTTACTCTTCTCTAGCGGCACCTTGTATCGGTCGGTAATTTCACCAATTTTCATTTTGGCAAAACTCAGAGCCTGCTGCCTTGTTAGCAGCTCTGCTCTCTCGTCGTCACCGTGCAGGTCGAGCAGCCGCTTATAGCTATTCTCCTGCATCCTAACGCCAACCTCAGCAGTCCTGATTGCCTGCTTTTGGGCATCGATATCTCGGTCAATCGCAGAGTTGATTATCTGTAACGCTGTATTTGTACCGCCCCCACGCAATTGGCGGCCAAACTCACCCAGCCCGGCAGCGATAGCAGCGACAACCCTGGAGGACGTGTTGTGGAACATGCGGTTTGGGTTAATCCGCATCTCTGTGACTTCGGACACAGCGTCATCAATATCTCGACGCGCCTTATCCTTCGACTCTCTTCGAATTCTTGAGGCAACTTCTTGCTGCTTTGCAAGCTCCCTATACTCTTCACGGAACTCACCACGAGCCTTGCCCTCTTCCTCAAGTCGAGCAACGTTCGCTGCACTGCTGGCTTCCGCAGAAAGCCTCTCGGCATCCGCAGCCCCTCTTGTCCGGTTGCGAATATCTCCAAGCCTCCCATGATACTGGCCAAAAAGACCGGCATACTCATCGCGCAAAGCGGTTTCCCGATCAGCCATCTCGTTTTCAACGTCTTCGAAATAGGGCGATTCCGGTGGCGGCATTAGCAAGGTTTCGGGCATACCCCCCCGCTGAGACTCATCGAGGTATGGGCCTTGAATAATCCCCATCTGCGTCTTTACGGCACTTAGCTGCTCGGGCGTAAGGTTTTTGAGGTTATCTACCTGGTCTACCGGCACACCCATGTCGTATAGCTGTTTTGCTATTCCCGCTCGCGCCACCCTATCAGCTCTTAACGCTTCGTCTCTTTTAGCCTCTTCCTGTGCTTGGAGGTGCTCCCCACGCGCCACTGCATCTCGCCTTGCCAGCTCCGCGCCCGCTTCAGGATTGGGACCATGCCGAGCCTCATGCAATTCGAGAGCCCGCTCCCCGTAACGCTGACCAAAGCTTTTCTCGTATTCCTCGTCCTCCATTACTTCTTCCCTTTCTTGACTTCGAGCTTGCCTAGCCTACCACGAAGCTCCTCGTTATCCTTGTGGAGAAGTGCCATGGCTGCGAGCATCTTCTTCGTAGCTTGTGGCTGGTCAATCATCCTTAAACCTGCCGGGCCTTTGCGGATCATCTCCTTGCCAGCCTCGGTGTTCTCAACCTTCTCGTTGAGAAGAATGCCGGTTTCGTTTTCTCCACCCATAAACCCATTGTTGTAATTGGTTGGCTGGAGGCTAGAGAGCAGCTCGCGGATATCCTTCTCGCCTTTTTGGGGGGATTTCTCACTCTTGAGTCGCTCATCCGAACCACCAGAGAGAGCTGACTTTACAGCCGCGTTTGTTGCCGCTCCTGCTGCCGCTCCGGCAACGGGGTTCCCACCAGAAATCATGGTGGCTCCAACGGTGGCTCCAATGGTGGCTAGCGCAGAAATTCCTGTCGCAATAAGCCCCATTTTGCGGTTTTCATCAGCCGCAGCCTCTTGAGCCGCGAAGCCCCGCTGGGTGGCAATTCGCTGAAGGATCTGGTCTCGCATCGCGTCTGAGGCAATTTGCTGCTGCTGAGCCTTTAGTGCTCCCAACTCTTCTTGGCCTTGAGCGAGAACCTGCTCACCTCGAGACATTCCTGAACGCAACGCAGAAGCGCCACTGCGGGCCCCCATAGACCGCGCAATTCCTGATTGAGCTCCAGCGAGCTGCCCAGTGTTTCTGCGTAGTTGCTGCTGTGCGAGCGTATCTACGTTGCCAAGAGCTTGCTGCTCAAGACCCCAAAGATGCTCCCGCTCGAAGTCGCTCATCTCGCCAATTTCAGAGCCTGCGAATGTTCTCCCTCCTAGCGTAATCGACCCTGGGTCTTGCGCCTGGTACATCCCCCGAGAACCTGCCCACGCTGCTGGATTAACCCCACCCCAAGTTTTTGCTCGATTCTGACTACGTTCTTCCGTCGATGTCATCGACGTGGTACCTGGACGAGCCATCACTCACCTCCCAATGCGAGACCGTACTGCTGAATAATTTTTTGCAGCTCTTCTCGCTTCTTCTTGTCGTCTTCATGGTCCATTGCGGCTGAAATCAATTGGGCGATATCGGGCTTTTCCTCAACACCCATCAAAGCCTTGTCATCTTTGCTTCTGCCTGAAATGTCAGGGAACTGGTCTGCCTGGGGATACGCTCTTGCTGCATCAACCCTTGCATCAAAAGAAGTTTTACCAAGAGTTTCAGGAGCAAATGAAGGCGCATATCCTCGCTTGCCCGACCGGGGAGAAAATTGAGGAGACTGGTCTTCAACATTGTAAATCGAAGGAAGTTCTTGTTGTTGGTATTGCCCACTAATAGAAGGAAGTCTGGCATCAGCCGGGGCGCTAGGGTCTATAGTTCTTGCAGAACCTCTTTCACCAAACTGGTTAATTGCTGAAATATCTGGAGCTGCTCGCACTAAAAACTCAGGGCTAACATCTAACGCCGGAACACCCAATTGGCTTTGTTGGGCCCGTTTTGTTGCCTGAGCCTGCAACCGAGCAGCAGCTCCACCAGGGACAGTTAAATCACCTGGAGATACTGTCTCCTGCCAAGCCTGCTCCATTCCCCCGGTAGCAGCATCTCCCTCGTCACCGGGCCTAGAGCCGATATACTGAGCAGCAAGCGTTCCGAGAGCAGGAACAGCAGCCATCGCAATCTTCTCTGCTCGCCCCTCAGTAGCCTGCTCTTCTGCAAACTTGGCTTTCGCCATGTTCAGGTTAAACGCACCAACGGACCTGTTGACCTGTATTTGCCTGCCAATATGCTGAGCAGCCCCAGCGGGGAGAGTGCCTGATGAAAGCTCATCAACCAGCAAATCGCTTACTTGCTGTGCCTGTCGGGACGCCACAAGTAAACGCCTAACAGCATTGCTGACTTTAGGCTGGGAAACAGCTTCGCCGGATAACCGACCCATGCCCGACAGATTTAATGGTGGTGTAGCCATAGCTACGCTCCTATCGTTTGTGCCGCTGGCAGCTTGAATGTTCCTGGTCGTGCCCCAACCTCGAGCGCGATGCCGTCCAATTTAACCGCAGGGGTGCTCGAAGCACTTATTGTAACTTTCACCTTAACAGCGCGGCATTTCTGGTTAGATAGATGCACTCGGTAATTGTAGGGATTAGCGTCTGATGAAAGAACCTTACTGAATGTTGATGATGTGCTGTCATCGTAGTCAGTATAGACATCAAAAGTAAGGGTGTGGTTTCCCGCATGAGTCCCCAGAAGCATTACCCTGTAAACTCGCTGCAAAGACTGAAGACCAGAAACGTTCAAATAGCCCGTCTGGACAACCATGTCGTAATTGACATCGGCGCCAGTGTTGTCATCCGTGTATTTAGAGAAGGAATATTTGTGCAAATTCCCATCTGCGGTAGCTAGGTAAATCCCGTTATCTGAGCCATGAACAAAAGAGCTTACGCCATAGTTTGAGCTAGAGTAAGCCACGTCATGCGTTGTCCATTGCTTAAACAACGTATTGTAGACAAGAGACCTGCTGTATGATGCCGACTGGGTATTCTGAAGAAGGAGGCGAACCTCGTTGGAGTCTTCGGTCACAAGGAATGAGAGAACGGTCGAATTAGCTGAGCCGCTGACGTTTAAAAGAGAGTCCTCAATGTTGGCTCCGATATAATCGGGTTGTAGATTTGGCAAAATATTCATGATGCCAAGGTTTGTCTGAAACAGTGTGCCACCGCTAAAGTGCCCGTGGTCGGCTCCCGCAACAGCACCAATGCCAGGAGCAAACATTCTTGGCTGAGTAAATGAACCAACACCGGCATTGTCTGGCCCATCACCAGCAATATAATACCCATCAGTCTCCGTCAGAAGAAGAAGGGCCTCTCTTGACGACTCTATCGCAGTAACATCGGTTTTCTCGCTACCTACTCTAATGGTGCCATCGTCAGTGAAGTTCACACCATCACGACCAACCATGTACTTTGAGTACTTAACCGAATTGGTGCTAGTCGTGACAAATGCACGCTCCTTGTGCATGCAGAGGTCTTTACATGAACCAATAAACGCATTCGCAGTAAGACCGGCCTGAGTGTAGAGCAGCTCATTGTTAACCAGCAAGGCGTCAGTGACTCCACCGTAATCCTTGAAAGTAACAACCCGATTAGACTCTTCGCCAGATAAGTTTGCCGACCCCACTTTGTGATACACGGAACCCGCAGCCGTCGTCCTATAAACGCACGCACGCAAGCCGGAGTTAACACCAACAAAAGTCCCTTCCCTTTTCCTTGTATGCTGCAAGACGTAAATAGTCAGCGTAACTAATCCAGTGTCGCCACCTCCGGAAATAGTAACGCCTTCCGACTCAGATGCAGCAGAGCGGTGGACATTCCCCATGTCGTCATACCACTCGTAAACAACGCGATAGAGGTAAGTACCATCGGCTAAATGAGCCCCTACATTTGCCCCTGACGCGGAAAACACCGGGAACCCAAAGAAGTTATTCTCATGAAGACGAAAGCCGTCGTAGTGATACAGCAGCCCACCGGTAAGGAGCATGCCATTTGGCGTAGTCAGACTCTTGTGTTTGCGGGCAGGCGCAAAGTCGATCGTCATAAGCGCCGGAGAATGCGACTCGTCTTCAAAGGTGTTTGCCTTTGAAGCATCGTCAGACTGCACGTACTCGATGATGTTAGAAAAACGATTTGTCCCAAAATAGTACTTGTTCGAATAGCCGATTACTCGAGACGGATGTCCAAAGAGTTTGAAGTTACTCTCTAGCGCCGATTGGTGATCGGAGGAGAAGTTTACCGAGTGGTCCCCCATTCCAACCGCGCCAACAATCTCCCACGGCAAATTTGCGTTCGCCACGGGTGGTGCCAACATCAGCAGGTTATTCCCACTCAAGCTGTTTCGGGTTCCGTTTGTAAACGAGAGAACGAAATAGGTGTTAGTCCCATTATTAAACAAGTCGGAAGCGATACTTGAGTTATAGCCAACCACCTTTTCCGTGGAAAACGATGTGGTGGAGCCTTCGCGGTTCATCTCAAAAGAGATAACGCGGTGGTCACCGGGCCGAAGGCTGGCCTTACTCCCGTTTGCCCTATCTGAAATTTCAGCCACAACACGTAAGACAGTTGAGCTCTCACTATAAGCCGTCGCCCGAATCAGGTAGCCAGAAGAGCTGGCATTTAGCAGTGTAACCTCACTACCAAGCCCATGCGCGATTAGGGCGTATTTCTGCCGTATGTTTACGCCTGAGCCCTTATAGCTGCTAACCGCATAAAAAATCTGACCATTAGATGCTGTCGAGTCGTTAATGGCCTTAATTGCGAAACCAGAAGTAGTGGCATTATTGGTATCAGGAGCGGGCATCGATTCGGCAGCACTCGCAGAACCGGCTCCATCATTACTTACCGTTAATGCTGTCGTGACTTTCGGAGTCCCAAACTGAGCAAGACTCGTTCCGCTTGATTTGAAATACTCAAATTTCAAGGTGCCATCAGAACTAGATTCGTCAGGCCCCCTGGTAAAGGTAAGCGTAATTCCAGTGCCCGCTCCTGAAGCCACTTGGTTAAGCTCAAAATCAGTGCCGTCCGTAATTGACAAAACTTTTGATCCAGCTTGAATATTTGTACCCGAAACAAAGTCCCCAACACGCAATGTAGAGGTACTGCTAACCGTAACCGTCGCATCGCTTGACCTTGTTTCGCTACCGCTAAGGGTAAAACTTGGATTAAGGTTTGACCCAGTGAGGCCACCCACAATAACAGCAGCCGATCCATGACACGACTCACCCGCAACAGTTGTGTTCCCGGCAGCAGTCGCAACATCCACGTCAAACATTGGCCTGTGGTAAGAGACCGTAAAGGACGGCAAATCCGCAGGACCGACAAAACCAGAGCCATCTAGATTTCGCGAGCCAGCGTCAATCGGTGCCGTCAGGTCAATCCCGACATACCGAACCTTTGTGGCAGCAGACATCTGCGGCTCCATGTAGAGAATATATCCATAATCACCCAAAACAACGGCACGGGGATTTGGGATTCTATAAAGCCGGTCATCCCCAACCTTATCTATATGAACCGTATCAATCAGCTCCTCGTGGATCAGGTTACTTGTTTCAGCGTCCCGAACCTCGCCAATTATCTGATAGGTAGTCGTGGACGTAGAGTCAGACCCAAAAAGATTAATCCTGGCGTAGGTAACCAGCATAAAGGCCGGAACCGAGCCATTGTACCCATACGCCACATGAGCTGGACCATGTTTGTAGTTTTCATTTCGAAGCAAAAACGGGTTAGTCATCTCACATGAGATTAAAGAGCCCTTGTCACTAAATGCATAACTAAGCCCACCGCCAGCCCGAGCAAAAAGCCTTTGCTGCCCAGCAACCAGGATTTCATCGCCATACGAAGTTGCATAATCAGCAGCATCCATATCGTCGCCAAGAGCAGCGTCAGAGAAAGCTATTCCTGTCGTGGTTTGCTTAATATAAGACCCGCGTTTAACGAGCTGCCCAGCCTTATCGAAAACAACGTTCTTTGCCTCGGTCAGCTCTCCTACGGGCGTAACCTTATCCGAAGCCTTCTCATTGAGGCCTTTGGCGAAAGGGAAAGTGAGTGTCTGCTTCTTCAAGGTCATTAAAACACCCACAGGCTAACGGTTGAATTCAAACTGGGGCTTTTTAATGGGATATACTTTGTCGGGTCGATATCGGCAGAATCATCAACATGCACAACCGAAGACTTATTGTTCGAAACAACGATGTAGCCCCGGTAAGCCCTGCCCAGGTTGTGGTAAACCCGCGTAGCTGATGCGGACAAAAGCGCCACACCCTCGAGCAAGACTCCGTTCAGGATGGGGATTTCCCGAAGACTCCTGATCGCGTCCCCAGTTAAACGCTGAGAGATGTCCTGGCCTGGCTCGCCAGTGGGGAAGTTAGGATGTGGCGCTATCCGTGACGGCATCATTCACCTCAGAAGTACATTCGGTCAAAAGCATGTGCCCCAAGGTCTACGTCGGTAATGGCATACGAGTCTCCGGCATTTCTCTTACCGGCAGAAGACTCAATCCGGGCTTTAGTCTCAGCCTTTCTGGCCATATGCACCCGGACATCACTCTCTTCCTTCATGAGGCACTGAATTGCCGCCGTAATGACGATGTATTCCTCGTAGCCGGGAATAATGGACTCTACTTGGTCTGGGCCAGTCTCCTTGAATTGAACGGGCGTAGGGACGTAATAGAGCGTTGGAGTGCCACTGGCATTCTCAGGGACGAACTTAATCTTCGTTCCCTGAACGTGATAGCGCGTCGCCGCCATCGGATTTAAGCCGTAAACAGGGTCAGACTTGTACATGTTGCGCTCATTAAACGAGTAGTTTTTGAGCGTGTAGGTCATGCCACCAGATGCCAAATCCACCCCAAGAACCTTGTAGAAGTCATCGGGAAGGTTAAGCTCATCACCGCTCGAAAGGTCGAGGGTAACGCTTTTTATGTAATAATCTTCGTACTTTTCGACCAGGATATCGTGGAGCTCGGCCATCGCCATGTTGAGGTAATCGCGAAGCTCAGCATCGGTAACAAAGGTAGAATTCTCCATGTCTGCCATTCGGCGGACACGGGCACGGAGGTCGGATTCAAGATAAGTAGCCACGCTGCCCCCTCGACAGAGGGGGGCCGAAGCCCCCTTCTATCAGTCCATTGAGCCAGAAGAATGGATATCAAAAAACTCACCGAGTGCATCACCCAGTGCGTCAGAGTCACCGCTTTGGAAGGCAGACAGCACCTTCTTAGACGCTTCACTCCTACCGACGTTTCTCGTATCCGGTTCTTCGGACTCGCCGTATTTCTGCTTGGCCTTTTCCAAGACCATTAGCGCTAAGTTACCTTTAGGCATATTACGTCACGCTGCTGTTTTTGAGCACGATCAAGAATGAAAACTCATCCCCATCCGCAAATGCCTGCGCGTTACCATCATCATCAGTAAACTTAAACCGCACCGATGGCGTGGCTCCGCTTACGTCATGTGAAACAACATAGGCAAAGCACTCATCCGGGGCA
>Ga0080013_1004442_pt1 | contig 13796 bp, 15 predicted proteins | sample ETNvirenome_6_85_FD_69236 | JGI IMG/M metagenome (GOLD analysis project Ga0080013, IMG submission 69236) | Marine viral communities from the Pacific Ocean - ETNP_6_85 (SPADES assembly) (version 2) | ecosystem: Environmental > Aquatic > Marine > Oceanic | place: Pacific Ocean | collected 2013-06-19
ACTCGTAGGGGGCGTACCACACCCAGGGGGCATGACGTACAAACCATCTAAACTCATAAAGAATAAATACCCGCCTGCAACAATACACCAAGAGCGTTTATCGAGTATCCCTATCTCGGGATCGAGCCTACGCGCACCACCACCCAACCCTGGATCGCCCGTAAGAATCCATAAAGACGAAGTACACCCCACAACTAAACAGTTGTGATGAAATGGAATAAGGGCAGTAATGGGTTCGCTTATCTGTCCAGTCGATACCAAACTGCCCGCAATGGCACGTTGAGTATCATTTGCCGTATAGTCCCAGTCTAAAGGATTACCCAATCGGGACATCTTAAAGTTCTGCGGATCACTAGCCTCTACCGCCACTAGACGACTTCGCCAAGAAGTAATCATTGCGCAGTTTGTCGGCACAGAACCCATCAACCAGTTGTGATAAACCGATCTTAGGGTGTCGTCGTCGGGATCATAAACCTTCATTGTGCGGACAATGCGAAACTCTAGGGTAGTTGCCCCCTCTGGATTTGGCGTAGCAGCTAATGTGAGTGTAGTCGTAGAAACGGTGGCAATCTTAAATGCCCCAGTTATCGTCCCGCCACTTGCCCCCTTCACCACGCGAGAAACCCGCATGTCCGTGTTAATACCCGCAGTTGTTTCCTCTACCGTCACCGTCCCGCCCGTAGCACCAGCGTTGTCCACCGCTATGATTGAAATGTCTTTACTGCCAAGTGAACCTGAGAACGTGACAACTACCGGCGTTCCCGGCAAGGCTCCACCACTACAGGTTGCCTCACCCGATGGGACAATAGACAAACCCTCTATGTTGGATTCAACCGTTGCTGCGTTGGCGTCATACGCTATGGGACCAGTAACCTCGGCCACATTGTCCACAGTCACCCAGAGGGCATACGTTCCACCGGAAGCGTCCGAAGAGATAGTCTGAACTTCGTTCGTCCCGCCACCCGTAAGATTGTCGTCGTGAACACTAATAAGTGAGCGTGGCGTGTATTTAAGATCGTTCTGAAACTCAACCACAACCGGATCATCGGGCAGCGTGTCGCTCCCGGTACTGATAAGCCGAAGGTTGTCGTTGCCCGAAGCATCCTTCCCAATAGATGAAAGACTGAGTAATGCTGCCAGAACCGCATCACCGTCCGCATCGTGATCCAAGTCCACAGTCCTTGCGCCACGGTAACTAAGGTAGAAAGTCCCGTCAGTCGGTGTGCCATCCACTGATATCTGTTGTTGCTCGTTCGTCCCCACGCCTCGGGAAGTGATAACAAGACAGTGATCGTCCTTGTCTACAGCGGGCGATAAGGCGGCAAAATTGCCCACACTAGAAGAAGTAAAACTAACACCGTCAGCAGCAATTACACCATCTGTATCGCGGCAAACCTCATCATCGTAATCCCCGATATAGAGCTTGCCGCCCAAAGAACATCCTGTGAGAAGGTTGCTAGAAGATAGGGTTGGCAGGGTTCCCGAACTGCCATCCTCCCCATCAGTCACCTTCGTCATCGTTGAGGCATTAGATTGATACCACAACTCGCCGTTGGAAGATGCCAACAACTCTGTCTTTCGCTCAGAGTCCTTGACGTACTGTAGAGTCTCTAACAGAAGTATCTTGTTGGAAGTCCCGCTTATCTGTTGGGCGAACGCCTTACCCAAGCCGGGGCGACTACCGCCACGCTCCCGGCCTTCAGTCCGATCATCGCTCCAAACATTCAGCGCAGAGGGTGTGGAATACGGGGCTTGTTGCTCGTATGCCCCCCTCTTGTCCAAACCCTTTGCGGGCCAAGATAAGGAAATCTGACGTTCTTTTGCCATGATCCATGATTACACTGTGCTAAGTGCTGCGGTATCATTCGCAGTAATAATCCACTTGTATCCACTGGTTCCGTTCGGGATGCTTGTCAATACAACGACATCACCGGCGTCACCGATGGTAATGGTGTTGTTCCCCGTAGTGTTACAAGCAGTCTCGGCTGTAACAACACAGTTCCCACCATCCGTCTTCAGTGTGAGGATAATTACTTGGCCGGACTTTACAGGATCTTTCAGGGTGCGAGTCTCTGCACCAGTAGTAACCAACTCTACAACCGTCCAGTTGCCCGTAGCGGTAATGCTACCAGCATCGCCAGGATCGCCCTGATCGAAGTCCGCTTTCAGTAAATCCGCTGTCATTCTGTGGCCGCTCACAAATACTCTCCTAGTTAAAAGTTAGTTTAACACCAGAAACATCGTCTGTTGCTGGCAATAGTTTCAACCACACAACCCCATCCAACGCTGCGGTGGGGATTTTCTGTGCTTCCTGTTGAGTTGCATTTATAATCTGAATCGCCGTAGAACCGTCAGAATCGTAGAGAACCCTATACGTTCCCGTCTCTGAGTCCGATACATAACAGTTGATAGTCTGTCCCGTCATTGAGGCAGGGCAGATGATTGTTCCCGCTTCAAATGGGCCAACTGCAATCGCAGGGGTGTCTGCAAGAGTAGAGTCCAAGTCTACGTCTATGGATACATATTGTCCGTATGCCATTTCTTTTTCCTATAGTCCTGGTATTACACCATTGATTTTAACGTAGTAAAAATTGCGGCCCGATGTTCCTGGGCTAGTGTCGTAATTGTCTTGTCGGGTGTTTGGATCAAGGTTGGGGCCAAGTGAGTCTGGTGTGAATTGTCGCCTATCATGGTGAACTGCTGCAACCAATCTCTCTACAAATTCCTGCTTCAAGCCCGGTTTATTCCCGTCATCTAGCCTTTTATTCGCTTCCCAAAGGCAAGAAGATAAAATCACCTCGCCCAAAGATTCACCACCTAAAGGATAGGGGTTTGTAGAACTAATCTTCTCAGGCGAGCGATTATATCTGTATCTCAAGACGTATGAGGCGTCTGAGATGGGATGGAAGGTTATTCGCCACCTCTGCCCTGCATGGGTACTCTCAACCTCTGCCTTGGGCGATATGGCAAAATAGAAGGGCTTTGTGGCAGTATTGTCATTCTGTCGTGCCACCCTCAAATCGGCCTCAGAACGCTCTTGTATGGCAGTTCCAATGCTGTAGTCCGATTCATACGTTATGGGGCCGTTGATCCCGGCAAAGTCGTCAGGCAGCAAATACCAACGCCTGCGAAGGGTATACGAGGAACCCGCAGTAGCAGTAACGCCCGTGTCTGCTAGCGTTACCTGTGTAGTGCTTTGATAGCTGTCTATCAGGTATGTACTACCACCCACTACAATCTCGCCGGATGTAGCGTCCTCGGCCAACCAAGAGGGCCAAGTGGACGCTGCCAACGTCACCACGCCACTAGCCACAGTCACCGTCCCTGTAGTATCCGTTGCAGTAGTAGTAATCGTAGTAGTGGGACGCATGAAGGACCACTCATGGGCAATTGCCTCATTGGGAAGTGGCGGTGGATGATACACCGATCTCAAGGCCTGCTTGATGATATAGTCTACATCGTCTACCTGTTGGGTAGTCCAATTAGAAGGATCGCGATCATAGCCAACCTCCATGCCGATCTCACGCCTAAGATCACTGTACTGAATTGATAGACTGGATTCAGCCATGTGCAGCGGCTACCTTCTTCTTGCGGACTACCTTGGAAACCTTCTTCTCAACCGGCTTTACCTCAATCACCTTTTCCTCAACGTCCTGATAATTAAGGTACTCGTTATAGGTGGATACTGTTTTTGTCTTGTCTAGCTTCGCTGCTTCCCACGAAACTAATACCGGAATCAACTCTGGCCCATTCATAAATCCACCACCAAAGATGGGCTTCTTATAGTTGTTTCCAGACTCTACAAGTCGCAACAAACTAATGGGCAACTTGGTTCCCTTTAACATCTGTAGTAACTGATCGAATTGTCTTCGTGTCGCCTGCATGTGTTTCTCCTTAGTTTTGTCCGTATCTATCGCCCCAATGCCTGTTCTCTCGCCCTCGCCCCTCTTCTATTCGATCTTGGTACATATCTGGAAGTTCCTCTGTAGGACGCCCTTCCCTCCCTGCCCAATGTTCCTGTTCCACTGTGTATTCGGCCTGCGCCCTAGCATCTTCCTTGGGCATACCGCGAGCCATTAAATCCCTCTGTATGCGAAGCACCTTCTGCTCCCACTCGCGCAACTGCCCTTTCTGCTCGTCCTGTTGTCGTGCTTGTCGCATCGCAAACTCAGCATCGCTCTCATCGCCATATTGAGCATATTTGGGCATTTCTTTTTTCCTTAAAAACCTTGCGGGCTGGGGTTGCCCCCAACCCGCGAAGGATTAACAACACTTTTTGTTACGCCTCTTCGTAAAGCTGCGCAACTTTCCACCAATCGAGTTGCGATTTCACTTCCGATGCCGCGCCAACCTTAGTCGCAAGGACTAGGCCAAGAGGCTCGGCGTCAGGGAAAGTAGCTGCCGCAATGTCGGTTCCAGTCACATACGTCGTCTGCTCAGTACCATCCACATACACCGCAATCCTCTTAGAGGTTGGTGCGCTAGGATCGTACTTAAAGCCAAACTTATAGAACGTATCTGCTGCCGGAACCTGTACGCCAGCAATCGCCACTGTCTGCGCCCCGCCTTCGGCCTTGTAAACAAAGTCGATGGCATCGCCATCAGCTTGATCACAATGAAAACCGATATACGAAAACGCACCCAGATTGGCATCGTCATCAGTCAACGCCAGGGTTCCCGAGATAGGAACGCTCGATCCATGATCGAACGCCAATCCCAAAAAGAATCCCAACCCGTTGTCGGCAATAGACGCCTTGGAGAAACGGGCCTCAAACCACAATTTGCGGTCATTGCCCGCCGTATCCGACACCTGTGCGAGAGGGCCGTGCGTTGAAAGCACACCCTCGTCGTTGTCAGCATCGTTTCCGGCTATCTCCAACTGTCCACCAACCACTCCCGCAAGCTGCGTGAGCGTCACACCAGTATCAATATACGAAGCATACTGCTGCGTATCCTGATCGGTGATGTGCTTAGAGACGTTGACAAAATCATCAAAAAATTCAAAACCCACATTCGGATCTTGAATATCCCGTGGCAAATCAGCCCAAAGGGAAGGGCTTGGGCCACGGTCATCATTCTTACCCTTGTACTGCACAAGCGGTGTAAATGCCATGATTAAGCTCCTTATACCTTAGTACCAATTGCCTGAGCCCGACGATCTGTGCAGAGAAGATTCCAAGTCGTGTCAACGTAAACAACGAATACGTTGTGCTGACCGGGTGCCTTCTCAGGCTCAGTCTCTCGAAGGACATCGCCCTTCAAGAATATCGGGTGGAAATTGTTGAAGTTGAGGAAGTAAATTGGATTCGTCTCGGATGAGTTATCATCCAAATACGGAACCCAAACGACAGGGGTACGCTTGAAAACAGTCTCGTCCTGATACTTCGCAGCATCATTACCAAGATTGTCGTTCTGCTTACGAACCAAAGATTCGTAATCATCAAGCGTGGTTTCATCCATATAGATTCTCATTGCGCTTCCATTACCTTTACGGTAATCGTTGACATCAATGGGACTCTTGAAGTTTGTCTTGCGATAACACCGACGCATTTTCGCAAGAGCATCCTGATCCGTCATAGCGGAATAGTTAAACGTGTAGTTCTTCCAGCGAGTATAGGTACTGCTGTCTAAACCACCTGCTCCACTAGAAAACCCACTCGGGTTTCCACCGTTAAACGCACCAGCCGCAGTAGTAGTGTCAGACACTACCCAATAAGGAACACCAAAGACATCCAGTTCGTTAGAACTAGAAGCCGGTTTGCTCCAAAACTGCGTTTCCATGTGATCCGCTTGAGCAACAAGCGCACCAGCACGGCGTAACTTCAGCACCGACAGAACTGTATTCTGCCCAACCTGAATCAACGCTTCGCGTCGTTCCCAGGCCCACTCCGTCACCGTGTGCTTCCACGGTGCTTTAATCTGCTGGAGCAAATCTGGAATCGAAACATCGTCAGTCTGGAACATACCAACCTGACGAGCGTTACCGCTGTTCTTAACAGCAATATTACGCTGAATCTGATCGCCACCTTGGATCTCGACTTTATCCTTAGTCATGATCCGCTTGGCGGCTTCGTGGTGCTGTAAGTCAGTCATCAGGGAAGTAAACTTGTTCTTCCCTAAGTGATGTTGCGTACCTTTGATAAGGTCAGCAATATCAGCATCCGATAGGATGTTGACTGCCATAGTAACACTCCATTAGTTATCAAATAGTTCCTCTACAGACATTCGAGGGGCGGTGTTCCATCCCCGTTCGGACGCCATTTGATCGAACGATTCGTACCACTCTGAGTCTTCCCCAGGAGCGATAGGCGAACTCGCCCGCTTTGACGGCCTAGCGACAAAACGGCCCGAAGCATCACGGAGACGATCCGTGAGCCTTGCCTGAGATTCCCTAGTTGCCTGTTCAACTTGAAAATCTGGAAACGACACACCTACGGCGCGTCGAAACAAGTCTTCATTCGTCATATTGGGACTAATCTGTTGTAGTTGTCCGAAAACCTCCCACAAATGTGAGGCGTTTTTATTTGCCTCAGAATTTGGAACAGAGCGTTCATCGGACGACGTTCCCAATAAGGAATGGTATCCATCCCCGAGTTCGGAAATTGCGTCTTCAAACCCAGTAATGTTATCTATTTGTACCTGCTCTTGCTCATGTGTTGCAATGTCAGCATGGTACTTTTGCATTTCTTCTACTTGTGCCTGGAGCTTTTTGAAGTTCCCTGCTATGCCCTCATCCATGTACTCGTCGAACTGTAACTTGTAGTCCTCGGGCAATTCTGGAGAAGGCTCTTGAGGCGGTTGCTCTACAGGTTGTCGTTGGAGTTCGTGTATCTGCTGCTCATAACCTTGAAAGCGGTTGAGCATCTGCTGATCCATCTTGTTCATCCAATATTCAAGATGGCCGGGAGATTCAAAGGAAGATATTTCTTCCTCTGAGAATCCAAGATCGTGCGCCCTTGAGAGTTGGTAGTCTGTGTACCCGTTGCTTTGAGGATCGCCCTGCACAGGTTCCTTGGGCTGTTCCCTTGGCTCACTCGACTCCTCACTAGGCTTTAAGTCTAGAATAGACTCATCTGAGCCTAGTTCTGTCTTGGCCTGCTCTTCGGCAACTAACTTGTCATCTGCCGTAAGTTCAGCATCCAAAATGGCATCTTGTACGTCTTCAGGTAATTCATTCTCTGACATTTGTTTCTCCTTAGAATGTTCGACGATTTCCTAGATTTCTACTGTAATTATTAAATGCGTTGGATTGTGCGTTGGCTTGTGCGTTGGCTTGCAGTCTGTTGAACAGATTACTAAACCCACCGGCACGCAAACCCTGCGCACCACCGGCAGGTGCGCCACCACCCATAGGATTCGTAGGAGTTTGCCCGCCGGGGCCATAGCCCGGCACCCAACTGCCACCAGCACCGCCACCTCTGTCATCAGGGGGGAAGGGCGGCGCGACATACCTATCGCCTGTGCGGTCAGGGACACCTCTCGGGGGGCCACGATAAGGCTCTAACTTCATCTTCCAATCCCCCCTATCGTCCCTATTGTCCCTTTTCTGAAACTCCCTAATATCATCTGCGGTCATCACACCGTCCGGTCCTGAGCCTTCCCATATTTTCCGCTCGCCACCACCGGCAGGTGCGGGTGGACTGCCGCCCCACCAATCACCACCGCCGCTAGGTTTTCTGCCCTCTTCTCTCGCTTCTGCAATTGCATCCCACTCATCCCGCGTCTGAGGCTCTCCCAATCCGTAAACCCTATTTCCAACCCTATCGCCTGCGCGTGGCCTGGAGTATCCGCTGTTCGGCCCATAAACCTCCTCATAGGTGACGCCAAGTCCGCGTGGGGCAGGCATTGGTTGACCCGTCTTCGGATCAATACCACCTCCGCTACCTCCACCACCACTAGCAGGCATACCACCGGCAGGTGCGCCGTTAATCGTGATTGGTGATATCGGTGTGTTTTTTTCCATGTCAGGGAGACCACGTCGATTTGATCCAAGCCTCTGAGGAGGTCGCTGAGAGAGTCTTGTGTAGTATTCGGTTGGGTGTTTTTTTTGCAGTTCTTTGTAATCGTCCCGTTTCATATAGTCGGGGCCGTACTTGTCCACAAACATTTCGTGTCTTTTATTCGCTCGCTCTTTATCCCCCGGCATGATTACCAGCTTGTTATGGACTAGAAAGCCATCAGCGTAGTAATTATGTCTGTTTGCGACTTCGAGATTATAGGTAGTCACGGGCTTATCGACTTTTTCGATATTCGAGACTGTAGCTAAGTCGCCACCGATCATTTGGATGTTGTCGCCAACTTTTAGATTGGCCGCACTCACCCAATCAGTACCGGTGTAGATTTCGTGGTTTGGTGTCACGCCCAATGATTCGTTTATCACCAAATACCCATCCGTGTCGGGATGCTTAAACGTGTGGGTAACGGCACTTTCCTCTAAAGTCCCTGTGGATGTGTCACAGCAAACTACCAAATCGCCAACCTCAATATCCTCGATGTTTTTTGTTTCCTTGTTCTGAACAGCGACTTTAGTACCGGCGACGAAGCAATGGGGATTCAACCTTGAAATCTCGCCATCCGGTCGGCGCGTAGCCTCGGGGGGCAAAGTGCTAGGATCGATGTAGTTCCACTCCCCGCTAGTAGAAATGGAGTTCATTCCTTCAGGCATGTTTCTCATAAAATCACTCATACCAATGCGTGTTCCACCAGCACCACCACCTCCAGCACTCAAGCCCTGCGCACCACGGCCTGCCAAACCACCGGCCATGCCACCACCAAACGGTTTACGACGGCCCCACCCACCAGATCCTCTGCCTATTGCCATTATTTAGTCCTTTGTCTGTAACAAGCGTCTCTGTCGTGCATACCAGAGGCTTCTAGTAACTTATTTCGGTGTCCGTTGCTTCTAATCTTTACCGCACCGTCTGGGCGTATCTCGGTGCTTCCCAGGCCATGCTTGTCAAAATGCTCTCTTAGCTCTGGGATTTGATTAGGGTTCACGCCTAGATTTTGGGACCAATATTCTGGAGGGGCTGAACCTTTCTCCCGGTCCCGTGGATAATCATGCCAAGTAAGTTTGCCATTCTTATCCTTGTACAAGTAATGTTTTCTTATTTCACTCATCTAATCTCCAACCCATATCCAATAGGCGACTTCGCAGAAAAGCCTCGGGCAACGGGTGTGTTTCCTTTGGTAAAACTATGCTCACTTCTAGTTCTGTGTCTGAATGTTCTACCGCTTCTAGGTAAGCGTCTTCTTCACTTAAAAGGGCATAAATAAACTTTTCAACTATGTCGTCTGTTATCTTCGGTAAGTTATCCGGGCGGAGTAGAGCCACTGTTCATCTGTGGTTTTTGGTTTCCTTGTGCCGCCATCATCTGTTGAAGCATCTGTTGGTTCCCGCGATCTGTCGCCCCAGGCTTACTAACTCTCTCATACGTTCTCGTAGTCTGCGGCGGCATCTTGGAACCCGGCTTTTGGCCTAACGATCCTTGTCCAACAGGTAACGGCATCCCATCTTGGGTTTTAACAATATCCAAGAGTTCTGGGACATTGTTGTACTCTGACAGCAACTTGATGATTTGGTCAATATCAAACATACGTCCGTTCTCTTGTAACATCTGCAAGAGTACAGGGTTGCTTACTAACTCTGTTAAGAATCCTGCGCGTTGTTCGGGGCTTGTGTACTTCATAGAGAAGGGGCGAATATCGAAGTTCAACTCATGCCACATCTCACCACGGGCTTCTGCGGGGATGGTGAAGGGAACCTCTATCTTGTCGCTAACGTGGATAACGTCGTCAAAGTCCTTGAGTGGATCGTTCCACCAGTAGTACAGAAGGCTTCTGACTACGCTTCTCACACCCTCGAATGTTTCGTTCTTCATGTCCTCAAGCTGAGACTGGGCTTGTCCCAAGTTCATGCTGTCTTGGCCTACGGTTTCTGACTGTGGCCCTAAACCCCCAAGCGCACTCAAGTTACCGCCAATCTTGTCCATGATATTATCAAGGGACATAGCGTAGGACATTAACTGTTGATCTATACCGGGGTTGTCAAAGACTTTCACAGAGTTGGGATCGTTCATCTGAACCATCTCACCGTCACCTGCTTCTCTTTGTCTGCGGGCATCTTCGTCGTGGCCTGATTGAAAACCAAAGATTGTCTTTTGTCTGATGGCTTTGCGGGCGTTCTTATTAAGAATTTGGTTTGCTAGTTCGTGTACGTCCCGCCAGTGAGCTACAGGGGGAACGGGCATACACTGTCCTACCGGCCAGTCGAAGCCCAGGAAATGATACGGGCCTGCGTACATAGGCCCATCCTTCGGGCCTTCCCACTTCCTGATCGCTAGAGGCTCGTTTGTGTGGGCTAAGTCGTCAGATGAATCATTCGATGCAGAGAAGGTAATAATTTCATTAGTATCAGGTAAGTAGATTTCCCACAGTTCAACTTCCTTGATTAGCTTCTCTGCGGTTTGCCCTTCACCACCACTGATGGTTCCTATCTTCGCGTCACCTGTTTCGTTTGTCTTTGAAGGCAGTAGCTCACCTAGAGACTGTTGGGCTTCTTTATTCCAGTCGGGGAAGTTTTTGGCGTTCTCTAGGGACATTCGGTACTTATGGCCCATGAAGGAACAATGTTCCCAAGGCTTGCCTTTGGCCTGTAAGTCCTGCACCCAATCATCTAAAAGAATGTTCTCTGCAAATGTTTCACCCATAGGGATAGGTAATGTCTCACCCATCTCTGTTTGGTAGTCCATGATGTTTGTCTGTTCCCAACCAACCTTCAGGATGCCCATTCCGAATAGTGCTGAATTAACCCACTCTCGAATCTTTGAGCCAAGATCAATCTCTTTCAACATCCCGTTGCCGAGGCGTTGCGCCCTAGCAGCGATGTGCTTCATTTCCTGATTATTGGTGGTGACAGTAATCTGCGGCATACGAGAGGCTAGTAGCCTGCCGTATATCTGAGAGCCGAGCTTGATGTAGTTCATCGGAACCCTGTCACTGGTTCCATCCTCTGAGTAGTGCTTGCCTACATACTGTCGGACTGATTCGTAGGTATTTCGTCTATAGGGCTGGAGTTTACGGTAGTTTTGAGAGACTACTGCCCTGAGTTTGGGTACTGTTACCACGATAGTTCCTGCTCTTTTCGTTTAAGGTGTTTCTTACGTCTAGCGGCGAAGCTATAAGGCGGTGGGGCGAGATCGCTTGTAGGCGTCTTCTTGAGTTTGATTGCTGGCCGATCCATAACCCCACGCCAAGCTACTGCCGTAGCAATTACCCTGTCACCGTGGTTATCGCCACCGTGTGCAGGATCTTCTGAATGTAAGGATTTCTGATGAACAACCTTCTGCCCGCTATAGACGTAATCCTTGCACTCGTTGATGCACAGCGTACTTCTCTCAGTGTAATCACCGCTTGCAAGTGCTTTGGCGTGGTTTGAAAGAAGCATCAACTTAGTCTGTGGCGTTGACCACCAACCGGGAGTGAAAGTCTTTTTCTTTTTAATGTTTGATTCGTTGGTACGCATAAAGTAATGGGCATACCCAAATTCAATAACGTGAGAGCCAAACGCCCCACCGGGGCCGTTGTCTTCCCAAATTAAATATGCCTCTTCGTATAAGCCTTTGAAGAATTTGCCTAAAGCCCTAACGTATCTAGCGTAATCTACTACGGAAATGTCATTACACGCAAACTCGGCAACCTTAAAACCTGTGGTTACGTCGATCACCACAGCAGCGTGGTTTGTCGATCCCGGCCCACCTTTTCCCGATGCTATGTCGCATCCAATGACATATCTGCGATCTTGTGGTGGGACACCGTTGACTAGGGGCGCCCAAATCTTCAACCTACCGTTCGGGACAGAGAGCCACTCAGGTTCCATGACTTCGGGTACAAAGTCCAAGTCCCCTGTGTGGAATGGTTCCATGCAGGTATCTTCGCCATGTTTGAGAGATTCTGAATCGTAGAACTGACTACCTGAACCTGAGTAGTCAATATCGAGTTCCTGTGCTATCAACCTTTGGACGGGGCTTCTGCGGCACTCTTTGTCGTACCAAGGCGAGCGTATCTTCCCATCAAGGATGTATTCATAATCCTCTTCTTTATCGAGAACTTCTAACTCATACCTGCCGTGAACATTTCTTTTAGATCGGTACAAACCCCTAGATTTATGGGGATGTAAGAACCAAGGGAGGGTAATCACTTCGATATCGGGCGACTCGGCGTTTGCCACTTCGTAGAAGATTCCCGCTGCACCCTGCGGGGTAGAGAGCATAATCCTTGAGTCTGTAACGTGCTGTGTAGAGGCGTAGGCCGCATAACCGTCATCTGACTTAAATGCAGCGAGTTCGTCCATCATAAACGCCAACTTACGTCCACCACGGGCCACATCCCCGGTAGCAGAATAACCTACTATAGTAGACTCATTCTCAGGTTGCTTGAACTTCAAACTTGATCTGTCGTTCTTCTGTAAATTCGGCTGTAGGAAAGAAGGAAGGTTCTTGAAGTGAAAGTCCAACTTCCACATCAAAGTATCGGGATCATCGCTCTTATCTACGGCGTCTTCGGTACGGGATACGAGTCCCATTGCAGAGTAGGGGTGGAAGCACCATTGCCAGAAGAAGATGGTTAGAACCATCCACGATGCGCCCATATCACGGGACTTTTCTAAGAGAACGTCCTTTTCCCCTAGATTATTCAAGATGTCGATGATAGTACCGTCTTGGAAGTCCCACGTTATGAATGGGATAACATCCCTGGAACGTGGCTCGTATACCCAACAGAAGGCATTGATAAAGAAAAGAATATCGTCTCGGCAGTATTGTTTTACGGCCTCGCCTACTAGGGGATCGGCGTAGCACTCTTCAACTAACTTCTGCCGGAACTTCAGATTGGCTTCTAATTCTTTCGGAACCCCTGCGTATAGATCGCCGGATTTCCCCGAGTGCCTTGCCTGAGCAATGTTCTTCCGCTGCTGCTTCGAGCAGCCCCATTGCTTTTCTATAATCAGTTTCTCTACTCTTTTGTTCATCTTCCTGAGCCGCCAATTTGTCTAATATCCGTATGGACAAATCCGCAAATTTATTCTTATTGGTTTTCTTCATATCAAGGAAGAACCACGCTCCCGCCGAGGGTGCGTCTGCGGGTGACACATTGCCTGGGACGCTAGAGTACGCCCAGAAGAAATCGCCCACGATATTCGTGGACTCGGACTTATTAACTAACGCATCAAGGGATTCTTCTACTTCCGGTTCAGAGAAGGTTATTTCCCCTTGATATTCTTCGGGTACTTCTAAGTCCTCAATTGGGCCTGATTCTGAGGCTATACTACAGTAGGCTTTCCAGAAGGCCGATAGTCTATCTTCGAGAGTTTCTCGGCCATCTAAGAGGGTTTTCTGTAGTTCCTCGAAGGGTTCGTAGAGATTCTTGTTATTCCAGGCACGATATATCTTGCTTCTCGATGCCTTGGTAGCGGCTTTATAGTCAGCAGCTATTTTGGTTCTATTCACTCAAACGCCTCATTCCCCCACTCTAAGTCTAGGTTCTTCCTCACCTGCCGTCCGTGAAAGAAGTACATAGGATCAATACTCACGGGTTCTTTGATTCTAGGTTTGCCCTTATGCCCATCCATATCTCTTTCTTGTCGGGCCTTTTTTATAGAAGCCTTCTTTTCTTCTATATGAGAGCGCATGCGGGCGTAGTCTCTTTTGGTGGCTTTGCCTTCCTCGGCTCGCCTGAAAGTCTCAAATATTCCCTCTGTAGTGTCCGTTAGTCCGTACATTTATGCCTCCTTGACTATG
>Ga0080013_1004443_pt1 | contig 13796 bp, 30 predicted proteins | sample ETNvirenome_6_85_FD_69236 | JGI IMG/M metagenome (GOLD analysis project Ga0080013, IMG submission 69236) | Marine viral communities from the Pacific Ocean - ETNP_6_85 (SPADES assembly) (version 2) | ecosystem: Environmental > Aquatic > Marine > Oceanic | place: Pacific Ocean | collected 2013-06-19
CGTGTCGCGTCAACTTCACGGACGGTATCAAGAACCATGCCAACCGATCCTGTCAAATAATGTTGTACTGTATCTCCGATTCTCATTTTACTTTCCTTTTTGTAGGGTGTACATTTCATTTTCGTGGCACCAGTGGGGACTGTCGTTATCTACAAACTGAACCCACCAAAGTTCACTATTATCATATCCTCTAATATGCAAGTTGTCGTTATCGTTCACGGATCGTATTACGATACCCAGGGAGCGATCCTCGACATATTCTACCAAGTCACCGACTTTCATCATTGAATCCTTTATAGTTTGGACACTCGTATGGGCGAATATGTTGTGGAGAATAATAAAAATACTCTCGCGATTCATCAAACAAATGAACTACCACTTTTTTGCGCCGTTTTCGCCCTGTCACTATAAAACCAAGCACAACCCCTCTTTGCCCCTCTCTCCCTGTGGGATCTCGACCAAAGCCCGCTAGCGGGCTGCGCCAATATGGATCAACCGTCACAATATCACCGATTTTCATTCTGTGCAGCCTCAGAGATTAAAGTTAGGTCGCGACCAAATGCCCAAGTTGTCTGCTCCCCGTCGAACCATGCAATCCAATATGCAGGGCGATCAATAGCGTGAACCCAGGCGCGGGCGTCTTTCTCTGTCACCGGACGAACTATAACTCCGTGTGATGTTTCATGCCGCCCAAGTTTATATTGAACTAGATCACCGTGTTGCATCTACTCTCTCCACTTCATTACTATAATACCACACTGGCGCGGTGCCGTCAACCCAAAAAACACGAAAAATCGTTTCTTCTGGATCAAAGGGTTCGGCCCGGTCTATGTCCACCACAATGCCCAAGACCGTATGGCCGATCTCCATCATGTGACCGCTGTAAACCAAGTCACCGATATTCACTGACGACCTCCAAGATTCCGCGTCTAGACCAATCGTCCAGTTCGCTGCCGTCGCAAGTGTGGAGGGGTTCTTCTTCTTCGCGCCAATGTATAACTGCTAGGGCAATGCGATCCTCCACCGCTATACAAGGTTCCACTTCCACCACGATACCCATATCACTATTGATCTCTGGGAAGCAAGGATCTACCCAGGTCACAAGGTCGCCAACATTTAGCTCACCGATTTTCACTTACAACCTCGCAAGTCCAAAAGTCAGGGCTGAATTGTCCCAGACGCTGGAACCCACACTCGACATACCAGTTCCCATATTCTTCTTTGAGGTAAATTCCAACGTACAAATTATCCTCATCGTTGAGAGAGTTCGCTCGATAACGTTGGAGCCTCACAAGATCACCGGCCTTCATTTCTTTTCCGGATAAATGCTTCATAGTCTAAGATTACAATAACGATTGCGGCGGCTACTATCAGCGCCGCATCTTCTGCCCAATTCTTAATTCGGGATTTTAACTTCATTTTCCAGGCGCTCTACCTCAAAACCTAGGGCGACAACAAGGTGGCCGTCTAGCGTCTGAACTTCATAGTGAAATCCTTGAGTATAAATGTTGCCTTCCACGCGCCGGACAATAATACCCACCGCTCGATCAAACTGTCTATCTTGTTCTGCGTCTATACGCACCAGATCACCGACTCGCAAGGGGCCTACCTCCATTGTGCTTCCAGCATACCACGGTAGGCCCCCAAAGTCAAGGGTTATCTAAGAATGGCTAGTTAGAGGCTGTCCTCTTTTTTCCACTTATAGCGCCAGGCGTCTTCGCATCTTCCGTAGTGGTTCAGATGATGGATACAGTCAGAGTTTTGTGGACTGATGTTATTACAACGGCGCAATTCACCACCGGGCGTCCTTTTTAGGATCTCATATAGGATCTCATTGAGTTTTTTCTTCAAATCTTTCATAGTCGTCGGCCTTTACAAGTAGCCGGCGAGTTGTGCCCACTGGCGTTATCTGTATATAGCCATTCAACTGTAAAGCGGTAACAACACTGGGGTCGGGGGGCAATTCCGCTTCTTTTGCCGCGGCCAAGACCACCATTTCCCCTAACTTAAACTTAAAACCCATTTCTGCCTCTTTATAAGTAACTTCTAATGATGCTACCAATAATGTGTATAATATCTTTCCACACCATCGTGATCTATAGCTATAAAATCAAAACGAAATAATCTATCACAGTCGTGATAACCATAAAACGAACTTCCCCATGCACTATAACCCAAATATCCCATTTCGATATAATCATAACTGTTGTTTATAACATATCTAACGCTAGCTACATCGTAGCGGTCATAATACGAGTCGGCATATATTTCCACATACCAATCTGATGTCCCCCAAACTGTATCATAATAACAACTCACGTAAGGATCGTACAGCCATGCGGTGGCTTGTTCGGGTGAGTGACGTGTATGAGACTCTGATGGTCCAAAAGAAAATAGACACCCGGACACAAATAAAAGAATAAATACAAAAAGATTTCTAAACATTTTTACTCCAACGACCTAACGGCGATGACCCCACTAGGGACTTGGCCTTCCACCATTCCCCCATGCTTTACAATAACATTTGTAACGACATCTACGGGCACATAACCATATATACTGTCGGTAGGCTGTCGCGGATTTTCACACCACGGCATAATCAGCTCTTCCTCCGCAGAAGGAAATCCAACCTCCACCAGATTATACTTCTTCTGGTTGTTCAGCCGCGGCTCACAGTAAGCACCTTCGTGCCCCTGAACAGACATTCTAAATCCGTCAGCGCAAACAACGGCTTCATTCAAAAACTTTCTGAAACTCATTTTCTCCCCTAAAGTTTTCTAACATTCACTTGCAGGTCAACATCCGTACCGGAGCGCAGCTGCTTGGGGAACGCCAACGTTCGTAATTCCAGCGGGAAACCAGGAATAGCCGCAATGATAGTTTTCCACTCTTTAGTTTCCTTTTTCATATTGTCCCGCTGACTATCCAGGCTGGCTTTGTCCGTTGGGGGGTTATAAATACGACACGCTACATCAATATACTTGATGTTGTTGTTTTGTAGAGTGCTGACAAAATCAGGGTCGAGGATACATTTTTGCAAATAAGATAACATCTTTTCTGCCATATGGCGACCATTGCTATCAGTAAGAAGAATCATCGCATTGCGCGCGGAGTCGAAGTGCTTCAACACATCCAACCGCTTGCCGGTGCTAGAAAGCCCAGTATCCCACCCTAAGCGGGCGAGGAAGGCTGTTTGCTCCGAGAATATTGACATATCAACGATCTTGTGTGCGCTTCGTCCTCTGATATACTGGTTGTAGATCTTAGTGCGCGTTCCCTTATACAAAAAGTAGCCCGTTTCTCCATAGAGGTAATCCATTAAATCGTCCCAATCAAACCCATCGTTGCTTTCGCGAGGAGGCATTTGACCACCAGGGTTCAACCCTCCAAAAGTACCATCCACTTGAAAAGCCTCCGCAATAGCAATAAGGGCACATTCAATTGTATACTCCTTTCGGTCTGCGCTTTTGTTGGCTTGTATTTTGGATACAAGATCTGCGAGAGCAGCAACCGGGGTGCCGTCCAAACTGATTGGGTCTGTTAGCACCAACGCTATAATATCAATGCCGAGATAGTCCCCGACCCAAAAGCGATGGTGTCCTGTAATAATACTATCACGATCAGGAATGTGTGACGGCGTGATGAGGGCCGGTATCTTTTGGCCGTCTCGATCGATCTTGGGGGCCAAGTCTGTCTTACAATATTGTTCATCGACAACTTTTTTTCGAACCTGAGTTTCATCTAAGTCGGATAGTCTCACATACTTCCATGCGGTAATATATCGTCTCCACTTCCCATTAGGGTCTCGTAAAGCGAGGAGCCCATTATCGGCGCTATCGAGTGGACTCTGATAGCCCATTTCCTCGATCTCCTTGAGGACTTGTGTCTCTATTGCTTCGCGCTGATCTAGCATCGAAAGCGGCTTGGTTGCAGGTATCATTTTCTCTCTTCTCTCCTATAAAATTGGTAGGGCAACCGGGACTTGAACCCGGGACCGGCGCTTTATAAGAACGCTACTCTGACCTACTGAGTTATTGCCCTGCGCGGGGTAGTAAGTCATTGTGAGTATTCTCTTAGGTTCGTAAGCATCGTCTAACTCTTTACTTTGTAATTAAAACTTTATTTTTAGATTTTTCAAGGTGCTGAAAATATTCGTCGGGGAACACCGACCGTACGGCCCTCTCTACTTTTACGGGGGCTACACCAAAAGATCCACTAGCCATGGGCACAGCCGATCCAATCCCGTATCCCTTTTGAATAATATACCAGACGGCCCGTCCGCATGCAAGTTTTTCTTTATATGTTAGAGTATGGTCCTTCCCACGATATTTTACAGTGTCCGGTAAATAGTTCTGGAAAGCCTTTACTTGAATCGTTAAAAGTTCATTGTCGTTAAATGCCATTACTTTTTCTTTCTCTCATCATTGCTTCTTTTCCGGGCTTTCAGCCTCTCTTTAAACTGTTCTTCAAATGTGGCATTCGGCGTGGTCCTCATGTCTCCGTGAATTTGAGTGGTAAGTTGGGCATCTGTGCGCGCGACCTTATCCTCACACAAATTAATTCTTTCCCGAGCAACTTGAAAATATTCTGTATCCCGTTCAACGCCAATGAAATTCCTTCCTGTCATCTTCGCAGCAACCCCAGTCGAACCTGCTCCCATAGTAAAATCGAGAACCGTCTCGCCCGGATTACTGTATGTCATAATAAGCCAATTCAAAATGTTGGTTGGCTTTTGAGTTGAATGAACAGTTTGTTGTGCTGAAAAGTTCCGCGAAGCGTGGAGAATGCTTTTGGGATAGCGAGTCCCTGAATTTTCCATCTTCATTACCTTGTTATTTCCAAAGCCATAGCCATGCGTATTCGTGCCCGTCCCGTATCCTTCTTCGGTCTTGCACTCGCGAAGGTACGGATTGCCAGTCTCCATGATGGGATTGTACGTTGCGGCGCCGCCGTTTGCAAAAACAATAATATTTTCATGTACTTTCAAAGGCCGATACTTGGCGAGCCCAGGGCTTCCACACTTGTTTTTATTCCAAATAAGTTCGTATTTAAACCATCGTTCGTTGGAGACAATCAATTTTGATGTAAAAGGTTGTGAACCAAAGAATATCGCATGAGTTTTTGGCTTCATAATCCTCGCGAGCTGCTTCCAGACCTCCTCAAAATCCAAAACTTCATCCCACTTCAGGGATGTAGTACCGTAGGGAGGGTCATTTACGACCAAATCTACTGATTTGTCGGGGAGATCTGCCAAGATTTCCAGGCAGTCGCCATGAAACAACTGTGGTTCAGGCACCTTAAAGTCTCCCCTCAAGTCGCAAGTAGGGCTTCGCCTTTTTATACAGAATTTCAGTCATGAGTCCCATCATAAAACTTATCTTTTCCGCCTCAGTCCTCTCCACAGTCAGCAGATTTTGTTTGAGCTGAATTGGATTTGCAGGATTGGCTACAATAGATTCCTTCGCAATGTCGGTGAGGGCCACAAACTGTGGCTTTTTTTGACTTCTCTTATAGTATACCAGATAATAGTAGTCGCCGTCAATCTTAGTAGGAGGATTTTCCACCAACTCTTTCACCATGCGATCCCAGCCGCTCGATGATTTTTTACCCCTAAGCACATAGTTAAATACCTTAGGCCCTCCCCCATTGTACGTTCCGGTCGATTCGGCAACCATTTTTACATTGATAGGATAAATTTGTCCCTCAATCTCAATGTCCATATCTCCGAATGCGCGGTTGTGCCCCTTTGGAAGAATCGTAAAACCTGGGTGACTTCCAAACTGCTCGCGCAGGTGGTCGGTTACATCGTCTTCGGATTTGAGAGACTCAAGTCTCCCATCCGCATCTTCTGTTAGAGTAACGTCATAAGTTTTTAGGGCAGCAACAAAAAGTTCTCCCACTTCCTTAATTGTAATCATTTTTTCTCCATATTTGGTAGCGCGGGCGGGACTCGAACCCGCAAGGTCTAAGACCGGCAGATTTTAAGTCTGCTGTGTATACCGATTCCACCACCGCGCCATTCATTCCCTTGGGTCGGTTTTGTACTGCAGGTATAGCCACGCGACAAATCCTACAATGCATATTAACAGTCCTATAACTTCTACAATATTTAACATAATAATTTGGTGAGCCGTCAGGGACTCGAACCCTGAACCTAAAGATTAAAAGTCTTTTGCTCTGCCTGTTGAGCTAACGGCCCTTCTGTCTCTAGTGTGCCTACAGCATAGCACAGGTGAGAGTGCTTGTCAACGCCTTCTTGGCGAACTAAACATTACCCACAGGGGCGCCCAGCCCAAAAGAAAAATAAGCATAATGATGCCCATTCCGGTATCAAAAGTGATGTAAGTGTCCAAACGCAAGTTGTTAACAATGCGCGTCATCATCAGACCACTGATCCCTGCATACATGAAAACGGCTGCCGCAATCAGCAATGCCACCACCACACTAATGCAGTGGTGTAAAAAGGCTTTCATACGTTCATACATAATTTATCCTCTGTAGAGAGCGCATCGCGCTGCGTGTAATATTTTTTAAGCCAGCGGTCCACAGCGCCGACAGCATGGTCTAGCCGATGATCGTCGCCGGGGTTGTTCAGTAAGCTCTCCCGGATTTCATAAAACGTTACAATTCCCGGGAGGGGAATGGCCATATCTAGGCGTACCGCATCATTGTGGACAGCATACAAATTGAACACTTCGCCATAGCGGCGTGCGTATCTATCAGAGTTTTGCCACTCCCACTTATAACCCAGGCGCCACAAATCATGCCAAATGTCTTCCCAATCAGTGATGGCATCATTGGTCCACGTAAAGTTCCGTATCCCTTTTCGGGCTCGGTCGTCGAGTGCTGCGGCGGGTGCTTCATAAAGTCTTGTCATCGCTTCCTCACCAATTTAATCTGGTTCTTGGTCATGTCAATCTGTCCGTTTCCCCTTTGAAAATAATACGAGTTTACGCTTCCGGGTTTTTCAAACCAGTGAACCCTGAACCATGCTTGTGGTTCCTCGAGGTCGCGGTAGGCGGACGCCTGCGCAGTGTCCATTGTGGGTCCTTGAATAATAATGCCAAAGCCCTTTCCATATTTGCTATTCCGCGCCTCCACCAAAGCGCCCGGAATGTATCTAGCTCTCGCCATCGTGATCTCCCATCGTGCTTACAGTATAGCACCCCAGGAGACTTTTGTCAAGCTCTCTTTCCAATTCAAGACTTTGAGCCAACTCTCGCATTCGACGTTGGGTGTACTGCGTTATGCCATCTTCGGGCTGCTCAAACGGTCTATGACCACACAACTGTTGTATTCTACGTTTGGTGTATGCATCCATATCAAACTTTTTCAAGGTAATCTCCGTGGAATGTTATTGTTCTCTCAAATTTGTTAAAGTAAACGTCGTAACGTTTGCCAGGAATATCCGCGTCAGCGTATGTGTATTTGTCGGACAGGGAGGAAACCTCTCCGATTAAGCCAGTACTTTCTATTGCAACCACCACTCCCAGACCATAGGTTCCCTCTCCGCTATTTAGCTTATCGCGCACCAAGTCTCCTACTTTAAATGTTTCGCTCACCTTTTCACCACAATCGTGTCAGGCGCCCTACGCGGCTTTCTCTTGGCTTTGATTGCCTTAGCCTTGGGGGCAGGCGTTGACTTACGCAAACAGCGCCCACAGGCGATGTGACCCTTGTAAGGACCCTTCGTGGTTCTAAGGAGCGCTGGCGTGTAAGCACAGAACTCACAGGTCAGTCGCGACTGCTCTGTCGCGCTTGTCACAATATCTGCGACGGGGGGCGTAATATTACTGACCGCAACATATAGCGTCCCATCTTCGTGTCTCGAAACCAGCGAAATTGCTGGCGCGTGTTCTCCCTCTGTCGAGATCTTATCAATCTTTTTAGACATTTCATAAATTATCTTATACCATCCATTCTCACATTGGAATCCCCACGCCATATGTGAACTCTCCAGCGGTGCTGTTCGTTCGCGATATAGGTGAGGAAACTTTTCATAAAGCTCGTTCGTCTTCTGACTATCCATTTGTATAGCCTCCTACTCTCTTAGTGTAGCAGAGTGTCAAGGGGATGTCAAGGGAAATTTAGCGCTTTGCTGGGACATAGCCTCTTATTTTTGCTGCACTCTCACTATCAAAGCAGAACTCTGCCCGGGTGCGGACATAAAATTTGTTTTGAGGTAGATGGTAGATCCCGGAGTTAGCGTTTCCCTTTACCGGGAAACCTGGTGGACATGTTCCGTTATCATTTGAGAAACTCATGTGGGCGCAGCCAACTAGGAACATGACTCCTATAATTAAGATTACTTTATATCTCATCTAGTTTCCTCACTAAAACAAAATCATTTTCTGATAATGTCAATGCGTTCGGACCAAAGAACGCCTCAACGACTGTCATCGTGGTGTCTGTTTGTACGTACTCTACTTGACGCACCTCTGTTACAACCCCCACACGGCAGGTGGTCGTGAGCATGCGACCGTCCTGCAACTCAACCAAATCGCCGGGCTTAAACTTTGCCACCATTAATCACTGGGATGGCGCTTAGGTGCTCCGCTTCTTGTACTTCTGTGTTGTATTGGGCAACCCATCGGGCTAGTGCCTCTTGCGCAGTCATCCCAGGCATATGTCCCAGATGATCCGTGCGCCAGCTATCTTTTCGTTCTTTATGAATCTCAAACTCAATCTCGTAGTCGCCGTGGAAAACCATAACTCCTCCTTACTGTTTAACTATAACAAAATGCTAAGTAAATGTCAAGAAAAGATTTAATCTTTCTTTTGGCGCTGGCGAGCTAAAATGGCCTGGGCTTCTTCTGGTGTTACCCCACCAAGCGCGAGGTCGCCCGAATCGATGTCCGTGTTGGGAGCCTTTCCGCTGCCCGGTTGAGTCGACGGGATCTTCTTCGCGAGGTGCTTGAGGGAGCGCTGGAGTTCAGCTTTCTCTACCGCGGAAACTGGCTTCTCATACGCGCGAGCTGACCGTGTTACCCCTATCGGAAGTTTCTTCCACTTGCCGGGGTGGTCGGCGCGCTGGTACTCGCCCTTCGGGTCTGGATGCCAAAACATGCCGGGATCGCCTTCGACAGGATCCGCTTCTGGTGCCGGGTTTCGGTAGTTCGCCGCCGGCGAGCCTGGCGGTGGAAGAGCGCGCATGAAAGGCGCGGTCTCCGCATCCTCGGGGGCGGGACCTGATCGTCCCCACGGCTTTTCGTGAGGGATGGGAGGCTCTCCTACTGGAAGTGCCGTCGTCACCGGGGCGTTCGAAATATGGTCTGGGTCCATGTCTAGGTCTATGGTGCCAGTGGGGCCTGTCTCGAAGTCTTCGAGAGGTTCATACTTGTTCGTTTTTGGATTCCAGCGAGACATGTTCTTTGCCTCTTTTTGTAACCCGGCCAACTCGCACAGGCGCTGTTCAGTTAGAATCTTTTTCTTCATCGGTCTTTTCCTCTTCACTAAATAGTCCAAAGCGCTCTTGTTCGCCATCATCGTAGGTAATAATTGTACGGTTCGAGGGATGAGGCAAGATGTGTACCTTAATGAAATCGTTCATAGAATCGAAGATTGCAATGCCACCGCGAGGGGGAGGATACAACCAGTGTACCACGCACTGCCCAGTGGCCAACGTAACTCCCTCGATCACCACGCCCTCTCCTGAGACACCGCTCTCGTCATACTGACGAGCGACGGTGAACGTCCGAATGCCTTCGGGCGCCAGACGCGGAAGCTTCTTGGGCTTCAGTTGTTCTGTAGGTGGAGGGGCTTCTTCGGCGCTTTCCAGTTCTTCTTCTTTATCAGCCATACTTTAATACCCAATCATACATATCTAGTAGGCGCGGGACGAGATCGTAATTTTCGATCTCATTTCTCGACACCCACCGCCAGTCTTCATGCTCAAAGTCGATCTGAACCTTCCCACTGTATTTACTAGTATAGTAGACGTGGAGCCCTTTGTCAAGTGTTAACTTTAAATCCTTTAAATCTCGTACATCGAGAGTTGTCTCTTCTTTGGTCTCCCGGACTGCAGCTTCCGCGGGGGTTTCACCAGGCTCAATTGCGCCGCCAGGGAGCCCCCATACATCCGGAGCCCAATTGATCCCCGGCGGTCTTTTGAGAATTAACACCCTTTTATTCTCGTCTATGATTAACACAGCTGCGCCTCCGAGGCTCCGGTTACCTCTTTTTACTTTGATTTTTATCATTGATCCAGGCTATAAACTTTATCATAGGATTTAGTATAAATATCAAATAATCTTTCGATATCTCCACTTCTCCGGAGCATTTTGAAAGCAATATTTTCTGGGGAATATATACCTGACCTTTCTAATCCGCTCTTACGCATGTTGCTTATTTTCAGCTTTATTCTTTCTGCCATAGTATGTGACGCGTCGTATAGTCTATTATCATATAAAGAACTTAATTTGTCAAGGTCTTTCACGATCGAAAGCATCTTTTTATTAGCTGTTGCTTTATCGATTTCTGGTTTGATCTTCTGTGGTTTTACAATCCACTCGTCATTCGTGAGGGAATACACTCCAGTGGAGGTATGGGGCTCATGCTCGTCTTGAAGATATATTTCCACTTCATGACCCTTTACTCGAATATCATGCAACTTGTTCCACCGGGAGCGCACCGCATCGAAGAAGCGCTTCACCATTGCTTGATTATCATTTACCTCTGAAAAGTCTACCAAAATATGTAAATCAATATCTGAAAACTTCGACCAATTATAGTTAGCAATCGATCCGGTTAAGATGACGTCCTTGATATCAGCATCAATGTCAAGTCCCTCAAGAAACTCATCAACAATATCCATAAGCGCGCCCTTGACACCGGGATATATATTATCTTTATCATTCCATATTTTATGATTCAGCTCGGGTTGAATGCCAAAAGCCATAAGCCCATCGTTGTCGGCTTCTTCCCCTATTGTAACGAGAACATCCTCCTGGAGCGATCGTAAACGATCAAACCTGCTCATGTCTCTCTTGACGATAGGAATGTCCAGTTCACTGGCTAAATCGGTTAGTTCCTCACGTGCTGAGGGCTCCGGGGCATCGCTAGCGTCTGCTAATTTGCCAGCTTCTTTGAGCGCGTCTAGTACTGGGGTACCTCTTTTATAATATACTTTTGCAAGATGCTCGTTTTTTGCTCGACCCTCTTTGTGATCCTTCACTTGCTTCTCGGGCATAACAAGGTGGTAAAACTCTTCCGGTAAAGACTCTCCTTGCGGACCCAGCTCTTGAGCTATGACGTCCGGTCGGAGAGGATGTTTTTCCCCGTCGTCGCCGATCTTAAAACTGTTATAATATTTCCACACTGCAGACGCGTCATCCGTTAGACTTTCCGTATCGTTCTTAAGTCCCGGCGCAAATAGGTCCCCGTGCACGTCAGGCTTAAGTCCAGCCTTTCCAGCCAGTTCCATCATTATATCATACAGGAGTGGACCATATTTATCCGCCGCCTTTACTGATGTTATCACGTAGTGCCCCTCGTAGGGGAAATCCTGTCCCAAAGCAGCATAGATGTTTCCATAAACCTCGATGCCCGCTTCCATTCGGTCTAGGTCGCCTGCCTTCAGCGGGGTGCTGGGGTCGTCCTTTAAGGCGTAGTATGCCCGGTAGCTCCGGGGTGCCTTGGATTTGTCGATGGCTACCACGATATCTTCTGGTAGATCTGCGGGGGTCTTCATGGCTTCGTCAAGGATTGCTTCATGAACACTAGCTCTTGGTCCGGGACCAAACCCTGGGTATCCTGACTTATCAACTCCCGGAGATCCCTTTGGGGGCTCTTGGTTATATGGGTTACTACCTTTTTTCTTTGGTGCTGATTTGGCAACTCTATCAAAGCGCTTCTCAATATCAGATTTATGCTTCCTAGACTGATAGTAGTCTCCCTCGGTAATCTTATACTTGCCGTGAAATGGCGTTCTGCGCGGTTTGGGTTTACGTTCTTTGTAGCGCAGGACCGTAACGCCGCGCAACGCATTGATAGCTTTTACAATTTGCTTCATTAAGATCTCTTTGTTGCGCTCTTTTGGCTTTCGTACGTGAATCTTTAACGTTGATAAATACTTGGTGCCTATGTCGCGTTGGACTCCCCCCTTCTCGGCTTCGACCAAGGTAACTGTTAAGATCTCAGCGAGGGCGCGAATATCATTCTTAGTCTCATCTCGGGAGCCCCCCATGTCTTTTGCCATAGAGATGAGAACGGTAAAATAAAAGGTTTCCTGTGAATAGCTAGGGTCGTCAGCTTCTAGTAAGAAGTCCTTAAATGATTGTAGGTGTCTTTTCATACTAACTAAATAGTTCGTTGTGTTCGATTAATGCTTGTGTGTCGTGATAACTTCGCACCTGAAACCATCTGCAATCTGGCATTTTCTTGAGCCGCTGCGCTAGCGGCCAATCATTTCCGCCCGGTATGTTTCTATCTCCCACAAAAATAATGGAAATATCTTTTCCATGCATTTCATAGAGTTTGTCCACCACTTGAGCTTTATTGGCTCCTTTAGGATAGATATCAACCGAAATAGACCCCCCAATGGAAGCCTCGATGTCCGGATATAACTCCGTAATATATGTCACGATATCCTCCCGTTCCCGGGTGGTTTCGTCCCACCTCTGGTATGCTTCTCTCAGATTAGGAGATGCATTTCTACCGACTGTACTGAAATTTACCATTCCTTTGCGGATCTCGATATGGTTCCCCGTCCTCTTTTTCCACGCGGAGCCATGTAACAGATAAAGTTCCAGATCCTTAAGAAACATAGGGGGCATATCAAACATATTTTGGTAGACCAGTTTACCTTTCGAATAATAAACATTTCCAGAGCAAGTAAAAATACCCTCGCATTGATCAATAAAAGAAGAAAACAATTGTTTTGTAGTCTTCTTAATATCTGACCCTGTTGCTAAATATACTTTTTTATTATTGTCCCGAAGCCACGTTAAAAATACATCTGCGAACTCTTCAGATACTTCTGTGAGGGGCTCCGTTAATGTTCCATCAACATCAAATATATATATTGTTTCCACTATGCATCGCCACGTGGCTTCATGTGCCGAAGCATCATATCGGTCATCTCTTCTTCGAACTCTTCCGGGGTGCCGACGAATACTTTATCCATCTCTCGTTGCTCGTCTAGCATATTCCATAACGATTCATTCTCGTCGGCTAAGTGTTCTAAATCGCTTATTTTATCTTCGAGCGTCTTAAGTCGACTAGTAAAGTCGCTTAAAAGTAGCACTCGGTTTAGTAACTTCTTGATGATAGAGGACATCAATTATCTCCTGTCTAGTAATTATACCTGACTTTCGGTGATAGATTAATTCTAATAATCTTTTTTGTGAGTCTAAAGACAAAGGAAAGGGTACTTCCCTGAATTCGTCTTTGCCCACCTGCACCATTTCAAGGGCGCGCGGTGCCGGTACCTCTTGGGCTCCCGGATTCCATTTGTCTTTCAAAATTATTACCTCTTTTTTATTATACTTCATAAGTAGTTAACTCCCTGCTGAATCATCGTCATCGCCTGCGGCAGCCTCAATTACATATCCTATCTCAACATGTGCCCCTTCCGGGGGAATAACCAAGAACTCAACACTATTAGTAAGAGGGTTATACACCCAATCCAAGTCGCTCATCTCCACAGAATCTACAAAAACAATCAATGTCTCCTCAATAGGAGTGAAGGTTAACTCCCACTCTTCATGGGGCTCAACCTGTGTGGTTGCTGCCTGTACGCCTGTCGCCCAGTCTTCTGCGCAGATGTCTACGACCACACCGCCAAAGGCATTAGTCGC
>Ga0080013_1004444_pt1 | contig 13794 bp, 11 predicted proteins | sample ETNvirenome_6_85_FD_69236 | JGI IMG/M metagenome (GOLD analysis project Ga0080013, IMG submission 69236) | Marine viral communities from the Pacific Ocean - ETNP_6_85 (SPADES assembly) (version 2) | ecosystem: Environmental > Aquatic > Marine > Oceanic | place: Pacific Ocean | collected 2013-06-19
CCTGGGTCTTCGGGGACGACCGGCCGGCCGTCGGGGACGACTGCCCCGACGGAGACTGCTGTGGAACCATCCAGCCCGCCGACACCGACACCGATGGCGAGTAACCGCCCCACGCCGCCGCCCACGCCCCCGGAGGTGGACCTGCGGGGCTGGGAGCCCGAAGAGGGCGAGAAGCCGGTGGCAGCGACCGTGGACCCCACGCCGCGCCGCATCCGGGTCCTGTCCGACTCCGCGCTGAGCACGAAGCGCCGGTGCGACGAACGGTTCCGGCTGAAGTACCTGGAACGCCTGGAGCCGGTGGACGCGGACACGGAAGCCCGCGACCTGGGGAGCGCGGTGCACGAGGGGCTCGCGGAGGGCGACCCGCTCGCCGCCGCCCGGTACATCTTCCGCGTCGCCCAGGACGGCTGGCCCGGTGAAGCGGAGGATCTCGCCAGGAAGGACTGGCTCCAGGTCCGCGCCGCCGTCGCGGTGGCGATGGTCACCGGGGCGCTCGCCCACTGGACCGAATGGCCGACCGCCGTGGAAGAGCAGTTCGAAGTGCCCTTGCGGAACCCGGCGACAGGGAGCCCTTCGACGTCCCACCGGCTGGGGGGTCGCTGGGACGGGCTCTGGGACGACGGCGATCCGCACCCGACGATCGAGGGCGACCTGCTCCTGGAGATCAAGACGTCCAGCCGGGTGTCCCGCGACTACTTCGCGCGGCTCCGCATCGACAGCCAGCCCACAACCTACATGGAAGCGGTGTCGCTCAAGGTCGGTCGCCCGGTGCGGCAGGCGCTCTACCGGATCATCCGCAAGCCGGGGATCAAGCGGCACCGGGGCGAGTCGGAACAGGAGTACCAGGAGCGGGTGCGGAACCGGAAGCCGCTCGCCCCGCTGAAGCGGAGGGTCCGCAAGTCCAAGCCGCCCGCCGCGCAGGCTGGCGATTGGGAACCCCAGCCGGATGGCACCTGGGAAGAGACGCTGGACGCCTACGCGGAGCGGAGCGACGCCCGCGAGGGCAAACGGGAGCCGCTGAAGCGCCGGGTGGAAGAGCCCGTCGCGGAGTACATCGATCGGCTCCGCGTGCTCTACACCGACCCCGCGACCGCTGACGCCTACTTCTACGAAGAGCGGGTCACCCGCAGCGAGGACCAGATGGAGCGGTGGCGCGCGGAGGTCTGGGAAGAGCACCGCAGGATCCTCGCGATCGAGCGCGGCGAAATGACGATCAGGAACGCAGGCAGCTGTCTCGACTACGGGCGCTGCGACTACTTCGATCTCTGCACCGGCGAAGTCGGTGTCGAGGGGTTCCGTGTCCGCAAGAGGGCGAACCCGGAACTGAGTGAGAAGACCAGCGGATCCACTGCTGGCGACGAAGAAAAGGAATAGACGATGACGACGACACGACGACCACGACGACAGCTGCTCCCGCAGGCGGTGACCCCGCCCGCGACGAAGCTGTCCGACTTCGCCCTGGGGGTCTACAGCCCGCCTGGGCTCGGAAAGACCACGCTGGGCAACCAGTTCCCAAACCCGGTCTTCCTCGACACCGAACGGGGGACCCTGGGGATCGAGTGCTACCGCATGGAGATCGGCACCTGGGGCGAGTTCAAGGGGGCGCTCGACGCCCTCGCCACGGAGCCGCACGACTTCCGCACCGTCATCGTGGACACGGCGAACGCCCTGTTCGACATGCTGGTCAAGGACGTCTGCGCGGAGTACGGGGTCGAGGACCCCGGCGACGTCGCGCACGGGCGCGCCTGGGGCAAGATCAGCAGCCGCTGGAAGGACGCGATCTCCCGCCTCCGTGCCCTGCGCCGCAAGGACGGGACGAAGGTCATGCCGCTCCTGATGCTCCATGAGAAGCGGACTGAGATCCGCGAGCGGAAGGGCAGCAAGACCGTGGACACCGGGCGCTTCAAGGTCGGCCCCTCCCTGCCGCCCTCGGCGCGGACCATCCTGCACGGGCACGTGGACTTCCTCTTCCACGGCGAGTTGCAGCCCAGCGGGGATCGCGTCCTGCGGTCCCAGCCCGTCATGGGAACCGAAGAGGATGTCGAGGCGAAGGGGCGCGGGCGCGAGGGCGCGATGCTCCCCGACGTCATCCCGATGTCCTTCACCTCCATCCTCCACGCCTTCAACACCACGCTGGGATCGACCAGCACGACCGGAGCCTGAGCACATGAGCGACTACGAAAACGAGTGGGACGACACCCCGGAACGCGAGAGTAAGACCTTTGAGGACCGCGTCATGGACGACGTCCCCGACGGCACCTACACCGCCGACGTCAGCGACTTCTCCATCTTCACCGGGAAGGACGGCGAGTGGTTCGCCTCCTGGTGGTTCCGCATCACGGGCGGGCAGTTCGACGGCTGCGAGGTGCAGCGGTTCAACAAGGTGGCGGGCGGCATGTCCTACATCAAGGCGGATCTCCGGGTCGCGCTGGGGGAGGTGCCCCGCTGGCCCGATCTCGTCGTGGAGTCGGAGGGGCGCACCCGCGCCGAGATCCGGCAGCGCATCGTGGGTGCGTCGGTGACGATCCGGCAGCGCACGCGGCACAAGGGTGATGATGTCTACGTGGACATCTTCCTGAACCGGCTCCTGGAAGCGCCCCCGGTCACGGCGACCGCGGACGACGACGACGACACGCCGCCCCAGCCGCGCGACCAGGACCACGCGGATCGAGCCGCCGCCGCGGAGCCCGCCAAGCTCCGCGTCCTGCCCACGGAGGCGCAGGACGGCGACACCGTGGCGACCCCCGCGGGCGGGGAGAAGTCCGCGAACGGCGAGGGCTGGGGCGACCCCGCCTGCGAGGACTGCAAGGGATCGGGCTGCGCGTCCTGCGTGCCCTTCTAGGGATGAGGCACCCGACGCCGCGCGACTCCGACCGCCACCGGTCAAGGTCCAGCCGATCAGCGGCACGGCGTCTACGGGTCCGCGCTGTTCAGCTGGCTCCCCGGCTCGGCGGGAAGGCGACCTGATCGAAGGTCGCCACCGATCACCCTGGGCGGGGGTCCTTCGGGGCTCCCGCCCGCCCCTATTCACCCCAAGGAAGACGCGATGAAGCACGCCCCCGCTAATACGCTCCCACTAGTGCGATTCCTAACGCTGTTCAGCGGTGCGGGCGGCTCCGACATCGGCATCGGCGCTGCGGGCTGTGAGTCGGTGGGCATCGAGTATGACGAGCACGCAGCAGCAACGGCACGGGCAGCGGGCCACAGCGTCATTCATGGCGACGTGCGCGACTTGTCGATCTACCCCGAAGAGCCATTTGACGCGCTGTGGTCGTCGTTCCCCTGCCAGGACTGGAGCAGCGCCGGCAAGCGGGAGGGCAGCAGCGGCGAGCGCAACGGCTGGCCTTGGACCGTCGCAGCGCTCGACCACGTCAAGCCGCGTTGGTTCGTCGGGGAGAACGTGACCGGCCTTGTTCAGCACCGAGGCTCGTGCAAGGACGGGTGTGTCGGCCTTGACTACATGGATGGCGACACACCGCGCCCCTGTCCACGCTTCTACTTCGACCGCGTGATTCTCGCGCAACTCCGCGATCGGTTCGCCTGGGTCGGCTGGCGAGTGCTCGACGCCGCTGATTACGGGGTGCCGCAGTTCCGACGTCGCGTGTTTTTGATCGCAGGACCGCGCGCAGTCGATTGGCCGAAGGCTACGCACGGCGACCCGCGCCAACCGCGCATGTTTGAAAGACTCCAGGACTGGGGCTCGATGCGAGGTGCGCTCGGTGACTTGTCGCCCGAAGGGTCCGGGCCTTTTGAACGGTGGCGTCTAGATCGACCCTCACCGACTGTCCTCTCTTCCGAGGTCAAGGGGAGTGGGCGCGGTGCTAGCCCGCACAAGATGCAGCGGGCGAGCGACGCTCTTTATCTCGCGACGGGTCGATGTCGACTGACGATCGATGAGTGTGCCGCCCTCCAGGGCTTCCCCGATGGGCACCCATGGCGGGGCACAAAAGCGGCGCAGTACCGTCAGGCAGGCAACGCGGTGCCGCCGAAACTTGCCGAGGTCGTGGTGCGGGCCGTCTTGCGCGGGGCGGGCGCTCCGCAGGCTGTAGGTTGAGCCTGTGGACCGCCACCCAGACGACTTCTATGCCACGCCCCGGTGGGCGACCGTGGCGATCCTCGACGCCCTCGACGCCCGCGGAGCCCTGACCGCGGCGGCAGGCCTGGGGAGGATCCTGGAACCATCCTGCGGCGACGGCGCGATCCTCGACGTGCTCGCGGAGCGGGTCAGCCAGTCCCGCCTTTATGGGGTCGAGATCGACACCGCGCGCGCCCAGGCAACGCGGCGACGCTTCCCGCGGACGACGGTTGCGATGGCGGACTACCTGCGCTGGACCCCGCACCCAGGGGCGTCGCCCGCGTGGATCATCGGCAACCCACCCTTCAAGCACGCCCAGGAGTTTGTGGAACACAGCCTATCGTTCGCCCCCGCGGACTGCCGGGTGACACTCCTGCTGCGCCTCGCCTTCCTTGCGTCGAAGCGTCGGGCCTCGCTCTACGCGCCGGGGGCTGGGTTCGCCGCGCTCCACGTCCTGCCCCGTCGCCCGTCCTTCACGCCCGACAGGGGCACCGACAGGTACGACTATGGGTGGTTCACGTGGCAGAAGGGTTTTCGGGGCGATGCGCGGATCTTCCGCCTGTAGGCTCCATGCCGCCTGCCAGGGCGTCGGAGGTGGTCCCGCGAGCCCTGACCCTCGCAACTTCCACGGACGTCCTGGCAGGCACCCTGGAGCCCGTCGATGAAGCCCCTCGACCACCGGATCGACTCCTTCACCTACGCCACGGCGACCCTTCGACACGGCGAAGCGGTGCTCGATCCGGTCGGTGCATGACCTGTTCCGCGAGGTGAAGGGGCGAGCCCTGACGGTCGATCTGGTCCGGCTGGCAGACGGCAGCTGGGGTCGAGCCGCCCCCACTGAAGACAGTCCGCGAGCCGCAGATCCGTTGCACAGAATCGTCAAGATTCCGTCAACCTGAGAAAGCGTGCCAACCTGACCAGCCGTTGGCGGATTCTTCCAACCGCTCGCGGCAGAGCCCAAACTGTCCAAAGCAGTTGCCCGGGTACTGGGTAGGGTGGGGGGGTCCGACGCCCTGGAGCGGCGCACGTGTCCAGCAGCGAGCCGCGCCAGATGCGGCCCAAATGTCAAATTAGTGTCAGGAGTCGCCGTCGATGGCGTCTTCCACCGCGCCGATCACGACCGCAGCACCCGCCGCAACCGCGCCCAACTGGGGCACGCCGAAGAGCTTACTGATCGCCGCCAGGACGCCCGCGGCGACCTTCGCAATCGACGCAGCTGCCTTGAACCCGGGAGGGTCGATCGCCTTCAGCCAGTCCTGGATCGGCTGCGGGATGACGGGTGCACCGCGCGTCTTGAACGTGATCACGGAGCCCTGACCGTCGCCCAGGATCACCGCCGAACCCTCAACTTCCGCGAAGCCGAACGGGCGCATCATCTCACGCGCCTTGTTCCAGTGGACCGCGTGGTGGGTGGTGGCGCGGACCTTCAGCGGGTTCGCCGGGGGGCCGAACGCGAGGGTCACGAAGGAGAAGGGTGCGACCTGGACGGTCGGCTGGGGGCGGCGCTCGATCGCGGGCATGGAACCTCCGGGAAGGTCGCCAGAATGCCACAGAAGCCGCGGTCAGTCCGACAGTTCGAAGTGCACCAGATCGTTGAAGGTCTGATCACCCAGGTTGGTGTCGCCGTCCCAATCGCCACCCCAAACCAGTTCGACGCCAACCGATCTGGCGGTCGCCATCACCCACCCGGCGAAGTACCGGATGCGCGCGAAGTCGTCCCAGTCCAGCGGGTAGGGCATGACATCGAGCGCGCGTGCGCCGCGGGGGAAGAGCTTGTCCCTGACCTCGACCACCTCGCCCGTCGAGCGGCAGAAGCCGCAACCAGCCCCACGGCAGGCCCTGCAGGGGTTGTTGTGCCCCGACGTCGGCCAGGGCGTCTTCGACTTCCCGCCCGCCACCGCGGCGTCCTGGTCCGCTCTGGTCCGCTCCCCGACCAGGACTGAATGGTCGAAGTGGGGCAGGAGCGTCTCAAAGACCAGCCGCAGATGGGGGTCCACGGTGTCGATCGCCTCCAGGGATCGGCTTCCGTATCGGTTGCTCACCCCGGCACCGGCGAACCGTCGCGCGGAAGCGTCGAGCCGGGGGCACCCCAGCGGCGAGCCTCGCGCAGGTCGTCGCGTAGGTCGTCCATGCGGCGCTCCAGACCCTTCAACCGCTCTTCGCGGGCGACGGCGTCAGTGTGGAGCCCGCCCAGCTTGTCGAGGATCTCCTGCCGCGTGGCGTCACCTGCGCGGATCGCGTCCAGCGACTGTGAGTGAAGCGTCCAGAAGACCCAGGCGAGAACGGCCAGAGCAGCGCCAGCCACCCCGTATTCCTGCGGCATCGCTTCAATCATGGCGGGGAGGGCTGCGAGCCCGCCCGCCAGGGTTGCCGCTCCTGCTGCTGTGCCTGCCGTCTTCGCCCTCATGCCCCGTGTCCTCTACTGCCAGAAGTCGCGCGGCGGCTCTTCCACTGCGCGCAGGTCCAGCGACAGTATGCCGGTGTCCGTCCACGTGACCACCTCGACCAGGAACAGCTTGCCCCTCCACTGCATCTCGGCGTCGGTGACCAGGACCGGGTCGCCCGCCTCCACGTTGGCGGCGACGTCGGCGGCGACGTCGTACTTCACCAGCCGCGCCTGGAGCGCATACCGGCGAGCCCACCAACCCAGGACCGCGGCGACCGTCGCGGGATCCCAGAGGATCTCGCTGTCCTCTTCCAGCGCGACCGTCAGCGGTTGCCCCTCAACGTCACGGTAACTGTTCCGCGAGTTGTGGCAGTACAGGTTGGTCGTGGCGTCGTCGTCGGCCAGGGTTCTGAGCGGGTCGCCGGTCAGGATGCGTCGCCGCAGAAAACCGCCCTCGATCGGATCATGCGCGTAGGACAAGACCAACTCATTCGCCACGCTGTCGCGCGGCGACCAGGACACCCCGCTCGCCCGCGTGGCGGTCACGGTGTCGCTCCACTCATCCACCCCGGCGACGGTCGCGTGAAAGTGGGCGACGGCGTCAGCGGCGACAGCGTCCCAGCGGAAAACAGCTGGGTAGGCACCGTCAGGACCGGCTCGCATGGAGATCGGGACCAGCGGCAGGACGTGGTCTGCGATCCAGTCCCACGGCGCAAAGCGGGCATCGGGGTCAGCGGAGATCACCGTGTCCATCCGGTAAGCGTTCAGCGTGGGGAGCGCAGCGGCGAGCCGCCCGCGGTCGATCCGCTTCCGGCTGAAGGACAGGATCCAGCGGAGGACGTCACCAAACCCAGTAAGCAGACTGACCCCGTCGGGCTTCAGCATCCCACCCCCGTTGGGACCACCCCAACTGACGAAGTAGGCGGCATCGACGTCGATCCCGATGCCCGCGGCGGTGATGTCCACGTAGGACACGCGCACCCCCAGCCCGTCCAGCTTCGTCTGGACAGCGACGGTCGCGGTGTTCCCGTTGGACTCGTTAAGCACGACCACGTTGGTCGCCTCGACCGCATGTGCGGCGACCAGTAGATGGTCAGCCACCGTGTCCACGAACGGGGCGGGCGAGGTAAAAACCACCCCCCCACCGGGGGCTCCCACGATGTAGGGATAAGGCTCGCCCAGCGCCTTGTCTGCCGCGCTCCCCCAGGTCGTGTCCGACACCCGATGGAGCGCGGGCGGGAAGAGTCCAGCGTCGTCGGCAAGCTCTTCTGCCAGCGAGAAAATCGCGGGCTCGCCCACGCCTGCGTACTCCGCTTCAAGCACGACGCCATCCACGAAGATCATCAGGTCGGCTTCACCCTCAGCCCAAAGCGATAGGACCCCGCGCCCCACCGCGAGCGGCAGGCCAAGCTCGACCAGGGCGGGCCAGGACTTACCAGGGGGGGCGTCCAGGGTGACCTCCACCCGTTTGTCTTCGGGCGAGTCCCCAAAAGGGTCGATCGCGTCCTGCACCTCGCCACTGAAGTCCAGCCCGCCGTCGTACCTAACGAAGCCCGCGCCGGGGACGGAAGAGGGTGCCTCGTCGCGGGGGGCGTCGCTGAAGCGCAGCCACTGGTCCCCGATCTGAAGCTCCAGCAGCCACACCCAGGTCGCGCCGCGGGCGACTCGCGGATCCCAGGCGCGGAGGGTCACGGAACCTCGCGGAGCGTCAGCGTGTTGAGCCGCTCAACTTCATCGACCATCTCACCCTGGCGCGCGGCAAGGTTCTCAGTTACCGGGTCAGTTTCGATCCGGTAGAGCCCAAACTGCCTGCGCCGGGTGACCTCCTGCGTCGCGCCCGCGCCGCCCCCGCGCCTTTCCACCCGGCCAATGAACATAACCGGCACTGCCGGTCCGTCACTCGCCTCCAGGGCACCCTCGACCGCACGGAGGACGTCACCCCGCGATGCGACGGGGAAGCCCGCTGCGGTCCCCAGAGCCCGGTAGTTGGGGTCGGGGTTCGCCGCCTGCTCCTGGGCGACCTGAAGCGCAGTCTCCACCCACGCCAGCTGGATCTCTCGCCGCTGCGGACCGTCGCGACGGAAGGCGCGCGACCCGTCGCGGCGCTCCTGCTCGGTCAGCCGCCGCTCGCGCACGACCCTCCACCCCAGGTCATACTGCTGCCCCAGGACCAGGGCGTCCCCAAAGACCACGGAACCGATCTGGTAATAGCCATCGACCGTCTTCTGGGCGGGGATCTCCAGCGCCCACCGCTGGTACTTGCCCGCGTACTCCCGCACCACCCCGGCGAAGTTGCGGACGCGGATCGAGCCCGCGCCACCAGAGCCAGCCTCACCGCCGACGAAGCCGTGCCCCTCTAGAAAGAGCGTCGGCTGCTTGACCTTCGCCACGCCGCTGCCATCCACCCTCCACGCGCCTTCGGTGTTCCCGACGATCCGCTTCAGGGCGTCCTCGCCCACGCCTAGGTTGAAGGTGTCCCCAATATGCTCCGATCTCCAGATGTAGTGCTCGCCCACGTTGGCCTGCGAGTCGTCAGGGCGCACCTCAAAGCCCGCCCGAAGCCACGCTAGCGGGTCGAAGCCCTGGATCGAAGTCAGGCTCGCCACGGTGTCCCAGACGCCGCCGCCGACGTTCCAGCCCAGGAGGTTGAGCGACTCCAGGTTGCAGTTGAACGCACCCAACCCCAGGACGCTGTTGCCCATAAAGGCTTCGGTTTGCGAGCCGCTTGGATCGAAGTCCACAGCGATCCTCATCAGGGTTCCGTCGCCCGCCGACCGCCACGGGTTGCGGGGGCTCGCAACGTCCAGCGGGAAGATATTTCGCACGCTGTAGTCGGACCTGGGTGTCAGGTCGAAGACCTCGCCGGACCGGGCCGGACCGCGCGACGCGGACACCCGCCAATCATCATAGACGTGCGCCGGGAGGGTCGCGAAGTCGCGCCCCCGGAGCATCTTGGGGCTGCTCCATGCGTCAAAGAAGTTGGCGGGGAGGTCTGGCTGCGTCTGCGTCCCACCGAAGTTGAAGCCGACCAGCGACCAGTGCGAAGTGTTCGCCCCCGCCGCTGCGGCCATGTTGCCGAACTCGACCCTGCAAGGGTCCGTGGGGTTCGCTCCAGAGTCGTCGGCCAAGGCTCCTGGTGAAGAGTGCAATGTCAGGTCGCGGAACGCCTGACCCGGTCGCCCGTAGAATATCGCCCCGCCCTGCGTTGACCCGACGCCCTCGCCGCCGATCATCACCAGAAACTGGGTGGGCAGGGTCATATCCCACGCCTGATCGCCGCCGATCTGAAGCCCGCTGACCCCGTCATAGACGCGGAAGGCGGTGGTCGTCGCGTTCACCTGGATCTCGTGGATGGCAGTCGCGTTGACAGCACCCGGCTGGTCATAGTCGGACAGCCGGATCGTAAAGCCGCAAACCCCGCTGGCGAGGCTTCCCCCAGCGGTCACCCGCCCGTTGAAGATGGCGAACGCTGCGCGCGTGGTTGGCTTGTTCGCGGCGTCTTGCCAGTACCACCAGCGGGTGTTGGCGTTACTGTCCACGGTCCGTTCCGCGAAGCCGCCGGTGCTCCAGTTGTCGGTGCCGCCACCCGCAACCAGGGTCCACCCCATCGAACTAGGGATCGCCGCGGGGTACCACACCCCGGCGAGCCGCCCGCCGACAGGGTCAGCACCCCAGCCAACGAAGTCGATCATATTGAACGCGGGCGCAGCCGTGCCCAAGAGCGCCCCCACTGTGGCGGTCGCGTGCCCGCCCAGGAACATCGCGACCAGCGCGGAGGGGTGCGGCGGCGCAGCGGCGCTGATGAACCTGGACACCCACACGACCCGCCCACCGATGGACATCGCTGAGTAGAGGTGCGGGCGCTTTGGGTCGGCGGCGACCACGTTGTGGAGCACGCCCGTCTTGAACTTGAACCAAGACCCACCGCCGTCCAGGGAGCGCATCAGGACCGTCGCCTGATCGCCCGCGAGCCCAGCGCCGCCCGCCTCCATCATCGCGTACAGGACGCCATCCTCGTCGGTCCAGAGGGCGCAGGAAGGGTCGTCGTCGTGGGCGATGTCGGGAGCGCCCCCGGCAGCGTCCACCAGGAGCACGGGGGTCGTGTCGTACCCGGGCTGACCAGGATCGATCACCCGCACGTAGTAGCCACTGTCCACCCCGTCGTCCATCCAGTAGAGCAGGACGTGCTGCCCGGTCGGGAGGGGCTCCAGGTGCGCGTGGCGGATCCGCTCCTGCGTGGGGGTGTTAGTGAACCAGTCGCCGCCGACCGCGCCAAACGTCCCGCCCAGGTCATAGGACACGAACTGGAGCGCCCCAGACGGGACGGCTGGCTGGCGACCCATCGTTAGGAACATGACCATCGTGCCCGCTAAGAAGGACACCTCGATGTCGTTGATAAAGACGTTGGTTGCACCCACCGGGTGGGGGAGCACGTCCTTGGAGTAAAGCGCCCAGGTCACGCCGTCGTCGTCGCTGAAGAGCGCGTGGACCTGCTGGCCGTGCAGGTCGCAGTAGAAGCAGAGCACCCGACCGCTCGGCAGCTGGACAACCTCTAACCCCGCGGCGTCTATGCCCTGACCGCCCGTGATCAGGGGCACGTTGGCGTCCGCGATCTGGGTGATCCCGTTAACCGCCTGGACCGCCAGCTTGGGGTCGTAGTGCCACGCCGCAATCAGGGTTCCCGTGCCCGTCTTGGAGTGCTCCACGATCAGGATCACACCCGACTGCAGCCGGATCATTGAGGGTCGTTGGGTTCGCCCACCGACCCCAACGTTCGACCAGACCAGGGCCTCCACGCCGGTCAGGACCTGGGGGCCATCGTGCCCAAACAGGTCCGGTCCGATCTTCGGCACGCCGGCCAGGAACGAAGCTGCGTCGGGGAGCGGGTGCCCCGCGGTTTGGACCTGGATCGCGAAGCCAGCCGGGTCGGACGGCGAGCCGCCCGCCTTCAGCACCATCGCGGTGCCCTCGCGGGGGATCGGCGTGGACGGTCGCAGCCCAAGCTCCGTGTAGTCGGAGCCGGGAAGCGTCTTGTCGCTCGGTCGGAGCCCGTCCGCGCTGAAGCGGTGGTCGGGGAAGACCAGCGCCTGCGCTCGGTCGCCGGGGAACCTGATTTCTTTCGCCACGGTTTACCTCCTGCCCACGAAGGAGCGCCCGACCTTGGGCCGGATCCCGCGGAACTCCTGCGCCATCCTGCCGGTCCTGGAGCGCAGCTGCTGGTGCGAGATCGCCTCTGTGGTCCTGGTCCCGACGCGGATCAGGTTGACCGACTGCCCGCCGCCCGTCGAGCGCCCAGCGTTCAGCGCATTCACGCCAGCCTCGCCGCCCGCGGCGCGGACGCCCTGAGTGCTCAAGGTGCCCTCGCCCGCTTTCTTCCTGACCATCAATCCGTCTTGTGACGTCGCGCCGGGAATGTCCACTGCGCGGAGCACGCCGCCAGCGTGGAAGGATGGGGGCTGCTCGGCGGCGATCGAGGCAATCGCGACCGCTCCCGCCGCCCCGGCGATCACCGCCATGACCGCACCCACGAGGATATTGGGCGCGGTCGCGAATGCGTTGATCACTGCTAGTGCGGTGTTAATCGAAGCCGCCACGATGGCGAGCGACTTCTGCGTGTTGAACGCTTCCAGCGCGGCTTCCCTCTCTGCCGCCGACCGCTCCAGCAGCCGCGCCTTCGTGCCCTCTAACCGCCCCCGCTCCTGCTCGTCAACGGTGTCGTTCAGCTTCCCGTTGATCCGCTCGATCTCGCGCCCAGTCTGGCGATGCGCGGCGATCCGCTCGTTCATCGTGTCGGTCGCCATGTCTGAAAAGACGCCCACAATGTCGATCGCCAGCTGCCCCGCCGCGTTCACAATCGCGCCCAAACCCTCGCGCCACGCCTCCTGGAACTTTTCAAACAGCGACAGCTTCGCGTCCGTCGCCCGCTCTTCAGCGGCAACGTCCTCCTCCCGGATGCGGTCCAGGTCCGCTGCCAGCCCCTCTGCCAGAGCGAGGCGCGCGGCGTTGCCATCCGCGATGATCGCGAGCTTCTGCTCCTCGCTGAGCAGGGTGTTGCTGACCGCGTCGTTGACCAGGGCGACGATCTCTGCCTCCTCTGCCTCCTTCGCCTTGATCACCCGCTCCGACGCTGACAGCTGCCGATCGGTCACCTTCTCGGTCGCGCGCTCAACAGCCTCGATCGCCGCACGGACCCCGTCCCATGCGTCCGCGTGCGCGTCCAGGGCAGCGGAGTCGAGTTCGATCGGCGCGGGAGCCGCGGGAGCGTCCGCGGAGGGCGCACTGAGCGGCGTGGGCGCTCCACCGCCGCTCGACCGCGGAGCCGGGGCACCGCTCGTCGGGGTGAGCCCAGGAATGTCGGTGGATAGTTCGCCGCGGAGCCGCTTCAGGATCGCTAGCTGGTGGTCGATCTCTTCGGTCAGGCGGGCGACGTCCTCTGACACCCAGATGTCCGTTCCCATCAAGTCTGCCGTCTGCCGGATGCTCTCCTGTTCCGCCTCAAGCTCTTCACGGAGGGCAGACACAGCTTCCGCTTGGGCGTTGATCGCGTCCTGTGCGTGCCCTGAAGCGACCGCCGCCTGCCGCTGCTCCTGGTCCAGCCCGCGGAGCGCCTGCCACGCCAACATCGCCCCCGAAGTGACGTCGGCCATGACCTCGACCCACCGGATGATGCGGGTGGTGTCGAAGGACTCGATCGTCTCGCGCACCGTGTTCGCCACGTCGGTCAGCGCGGGGATCATGGGGACCAGGGCGTCACGGACCAGGGTGCCGATCGTCCGGTTCATCAGGGCGATGGCGTCCACCAACACCTCCGACATCGCCGCCTGCTCATTGGTCACCGTGCCAGCGTCCTCGATGGCAGATGCGCTCGCCAGCCACGCATCCTCGCCGTCCTCCAGGAGCGGCAAGATGTCGAGCCCCGACCGACCAAACAGGTCGGTGGCGACCGTCGCGCGGATGGCAGGGTCCTCGATCCCCTGCATACCCTTGGCGACCAGCGCCAGCTTCCTATCGAGAGGTAGCCCGTTGAAGTCCTCTGCCTTGGTCCCCAGCAGGTCCAGGGCGTCTGCCTGGGCGGCGGTCCCTATCGCCGCCTTGCCCAGGTTCACCCGGAACTTCTTGACCATCGCGTCGGTCTGCCCGATGGACACCCCGGCGAGATCGAAGACGCCCCTGATCGTGTCCAGTTCCTTTGCTGTGGTCCCGGCTCGCTTGGCCTGCTTCGCCAGCTTGTCCAGGTCGCCCGCGATGGACACGACCTTAGTGGCGAGGGCGGCCGCCGCCGCGGGGGCCGCGACGACACCCGCCAGGGGCCAGCCCCCGCTCCCCTTCCCCG